>Ga0307515_10008910_pt1 | contig 19492 bp, 10 predicted proteins | sample 17_EM_MG_FD_194513 | JGI IMG/M metagenome (GOLD analysis project Ga0307515, IMG submission 194513) | Populus trichocarpa ectomycorrhiza microbial communities from riparian zone in the Pacific Northwest, United States - 17_EM | ecosystem: Host-associated > Plants > Roots > Unclassified | place...
TTATTATTATCAGGTCATTCGAGTGTTTTTACTTTGATTTTAATTTTTATTCTAATATCATCATAAATATATTATTTTTTAATAATATGTTTTGTATAATTTAAATAAATTGACGGACAAGGTAAGAATCATCCTATCACGATTTTGACCAAGTTTAAGATTTGATCGGTAGAGATTTGGTTTAAAAAGATCATCTATAGACTAAATTGTATTTATTGTAAAACATGAGAACCAAGAATAACTTCAATTAAGAACTTATTTGTTAGAAAAATAAAATACAGGGACCAAAATAATATTTTTTTTAAAAAAATAGGAACAAAAATGTAAAGCAGCAAAATATTGCATACTCTGCTGAGACAAGTCATTATTTACTGACGTTAATGACTGTAACCTACTGAAGAGCCAAGCACATTACATGGATAATATGAAGACAAAAGATAGCCACTTACATTAGGTTCATACCTTGGTAAGTAGCCAGAATTACCGAGAGCAAAGCCATGAACGGCAACCTCAAGTTCCCCTGACAACAAAGGGAACCGAAGTAATGGAATTTGTTAATTGCACAAGAGAGGAGAGGAGGCCATGGAAATCAACTAGATGACAAGGGAGCATGCTTAGAGTTAAACTTGTGGTGTTTGGTTGAAGTAATTGAAGACCGAGAAGCTACCATAATCACTCCTGCAAATTGAAATACCAAGCTCTTATCAATCAATCATTAGTCATATGCTTTAGACCACTAAATTTCAGAGACCATTCTCTAGATGTTTTAGTTCACTACTTGGTTCTTCATTGTCAATAACTCATAAAAGAACCAAAGGCCGCCTCCACTAAAATATGCACAAATAGTGGATCACATATCACTCACATTTCATTTCTAGGAATCCAAATACAATGCCAGGAAAAAAAGAAAAAGAAAGAAGAAGCTCTGCTGCTGGCTGCATATTCAATGAGCAGAATGAGTTGTGGCGGTCGTCTTCTTAAAATCAATCTTGTCGACTTTAACCTCACCATCAATGAGCTCGTAAACATACACCACAACACGTAGGCCATCGATGTCCATGAGGACAAAGCTTGGGCTCGCATCATAGGTAATGTTGCTGTAGGCACCAGTGGCGGAGCCTGGGTTTATAACAACACCCCCCTCATGCTTGTAAGCTGTGAATTGATGGGTATGACCAGTCACAAGTATGTCTACATCCAGCTGCCTCTGGAGCATTGCTAGCGAGTCTAAATCCCCCCATGGAACAACCTTTATAAGCATCAAACCAAAACAAAACTAGTAACTACAAGATGAAACTTTACAAAATCAGCATGCAAAACTCATGAAAAGCAGATCGTTATCTTAAATCCACAAGGCATTGGCCTTTGCCAGCACACATGGTTTCTCAAGAATACAAATCATTAACCATGGGGCTAGTGGATGTTCCACTCAAGAATAAATAAGGTTGTACTGAAGATGACTGAAATCGATGAGTCAATGGGATTTACAGCAACACAAGAAAGAGTGTGTAGGACTTCCTCTCATCTTTGTCACTATATCTTTATTCTCTCACTTCATAAAATGAAAAATAAAACAAACAGAGGAGTCAGTAGCTAGTGGAAATGGACATACATCACACTTAATGTCTACTCAGGAAGTTTCACCTGACACCAAAAAGATAATTAATGCTTAACAATGACAGGTGAGGGAGTTGCAAAAACATTTGTTGTAGTCTTGAACCTACTAGAAATAGAAGAATGAATCAATGAAAAATTTAATGAATATGATGAGAGCGGCAATACTATTTAAAAAACCAGATTAATTTTAATGAAGAAAGTTTGAAAAATTAAGGGCAAAAGAGTACAAAGACAAGGCTCGACGACTAGATGTATTAGCTGACATGTAAAGTAAAATTGCACCATGGAAAACATTACATGTTTGTAAGGAACCACAACAGCAACAAAAGAGGTCATTAATTCGAGTGCTGTATGCAAGGCCAGAAATTTAGAATGGATTGACGATCTAGGCTACCATCCTGGTTATGCTGGGAAGAATGTAAAAGGGATCGTTTGCTAGTAAAATAGACAGATGCATTTGGTTAAGGAAAAAAAAGGATAGAAAAATAATAAAGAGAAAAAGGAAATCAAACCTGATGACCATGGCATACTCCTAACTTGAATTGACCAATAGTTAAAGTTTTGGTCTCAGGATATCGAGTATCTTCATCATATTCGCCTCGAGTAATATGTAAGTCAGGGCAAAGAGTCTTCAAATAGTCATGAACTTCCTACAAATCTCATAGAAAAATATAAGTTAGTGAAATTTATTTCAGCAAGCTAAACAAAACTAATGCTTAAATGCTTCTGGCGGACTTGCACTATCTCAAATGACATTCAAACTGCTAACACTGTATCAGCACACACACTGGTGTTGTTTTTTTTTTATTATTATTATTTCCAAAAGGAGAACACTTTTGAATACAAAATTGGTTTAAACCTAAGGCTTAGCCCAACAAGCCTATCCATCGAAAACCATACACAACGCTGAAAAGCCAACATGGGCAACTGTGCAATCTCAAGGTTGACCAGTCAAGAGCATCTAAGAGATAACAGTAGTATTAATACATTAGCATCTAGAAATCAAGAAAAAAGCTCCGCTTTATTAAAATCAAGTGAAAAGGCCATGATCATTAATCTTGTCAAATTCAATGAAACAAGAAAAGGGATTTGATTGGACCAAATAATAACAATAATCCAATTAGAAATGAACTGAAATAACAAAAGAAGCCCATTATTATTACAGTATGGTAGAAAGAACATACTTTGATAGAAAGATTGCCAGTGCAAATGACATGCTGGATCTTGCCGGGAACGAGCATGGACTTGAACTTTGCAGGGAGATCAGGTGCTCTGTGGGGTATGTGTAGATCCCCCAGAGCCAATACCAACACCATCCCCAACAAAGTGACAAACCCACTGAGTTTTGCAGATACACAAACTCAAAAGAGCTTTCAAAGTTTGGAGAACTCTCTCTCTCTCTCTCTCTCTCTGTTGTTAATCGATGTGATGGATTCTCTATACTTTGGAGATGAACGATGTCGTTCTCCAGCTGTTCAAGACTTCTAAACAAATTGGGATGGGCAAAGCTTTGCGATATTTTACCCCCAAATTTACAACTTAATTGTCGATTATGTCCCATAGGAGAAGGAAAGGAGAAATTAATATCATAAAATGATGTTGTTTCCATAATCCTTAGTCTCGGTGCACTTGTGTTTTGTCTAAATGCTGAACTTTTTTTAAAAAACAAAATACGTTCAACTAGCAATGTTTTATAACATAAATTAATTTTATTTTAATTAAATAAAAAAATATAAAAAATAATAATGAATGGAATAAATTTAAAAAAAATAATTAGGATAACTTGAAAAAATATTTAAAAAATAAAAAAATAAAACAATATATCTCAATTCACAACTCATTAAATACAAAAAAAAAAGAGGTAAAAAAAACATAAAAACCAATCTTGATCAACCCAGGTTAATATAACAAATTTGTAACCCTAATAATCATGCTTGAGCCAACCTGAAATATTCCACAAAACCTGCAGCTTGGATCATGATATTAAAATAACTTGATAAAAAATAATGAAAATTATAAGGTCTTTTTATTTAAAAAAAACTGTGTTAACTTTTTAAATTCGTGATCCAGATCATTAGACCCGAAGCACCCTACCTGAAAAAACTATAAAGTCTAATTCTCAATCAATCAACTATTAAAAGATAAAATTAACAAAAAGAATTTCAATTATACAAAAGAATTAAAAAATAACAATTAAAAGAATGAAGATCAAAATTGAAGTATAAAATAAATTTTATATTTGATTGAATGGTGAGATTAAAAAGAAAAATCAATTTAGCAAAAGGACCCAAAAAATTCAAAAGAATAAGGATCAAAACTAACATTAAAAAAATTGATTGAATGGTGCAATTGAAAAGAATAATAACTTTTACAAAATGATCAAGAAAAAAAATAGAAAATATAATACCATTAATTTGGATTGAACGATGAAATTAAAAACCAATAAAATTTTTACAAAAAAAAAATCAAAAGAATAAGGATGAAATTGGAAAATATAATATTTGGTAAATTAGAATTGAAGAATAAAACTAAAAAAAAAAACTTCTACAAAAGGACTAAGAAGAAAAATTACAATATAAAAGAATAAAGATTGAAATTGAAATACCAACAATAAAGAGAGACAAACTGTAATTTTTTGGGAGGAGAGAGAAAAAAAGAGGAAAAAAGAAGAAAAAAGGTTCAGTAGTAACAAACCAAACCACCACCACCAACACGCACCGCTTCACCAAAAAAACAAATATGGCGACGCTTCTAACTACATAGTGAAATAGTCTTTTTAGATATCGAAAAGCACTACATGCATTGCTCGAAGTGCATGGACACCTTCCATGCACCTCCAAGTGTTGTACACATGCCTGTCTTTTTTATATATATTTAGCTAAATACTAAATCGCCCCTGAGCTGACATGATAATAACGAGAAAACCTTTGTGAAAAGATTAAAAAAAAAAAACCTCATTGAGGCTAGATTTAATTTTTTGACTTACAATGATATTTTGGTCGTTTCACTCTGCTTTTAGTTTTTTATATTTGGCCTTGATTTTACATGAAAATAATGAAAAAACCATTTTGCAAGTACCAAGTTACCATTTGATGTCAATATTGAAATTTTTGCTTTTAAAGATATTTCAGTCATTTTGCTCTTTTAGAATATGAAAAGACTTACATACCTCTGGTTAATTTGGTAATGACTAATGCACATGTAAAAAGACCTTAATTCCCTTAATAGCTAGTTTAAAATTTTCTAGTTTGAAGAAAAAAATCACCATTATATTATTCTTGTGAACAATGTTTTTGAGTCTACATCTACAATGTTTTCCTAAAACTATTTAGCTTTTTTTAATAAAGAAACTCATTTTGAGTTTTAATTTGTTGATTTAATTTTTTTTTCTTTCTCGTATAGAAAATGGGTGTCCAATAAGCTATCATATTAATATAAATAAAGTAACAACCGTGTTTGTTTTAGGATTTATCTAGGAGTGTTTCTGCTTCTGTTTTTGGGAGTTTTTTAAAAAATATTTTCTGCTTGAAAAATTATTAAATTGATGTTTTTAGTATTTTGTCATGATTTTAATGTGTTTATGTCAAAAATTAAAAAATTATTTTAATGTATTTTTAAACGAAAAATATTTTAAAAAGCATATACGCCACAATCCCAAACACACGCTTAATAGGTGCAAGTGATTATAGGGTTTTTTTCTTAATTCATCACTATAAATTTAATTTTTTTTTTATTATCATCATCTTTGTCTATTTTGATATATGTTTTTGTTTTCTTATTAAAGATAACCTAACATCCATGAATTCTTATATCCAAATCATGAGAAAATCACCATCATAAAATCTTCACTAACTTTAACAAAAATCACATCTATATGATCCTCTTAACACTCTTTTATCTTTGATTTTTTTAGATCTCTCTTCAACTTTCTATAAAAAAAAACTAAGTGTGATCATTATTATAAAATTAATAGCATTTTTTATGTTCATAATCCATTTTTGATTTTCAACGTCATCTTAACTCTAACAATTCAAATTATTTCTTCTTAATATATTTCCATTACCATGATTAAAATTTGTTATAGATACTCTATCTTCCTTGTTACTACTAAGCTTTTTAAACTTCACACTCTTTAATAGTATATTAGTGATGTACTTTATCTTGTTGATCTTTTTACCTGTTATTATATATATAAAAAAACTATTTATTTATTGAATTGATTAATAACAATAATTGTTCAATGTTACTTTTCAAGCAGAATAGTAAAAAAGGGTTAAATCGACCATTAACTAAGAGATTAAAATTCATATTAACGACCAATCAATCAAGTCCTATATAGAAAATGAGTATTTAGTAGGATAACTGATTGATATTACAGATTGATATGAACACATATGACTACCAAAAAGATTCATAAGATTAAAAAAAATACAAATTATATTAGGATTAATATTGTACAATCCATATCTTCAATAGACAGTTTGTATAGGAATATGTTTTATTTTTACATGAAATTTTATCTCTGTAACAATATAAATAGGTTATAAAGTAGCTTAAAATGATGGTCAACCCCATAAACATAATTTATTCTGCAATTATTTATAACTTTCTACTATCTATTGCTTTTTTTATTTATTACAATTTATTTCTTTATAGCTTTTATTTACAATATTTTTTATTGCTTTCCTTTACTTTTGTGTTCTTCTCTAGTTTGTAGTTTTGGCAATACCTCTCTTTTATTCTAAACTTGTTAGGGTCAAGTTTAGAACTTCACATTTCATTTGATTAACAAGTATGTTATCTTCTTTTGCTCAATATTAAGTTTTTAGTTGTAGTTTCTCTTTATTGGAAAGAAAAAAAACAATGAACATATAGCATATTGATCAAGAAACCAATAATTAATCAGCATGATGATGATCATCATCGGTCATCTAATTATCTATCATATCAGCAAATAGGAATTCCTAGCGGGACTAAGTTGTTAGATTAATAACATATTAGTAATCATGCCAAAAACACCATCTAGGAAAAACATGGTCATAATAAGTGATGATAAGTCAACCCACATGGCTAATAGAGGCCATTCCTCTAGTAACAAAGAGCCTAATACCAATTCACCAATACAAATGCTAATGGAACAACCTATAATAGACATGAAACAATATGACTCTTTATCGTCTAATTCCCCATCACAATAAAAAAAAAAATTATTCTTGGACAAAACCCTATTATCTTTAAGCAGTCCCTTATGCTCTCAGCTTTTTCAATATCATTACCTTTACCAACATCTAGTGAATATGTTGGTGCTTTTATGCCTCCAATATGACCCTATATTTATTCATTTTAGGAATTTAATAGTGTAATTAGGTTGTCATAACCAGTTTTTCCTTATTTGTTGGTCAGTAATAAGTATAATTAGGTACGATTGCTAATAAGATACCATATACTCCAAAAGTGTATACGCAACCTCAAACCAACTACTTTGCTCAACAACTTTATCTACAACAATAATAACCTATACTTGAGCATTTTAATGTATCATGGTCTACCTTTTAGTAAGGAAATCTCAATCTTTTTAACACATATTATTGACCAACAAATAAGGGAAAAATTGATAAGGTTGAGTTAGCTTAACATTGAAAAAAGATGGGGTTATAAGTTAGACGTACAACTAGGTCAACATATAATCATTGATGTCCTGAATGGATTGATAGGTTAAATTTAATTCTAAAAGGAATAAAATTTCTAATTTTAAACATGTTTCTTAGAAGGATAATCTTTCAATAAAGGAACATATCGTCAAGTTTACTTATCAATATGGTGATGGTGTTACCAATCATGTTATGAAACTCAAGTTATTTGGTTCATCACTAACCAAAACTATGTTTTACTAGTTTTTTACATTGCCGTTTACCTCCATCAACATCTGGGAAGAGATTAAGGCTTGTTTTCATGAGCACTTCTATAAAACGGAACCAGAAGTAACATTGGTTAATTTGTCCATGATGGTTTAAGGCCTATAATAGTTCATATAAAGCTATATTCTTTGTTTAAGGACTATGAAAACCAAATGCACTACAACATAATATGATGGGAGTGTATCAATTTAATTTTGAAATGGATGGAGTGGAACCTCAAAAAAAGATTTATAGGAACCAAATATTTTAATAGTTATACCCTTATATAAGATGCTTTTTTATATATATGAAGAAATGCTAACAAAGCAAGTAGAAAAGAAATCACTTAGGGGAACATACCTTGTTGGCTATCTAAATGAGGTCATGGTGGGCCATTTTATGATTAATTTGGACTCCGATAAGGAGTTTGAAAAAGTTCATCAACATCTTATATCAATTGTTGAACTTAAAATAGGAAATCATTTGATATTGCTATATGAATAAAACCAAAAATGGTTAACAAGCTTACTAGTAAAAATGCAATAACGACAAAAGAAATTAGTAAAAATAAGAAGTACTCATTCAATATCAAGAGAATATAAGAGATATTCAATTTATTGATACAAGCATGATACCTTAAACACTTGGGAAATCACACAATACCCACTACTGAACAAATAAAGAAGAAGAAATATTGAAAGTGTCATGACTCATAAAAATATGATACTAATAGTTGTGTTATTTTCACAAACTAGATTCAGAAGGTATAGGAAGTTGGTTGAATTCTTTTCTTAGAAAAGAAAATGAAAATGAATAATAACTCATTCTCTAAAGTGATAATAATCTACACTACTTATAAACGATGATACTAATAGTTGTGTAATTTTCACAAACTAGATTAAGAAGGTATAGGAAGTTGGTTGAATTCTTTTCTTGGAAAAGAAAATGAAAGTGAATAATAACTCATTCTCTAAAGTGATAATAATCTAGACTACTTATAACGAAAAAGACTTATTAGTAAAATAAAAGTACAACAAGTCTAATCAACCATGACAAATGTTGGAATTGGTCACTAACAGTCCTACAAGAAAGAGGTATATTGATTGTGATAAAGCCTAGGAATGGGAATTGGGGTATCATGAGAAATCCTTTATAAAGTAAACCAGTTCTTTATTTATCATATAATTTTATCTAAGAGAAAAGAATTAGAGATAAATTGAATAACTTGGCACACAATAAAAGACCATGTCATTTAAGAGTAAAAGATCCACTAATAATAAATGACATGAACATTAGCAAAATAAAAGTCATCAAATTTTAATAATGAAAATGATGAATTAGTTAGCAATCACCAGCTTCTTCTAGAATTGGAAAATATATGGAAACCAAGTCAATTATCCAAGACACAGTTTAAAAGGATCTAGTGACTAAACATACTAGTAAGAAACGATGATACTAAACCATACACCTTTCCAAGAGAACAAAGTTTTGGGGTTAGAAAATACTAGCGTTCGGGTCAACAATCAGCAATAACAAATATTTATCAAATTGTGAGCACATGGTATTGATCATTAACCACACACAAGATTAGTGTTAGACAATATTAAGCCTAATTCAATAATAAAACAGGTTAATTTCACTCTGAAATGGTCGATTCTAATCCAAGAACCACCTTTATCCATTAAAAGATAGATTTTTAAAAAGATTTCTAAAAAAAATGGATAAGTTTATCACGAAAATGGTGAAGCAATTTGAATAAGGTGACTAACCATGACTTGAGAGTGAATAGGTAATGACTAATTGTTGCTAACCCATTTTATATATAAAATAAATAAAATAAAATAATATATATATATATATATATATATATAGAAATACACCTGGAGCAAGCCTAAAAAGAAATGTCTAAGTCCAATGATGGAAGACTAGAATGTCAAGCGAGATTGATAAACCAAAATAGCAATCCAAGGTTTCAATTGACAAAACTCATTAGTAAAAATGTTTGTTTTTGGTGTTTAAAGACTCAATTGAAATTTTTAAAAGTTTAATTATTTAATTGAGGGTTTAATCGCAAGAGAGATCAACTATTAGAGGTCAATTTTGAGGTCAATTGAAATAATTGATGTTTAAGGACTCAATTGGAAGCTCGGAAAGTTTAAATTAGCCAAATCAGGGGTTTAATTGCACAACAATCAAAGTATGGGGGAGCAAATAGGGGCTTAATTGAACTTTCTGTGAGTCAATGATCAATTTGCAAAACACATGCGACTTCAGAGACTGGAATCATGAGAAATCAGAGGTTAAATTGAAAGTTTACTGGTCATTTAGAGGCGTAATAAAAAAAAATTAGAAACCAATTACCAACTTGTAAAAGACACTCAAAATTAGGGATGACAAATGAAGTTGACAGGGACGTAATTGCATAAAATTATAAAGAAATAGGGAAATTAAGGATAAAATAGAACGAAATCAATAGATAAGAGATCGAATTGAACTTTGACAGATCCCAAATCAAAAGAAAACCTTAATCTATGGGAATTAGTCAAAACGGTGTCGTTAAAGGTATTATGCTTCTTCTTCTTTAGTTTTTTGGCTTATTGAGGAGGCATTTTTAGACGACTAAACGAGACATTTTTTACCACCCCAAAAGCTGAAACCACCACCATTCAACCAAGAAACACCTCCTCTACAATCCCATGTCTTTAATATCAAACATTTACATCCCATTTCTCCATAGATCTTTATGACATCTTGTCCCTGGTCAGCCAAGACCACAGTTTTCAGACATTATACGGTTTGGGTAGACACTTTCAAACGTTTGAATGTGAAGCTACAAACCTTCAAATCAAGCAAGGTTAGGTCCAACCGAAAGGCATGCACCCCCTTTACCAAGTCCAGGTGGTCTCAAACGACATTAACATCGAAGATGCTCCAACGAGGTCTTGAAAGTGGCTGGCCCGGTCAGCCTTGACAGGAACACTCAATTGCAGAAGAACATTTAGCCTTTTCATTTGTTTCCATATAGAAGCCTCCATAAGGATTACATCAAGGGTTTAAAACTTTTCTCTCTAGATCCAAGAGCAGAAAACACCCATATTTAGTCCTTAAACACCCTACAAAACCACCTACACCTAAAACCAGTTAGGTTTTAGTTTGTTGGAACCCTAGACAACCCATCTAGCAGACCTAAACCTACCTATAAAAGAAGAGGCCGAAGAATAGAAAAATAGAGGAAAAACATAAAGAAAAATAGAGGAGAAAATAGAGAGAAACAGAGAGAGATGAAAAAAGAAAAGAGAAGAGGAAAGGAAATTAGGTTACAAGGAAAAGGTCTTATCTAGAAAGCTTTTAAAGCTTCAGATTTGGTCTAGGGAGGTTTGGAAACAAGAAGAAAGGTAGGCAACACCAAGAACTAATCCATATTTGAATTTTCAAAGTTAAAAAGGTATACACATTCAAACCTTAAGAGCGGAGTCCATGAGGCCTGTTAGATCCTTCTTTTATGTTCAATAGAAAGTCTTAAATGCCATAATATGCTTTTGATTGTGTTTCTACCATTTTATTACATGAAACTTGGGTTTAAGGGATTGCCAAAGGTGATAGCAAAGGGGTCGAGGCACTTTCTGTTAATGAAAGGATAGCCCCTACTTATAGGTAGTTGATCTGACCATTTGAAGTGAAAATGATCAGATTTTGAAGCTCTTTCTGTTAAAGTTTAATTGTTGTTTTGGGTTGGTAGCTTTTAGGTTTTGGAATCAATGCATTTTTTTCTAGTTTTTGTGTTGTTTTGTTGTTTCTTTGGCCATTATGTTCCTCATCAATAGTATGGTATATGGGGATAATGAGGACATGCTTTAGAGGCTAAAATGGCTTTTTTTAGCGCATTTTACATTTGTTGGTTTCTAGGCAACATTTCTAAGCTTTAGGCAGATTCATCCGTTGAATCTTACCTTAGATGCTAGTTTCAGGACTTGTTTGGTTTAATTTTTAGCTCAGATAGGTCCGCCCATCATTTTTTATAAGTAATCTAGGATTGTTTTGCACTAATAACGGGTTTTAATGGATTTAAATCCTAGGGTTTCAATTTCGAATCGAAACCCCTTTTGGGCAAAGTCGTGTGATTTTGTTGATCATTAAAAGAAATGAACCCTTGATTCTTGATCTATGGATGATTACGAACAGAAACATCCCCTCCTTTGTTTGAAATTTGCTCTGGATTGAAAACCACGTTCTGTGAGAAGATGAAGAACATTCATCTATTTTGTTTTGTCTTTTCTATTTTGATCCGTTTTTTGTTGATTTTTTTGTAGTTTTAGTGTTTTTGCCACTTTTGATTTGTTTTGTTCCTTTTTTCTTTTCTTCGATTTGTTTCTGAGTTAACTCGGTTGGGTCAACCCAGCCAGGTCAAACCTAATTAGGTCGATCCAATCGGGTCAACCCGTTTGGTTAGAGACAGTAAAAAAAAAGAAAAACAATAAGATAATAGTATAAAAAACAATAGAAAATCATTTTTTTGCTTTTTTTTTTAGTTTTTTTTCGGTTTTCTAGGATGTTTTTTTAGGAAAATTCTTCTTAAATCTCTTAGTTTTTTTTTTATTTCTCAAGAAAACTACAAGTAAAAAAAAATGTTTTTTTTGTTGCATACGACCAAGTGTCTTAAAAATACAAAGAAAATCATATCGCATAGTATTCCTTTACAAAAATTCAAAATATACATGTTGCATGCATTTTAGGATTTAATAATAAATTCATTAGATTCATGAGAATTTGACAAATATTTTAATAAACCACACTTTTTTAAATTCATGAGAACTGATGGTTAAAAATCCTTGTATAGAATGTTGGACCTGTAAATGAGGCTGTTATTTGAAATATCAGAGTTGACTAGAAGATTCTCAGAGTTATTCTAAATATTCATCAATTTTAATTGGAAGTATTTTCACTATAATACACAAATTACAAAGAATTGTTTTTCTAAGAATTTATTTGGATACACGAGTCCATAATAAATTCTTAAACATTGAGTTTATTCGTATGCATAAATCCCAATCTTAAACCTCTAAACCACATCAAATCACACAAAGCAGCTTACCTCAAGTAGGATGCGCTAGGGGTGCTAATATCTTCCCTAGCCACAACCAGTCCCTTACCCTCGAATCTCTGATAAGACCAGTATACCCGGTTTTTCCTAGCGATCTTGAACCAAACAAGTAGATGGCAACTCCTTCGACCCCTATACTCGCCTTTCGCACACGTGCAACACTAACCATGTAATATTCTTAAGCTTATTGAACACATACATGCATGCATCTTCAAACATGAAATTTATATCCTTCATCAATAATTTGCATAGGGGCAATGCTATTTTCAAAATGTCCTTAGTTAGTATCTAATAAAAACTTGCATGTCCAAGAAAAGAAAGAACTTCCTGTACACTCCCGGGATAAGGTAAGGATAAGATAATATTTATTGTAGCTTTATAAACTTGAAAACCTCTAGTAAAAACTAAATGCCCTAAAACTATCCATTGTTCAACCATAAAAAGACACTTTTCATAATTTTAAACAAGATTAGTCTCCATGCGTCTTTTCAAAATAAGAGTTAAGTTTTCAAAACATCCATCAAAAGAACTACCATAAACAGTAAAATCATCCATAAATACCTCTATAATTCTTTATATATAGTCTAAAAATATACTTACCATGCATCTTTGAAAGGTAGAAGGTGCATTGTATAGACTGAAAGTCATTCTCCTATATGCAAAAGTATCATAAGGGCAAGTAAAAATGGTATTTTCTTGATATTTGAGTGCAATAACAATTTGATTATAACCAATATATCATTCAAGAAAATAATAGTGAGACTTACCTATTAGTATCTCAAGCATTTGATCCATGAAAGGTAAAGAAAAATGATCCTTACATGTGGTCAAGTTCAGCTTGTCATAATCCATTTATGGGTTGTTTTCTAAATTCACTTTTTTTTCTTTCCAAAATAAAAGCAAAAAAAGAGAGTAAAGAAAGCAAGAAGACTGACGACTTAGAAAAACAGGCTGAGGAGGATTTCAAACAAATAGGAAGATCAGGTTGTAACTTTGGAAGCCTAATTGTACCCTATTATACCCAAGATCGAAGAAACAATGCAGAATTCAAGGTCAAATTAAATGATTATTGGACAAATCTGTAAAAAAACAATTAAGTCCAATGACATAATTAAATTTTTAATAGGCCAATTTGATTTAATCATGAGCTAAATTAAAGTTTAATCATGTTCAAGAATTAATTTGGGTCTAATTAAAGAATTTAATTAGGTGCAAAGATTTAATTATACTTTAAATGAGTCAAATTAATTTTATTAAGGGCTTAATAGGTGAAAAATTAAGTTTGTGAGCCCAATTTAGGCTTAATTGAGAATATTAGAATTTTAGGATACCAAATTTAATTTTTACCAAGTCAATTAATTGAAATCAGGGGCAAAATCACAAGAAAAATAGAGTTTTAGGGTCAATTAGGGGTTAAATTGAAGAAATTCATAGCCAATGACCAATCTGTAAAAGGTGTCAAACTATAGGGACCCAATTGATTGAAATCCGGGATGAAATTAAAAAAAACTTGAATGTTTAATGGTTAATTTGGGGTTAAATTGCATAAATTCAAAACCAATAATAAAAATAAAAATGGTGTTGAAATTTAGGACAGAAATTGAAGTTCATAAGTGATGAAATTGTATAAAATTAAAAGTTTGAAGCCAATCAAGGGTGTAATTGAGATAAATCAGAATCAGAGGACCAAATTAAACTTTACCAAAACAATGCCATTTTGGTTACTGTTAATCTTCTTCTTTATTTTTCCTCTAAAAAGACTACTCTGGGAGCCACTTTGCAGATGGATCTAATGCCTTTACTGTAACATTCTCATTTTTGAAACCAACACATCAATTATAAAAAAGGGAATAACATAGTAAAATTTTATTTTATTTTATTTTTGTTGAACTCATACAAAGTTTACTAAAATTTCTATCGGAATTTCGATAGAGTCTCCCTATACCGAAAGGTCCCAAGTTATCGACAAATCAATTGTACTCATCCATTATTCATTGCTCATACACATTCCAATCATTCCAAGTCTCAAACTATAACACCTCAAACTTTTAAGGTAAAATTCACACAATCATCATAATTGCATTCATACATTAACATAATGTAAATTATAAATTTCAAATTACTATATAAAGTTTTAACAAAATAGTACTACATAAATTTATATATACAAATTAGAAGTATTGTTAAATACAACCCAAAAAAAATTCTTTTATTTTTCCTATTAACTTAAGTGACTATACAAAGGGAACACCCATACATCAACTAAGGGTTACGTTGCTGAGATGAACCTGCAAATTAATTTGCATAAACATGACTAAATTAATTATGATGATCTAGTGCATTTTTCATTACACTAACAATTTGTTTTTAATTCATCTATCATCAATTTCTATAATCTCCCGCTTATCAACACACCAATCTTGTCCAATAATAACTGATTCTATTGGTCGCCCATTCTCAGGGCACCAATTCCATTCCAGAATACGGGTCCAACTAACAACCCATTCATAGGGCAACAGTTCCAAACCAGGATATTGGTCCAACCATCAGCCCATTCATAGGACACCAGTTCCAAAACAGGACACTGGTCCAACCATCAGCCAGTTCACCAGGCACCAGTCCCAAATCAGGTACTAGTTCAACCATCATTCAAACACTACATACAAATACTAAAATTTGAACCACATCTTATTAGGAGCTAAGCTAAAGAATTAAAAGAGACTTTATATTAGAGATTTAATTGTCAGACACTTACTTGAAATCTATGCTCTACTAGACGTCCCTTGCTCTTGTTTATTTCCCACAATCTTACTTGTACCAATAGTTACACTAAATTAAATTTCAAGTCTTAACCACATATACACACATATATGTATTGTTTTCATTGCCTTCATAATTCAACATTTTGTAATAAAAAAACAATTCCAAACAGAAGTTACCAATGTACAAGTTTTAGCTAGCTCAACATAACGAATTCCAAACACTGTTTAATAGTTTGAGTATAATCGGAGCTATAGAACTCGGTTTTATATATGGTTTGTTTCTTTGGAATTCTAAAACATGGGTCTCCAACTTTTATGAAGATGAATATACCTAGTTTTTCCATCTACATGTCTAAATTCACAAATTTCAGAAACCCAAAAATTTGTCCTATTGATTCCTGGTTTTGACCTATCTTCGGTTTTTCTTCTATATTTAGTGTTTTGTTACTCCAATTTAACCAAGGTCAATTTCATTTGAAAGGTAACATTCATGTCTACAACTTTAATAAAATTATCTCAAATTCTGTCATCTTAGGGTTTAAATCTTAGTAGAACAATTGAGAGACAACCTGTCTAGTTTTGATTTCTAAGTTCAACAAGTATAAATTTGTTTCCCATGCATTTTTCCATCATTTCCAACCACTATAAACACAAAATGCCTCCACCTAACATTATTTTTAAAAATTCTTAAACCTATATTAAGGTATTCTAAAATCTCAATTATTCAAGGAAAACACAAACAAATTCAAGTGACTTAATAAGAGAGCTTGTTACTTTCTATTACAAAGAAAATGAGTCAAGAGATCAACCCCTTTTCTTCTTCCCCTTCCTTCCTTCTTCTAACCCTTCCCTTCATACTAGTAACTTCTCTAGGTTTTCTCAAATTTTTCTTCCTAAATTTTACTTGAAGCACTCTTACCTCACTTACTTTGACTTTTCTTTAGATTCAAAGGATAAATTTACAAGGTTTTCTCTTAATTTGTTTTTTTCTCTTTCTTCCTCTCCATGTTCGACCATTACTCTAGGAATTTCTAGAGATTTCTTCTTATTTATAATTATGTTCTTTCCTTGTTTTCATCTTACCCCCTCATATTTACTTCTATTTTCACATTGACCCTGCCATTCTTTTTATTAATACATTGACCCCACTACTTCTATTTCTCTTTACTAACTCCTTATTCCTTTATTATTGTTTTCAATTTCACCCCTCTCATTAAATAACTTCTATTTTAATCCAATGAATTTGTTCAATTTAATCATTTATCCACATCCTTTGTATTTTAATTTTTTATTTTACTAAATCAAGATGAGATTATTTTATCTGAGGGTTTACATCTACCCTTCACCAAATTTGACAACACTTGCATTAAAATGATTATCTGACATCTGACTACACCCTTGTATGGTCCTTTCTTGCCAATTGACACCACAGTGGTCACGATGCCGGCCTAAAGAGGTCAACTCATGCAGCCTTTAGTAGCTAATTTTGACAGTTCATGATGGTAACTTTGAACCAACAGTTAGGATCATTTCAGGTCGAATCAAGAAGCAAGATTTGGCACCAGTAAAGACAAAATATCCCTCTTCCACCCCATATAAAAGGTGAACGATTGTCGACATTCTAGTGATAAAAAGAAACATGTTATTGATGTTAGTTGTTCCATTCGATGAGATAAGTTCCATAAAAGTGTTTTTTTATCCTTTATCTTGCTTGAAAATATAGATCGATGTTGAGAAAGAGAGTTTTTCTTTTGTTAGATTTTGTGTTTTTGACTAATTTAGAAGTGTTTTGGGCTAAAATATTAGTTTATTGGGCTTTTAAGAGTTTTTTTAGGTGTTTAAAGAGGTTTGTTGATTTCATTGTAGCTTTCCTCACATCGCATTGTTCACTTGAACAATGCAAATATTTTTTATTTTCTTCTGGTCCTTTTAGTAATATTTATTTTGGTTATAGAATTGTTTTTAAAAAAATTATCCTTATAAATTAGGTTAAATGAGATTTTGGGCTCACGATTTGTTTTTAATATCTTCTTATAAGATTCTCGTGGTGTTAAAAAATATCTCGACATTAAATTGGTGTTCAATTTGGGAAGATAAAATTCAATTTTATTGATCAAAAAATTAAAAGTCAAAATTGACAATTGAAAAACTGTAGCCAATTTTTCTTCTTTTTAATTATACATTAGGCATTTTTTTAAAAAAAATCGGTCCCTTGATTTTTCAAGTTTGACCCCTTTTTTTCAAGCTTTTATGTTTTGCTTCAAAACTTCATTTTACTCATATTTTAGTCCATGAGTTTGTGAAATGAGAGAGAGTCGCTAGAAAATGGGAGAAGAGAGAGAAAGTGAATAGTTGTCCGTATTCTACCTATAAAAAATATGCTATTGACGTGTTCTATTTTAGGAGAGGAGTTCCATTGAGGTTTTTATTACCATTCATCTTGCTTGAAAAAGTTAATCGGGGTTGAGAAAGAAAAGGATTTTCTGGTTAGATTAAGTGTTTTTTTTTATCAATTTAGGATTGCTTTGGGTTAAAATATTGGTTTATTGAGGTTAAAATAATATTTTTTTAGATATTTTTAAATAAAAAATTGGTTAAAATGAGTTTTTTTTAAGTAAAAAAAAAGTTGTCCCAACTTTTCAACAACCTCTATAGTTGCCAAATTCTACATTAGCAGACAACACGTCGTCTACGTCAGGGTTTTTCATAAATTTAATGGGTGGACAATATGTCATCAACCCTTTAACATAACAAAAAAAAAAAAAAAGGCTTTGTGTGCAAGCCAAACTTTCTTTTTTATGACAAGATGTGCACACCCATCTAGACCATTTTTTATTTAGATTGACATGTTATTTTTATAAAAAAACAATTAATAGATTTGTTAAAAATTATTATGAGATTTTAATTTTTAATTTTTTTTAACTAGGAGCATAGCTTTTTTAAAAGTTATATTGGCAAATGTTTTTTTTGTGCAATCCTTTAATGATTTTTTTTCTTTTTATATTTTATTTGATTACTATTGTGGTTTTATATATATATATATATATATATATATATATATATATATATATATATATATTTTTATTTTTTTTTTTTTTTTTAAAAAAAGGTTATAACATTCTTTTTTTAACATTAATGAACATTATTTTTTGCAAATCTTCATAATAATTTTTTTAAAAAAATCTTTTTGGTGACTTTCTTGTATATGTCAATTTTTATTGTCATATAGTTAAATAAAAAAAAAAAGATTTCAAAAAATAAATTTTTAAACACATCTAGAATATGTTTTTAATTTAGGCTAACGAGTTTTACGGATTAATTCGAGTTGATTAGAGTCGATCCAAAATATTATCGTTTTATTTCAAGATAACATTATTTTATAATCTTTATAAAATGATATTATCTTGAAATAAAAAAAAAAGTTCAAACTAGAATTTTATTTAATTTGAAAATCAAGTTAAGCCTCGGGTCATAAAGTCTTCATGTTAGCAAAAATAATATAATTTTTTTTTTTTTTGCATTAGCTATATTTATTCATTAAAGAGAAAAATCAGGAAAGAAAAAATTATACTTGTAAAACATTTTGTTTCAGTAGAATTTTAATCATTACTCTTTTTATTAAAAAGCATTTATTGCTATATAATTAAAAATAAATTTTTAAAAATATACATTAAATATTTTAATTTATTGATGTTTTAGTTTTTTAATTTTATTTTTAATTATTGTTAGTAAATTTTTAATATTTATTGATGTTTTTAATCCTCAATTTATTTTATTAAACATTCCATTAAATTTTTAGTTATTTTTTGTTTTATCAAAAACACATTAACAATAAATATATTTATTTACTTTTAATTGTTTTTTAACCAGAATGGCAGTTCAATTGACTAGTTATATCGTTAACACATTGTGTTTTCACTTTATCTGATATGTATAATAAAAAGCTTTCCTTTCAGTTCAGCTTCTGAAAAAAAAAAAAAAATCTTTGGCACTTCCGAAACATCACCAAGCCTGATACCGAACAAGGCATCCATCACCGTCTTCCTGCAGCAAAGGTTCTTTGCTTGACAGCTTTGAAACGTCGTCCCCGACCCCCTTCCCTCGCGAGGTTTGGC
>Ga0307515_10008911_pt1 | contig 19491 bp, 9 predicted proteins | sample 17_EM_MG_FD_194513 | JGI IMG/M metagenome (GOLD analysis project Ga0307515, IMG submission 194513) | Populus trichocarpa ectomycorrhiza microbial communities from riparian zone in the Pacific Northwest, United States - 17_EM | ecosystem: Host-associated > Plants > Roots > Unclassified | place...
AAAGTCTTTTGCCAGCATACCGTACTCCATCCATGAAGCTTCATTTTTGTCCAAAAAGATTATTTCCGTGACTGCTTCTGTTTTTGAAGTAGATGATAGAAATAAATCATTCGGTTAATTACTAAATGTAATTTATTCTTTGTGAGATTTATTATTATTTATGTTTAAAACGTAAGGTAACAAAAGGCAAGTTGAAGCTGCTACTTCTTCCTTTTTCGCCATCTCCACTAATTATATTTTATTTGAAAAATTGATGTTTAATATTATTCAATGTTATTATAAAATTAAATTAGAAAGAGATTTCATGATAATGTAATATTTACAGAATTTAATTGCAATCTCAATTTTATTCCTGATGATATTTTACTTGATGTTGCTGCACACTCAGAAAACCATGGAAATTATAATCCTTATCATATGGATTTCGTACGTGATGGAATTGTAAATAGTTTAATGGAACAATAAAAAATATTTTATATAGATTATTGTTTATTTCATAATGTAATAGCAGCAATTAAATCTATAATATTTCAATTAAAAACCATCAATATTAATATATGTTTCTTTTAGTTATTTTATAGCCTCAATTTAAAATGCATTTTTAACCAAACACATTAAATTATTTTTTGTTCAACCTCAATTTCAACCATAGTTTTAACCAAACATATATAAATATCAAACCACCCTCAACTAAAAGTGTTTTTTATAAAATAATTTTTTTCAAGCTACAACCACAAAAGCTACTACAATACAGGTCACCATCTTTCTGTACAAAATAGCATCATGTGTTGCAAATAAGGAAGTTCAAGAAATATTTCAATATTAGGCTAAATATTTCAACATTAGGCAAAACTATTAGTAAGTGTTGAAAACAATATGTTTGCTTGTAATATATATCATTAAACTAGAAAATTCTGAATTTATACACTCCACAAGAAACTTTATAGAACATGCATGTGTATCCATGTAAATTACAAGTTCAAATTATAATAATATTAATGACATTGCATAACTATATTAAATAAAAATCACAATAAAATATGACATTTATTAAATATAATCACAATTCTAATTTTTTCCTTGTAATTTTTTAATCTATATTGTTCCATGTTTGTAAAGCTAAGGAAACCAAAGGTTTCCTCGAATAAATTATATTAATAATAAAATTGTAAATAGTTTGATGAAACAATAAAATTATAAAAATAATATTATTTTTATGATATATCAAAAATACAATGCATATTAATATCATTCACAACTACAAAAAAATCATACACGTTTTTTTTATAGTAATTTTACTAGCAAAGCACTTACAAAAATATTTTAATCAAATAAATGCAAACTGCTTTTTAGTTAACACGAATTTCAATCATAATTTCAACCCATATTTTAATACAATAAACCAGAATAACAATGATTTCATTAGACCTATTTTTTTCCACCTGCAACCACTACTATCCCTCGAACACGTACTAAAAGCTTTTGTAGTGAGACTGTGCTCATAAAATGTAGACAAGTGTGCCAGCTATAAGCCCAACCTTTGAACTCTCTTTTTTTTTTCATAACCTTTTCATAAAAAAATTCACTTCGTTTGTTTATTATAAAATAATTTTTTTTAAAAAGTAATTTTTATAAAAAATAAATTAATAAAAGATTTTTTTTTATATTTGGCGATGTTAAGAAAAATAAATTGAAAAATATTTTTTAATGTTTGACTATACTATAAAAAATAAGCGGGATAATAAGTTATTAATGCTTTATTTTTTTCAAGTTTATTAAAAGAATAAGGATCAAATCTGATAAATGAAAAAGTTAAAGGAGAATGAAATTGAAATTTTTTCTTTTTAATTTTATAAATTATTTCAAATAAAATAAATAAAAATTAAAAGAATGAAAATTAAATATAATAGATAAAAAAATTTTAATTAAAAAAATGATAAGAGAAAAAAAATAACAATGAAAAAAATTGAGGATCAAAGTTGATATAAAAATTAAATTTTAAGGAATGAAATAAAAAAAAATAAAAAAAATTCAAATATATATAATAATAATAATAACAACAACAATAATAATTAAAAGATTGAGAACTAAATTTGATATCATCAACAAATAACATAAAAATTTATTTTATTTTTTCACAACTTGAAAATATATTCAGTCCAAAATAAATAAATAAAAAACACTTATTTAAAAACTAAATCAACTTTTTCTTTAACTAAAAAATATTTTTTCTCTCTATAGAAAATAAATATAAATTTTTTTGAAAGGTGATTCTCATAAATCATTTTCTACTAAACAAGCAGTGCCTAAAACTCTGAAGAATAGCTCAAGGCTGATGCCCAAACACTAGACAAGACATTAGATTGCTATCCTCCAACCTTGCTAGAAATCCCGTGTCAGTTCATGAGCAGCAAGCCATAACAAAGATTTAGTTTATCGTCAATTTTCTTACAATCTGCCTTGGTTTCTCCTCATATGGTGAGAATGTTTTCAAAATGATGCTTGTCACAGTTGAATGTTAAAATATTTTGTGCTTGTGGATATGGGAATCTCTATATCCAGGGCTATGGGACAAACACAACTGCACTGAGTATTGCACTTTTCAATAATGGCTTGAGTCGTGGATCCTTCTATGAGATTAAATGCGCAAATGAGAAAAAAGGGTGCTTACCAGGGTCCATTATTGTCACGGCGACGAATTTTTGCCCACCAAACTTGGCTCTTCCAAATGATAATGGTGGGTGGTGTAACCCTCCACAACAACACTTTGACCTTTCTCAACCTGTTTCCAAAAGATTGCCCAGTACAAAGCTGGAATAGTGCCTGTCCAGTATAGAAGGTCCACACCCTACTCTACATTCATTAGATCTGTTCACACGCTTTTAATTTGGTTTTACAGGCTATGATTAACTGCTTGTTCGAAGATATATACATGCAGGGTTGCTTGCAGAAAGAGTGGTGGTATCAGATTCACGATTAATGGGCACTCCTACTTTAATCTGGTGGTGATAACCAATGTGGGCGGAGCTGGTGATGTAGTCGCGGTTTCCATAAAAGGGTCCAAAAGCAATTGGCAGGCAATGTCCAGGAACTGGGGCCAGAACTGGCAGAGTAACACCTACTTGAATAATCAAGCCCTCTCTTTCAAGGTCACAACCAGTGATGGACACACTATGGTCTCCAACAATGTGGCTCCATCCAACTGGGCCTTTGGCAGAACCTACACAGGGGGCAGTTCTAACTTCTCAATCACATCCCACCCTCATACATTAACCAAAATTACAGTTTCAAGCACTTAAATCTAGCTATTACCTTTAGCTAAACCTCCTTTTAATTAGTCGCCCGCATTTGCTAGTCCTCTTAATCATATAATGTCTTTTTTGTTTAGTATCACTGGTATATATGATACTGTTCTAATCTTGCCATGCATGGTGGGGTTCTTTTGAGAATGCAGTTTTTGCTTGACTTTCGTGGCGTTGTTGGGCTTAACTTGCTGAAGTCAGAATCACGTACCTCTCCTTCAAGTGGTCTCCTTAGTCTGCAGAGTGCATCTACAATGAGAAAACCTTTTTTCAGCGGCGAAGTGTAAGGTGTGATCTGTTTGTCTCTGTTTTTTTTTTTGTTGTGTTCAAGTTTGGCTGAGGTGAACAAAGGCTTTTCACCCACCCAAAGGCAGAATCCTTTCGCAAAAGGATGTCTGGTTTCACATCTGTAACAGAGTTGTATAAATTAAGAGAGGAAATGGAGAGAAGTTTAAGGGCAATCCTTTTCTGCTCAGGCATTGATTGAGTTGTAACTAGGAGTTGTTAATGCATACCCAGCTTCCTATATATCTTGTATTAGTTTTGTGCTTTTTTAATATCAATTATGAAGAAAATAATTCTTGCTGGACGTTGTTTTTTTGTGTGTGTTGGTTCTGCCTATCCTGGTTTCCTCAAACAAACAACTGAACATGACAATTCATCTCATGAGATTGCAGCTTTCAAACAATCCATGCTGCTATCGAAACCATATGCCTATTTGGCGTAGCAATTTTATCAATTCTATCCACAGAACAGAACTGCTTAGATTTAAGATAAAGAGTCATTTCCTCTTTCCCTCTTTCTGGGTGAAGGATAAGAGTAATTAATGTGCACACAAGTCTTAGGAGGATTCTGATACCAATCTACTGGTAAAAATGCGACAATGAAGAAGCAAAGTCTGACCGACCCTGTATCCCCCCCAGGGTCCAAGCTGCTCCACTCTGACTGACCCACTTCACTGTAGAAACAATTGGCTGAGCTTTCATGACTTGATCAAGACTCGTGTGTTAGATTGATGGATAAAAACTAGCTGATTTCGTTCCAAATATCCATGAAGGACTTACCAGGGAATCTTAGAACTGAGAGACTGGGGAGGGCAGCAGCTGCCTGGCTCCCTCCCTCCCTCCCTCCCTCCCTTCCCGCCTCAAACATACTTTTCATTAACATTACTTCTTGGTCTATGTGCTTTAAGATGTTACAATTTCATTCCCCTAATGAACGTTGAGCGATAAAAGTGTACAAATATTGGTACTTGCTTGATCTTTGTCTTTAAGAATGAATACATGGGAGAGGGCCCTCCATTCCCATTTGTCTAGCCCAGAGAACGAAAAGGCAAAGCTCAATGGGCCTGTCTCCCATATGTATCAAAGAAAACAAGCAAGTAGACGATGTCGTTCCAAAGACCATAGCTGGTGGCACCGCACGCTATCGTCCAGCCCTCCAAAGCCAGCCAGCCAGCCAGAGGCATAGGCGGATATGCTCTCACCTCTCCTCCTCCTTCAAATAAACTAAATTAAGAAGTAGTAGATTCTCTGTATCTCCTTCTTCTTCAGTAGCAGTGTAGTGTAGTAGACTAGTAGTAGCTCATTAATAATAATAAAATGGGTTTTGGAAAAGAGGGAGAAACAAAAACAGAATTCGAAGAAGAGAAAGAAGGAGATCATGTTGAAAGCAGCGATTACTACTTCGATAAGATTGGGAAACCCATTCCCATCCTCTCTGATCAAACTGTTTCCCCTTTCCCTTTGCAAAACCCTCCTCTTCCCTCTCGCCCCCTCGCCCTCTCCCAATCCCGCAGTCTCATCTTCCTCGCCCATCCCTCCGGTGTTCTTCTCAACTTTCTCATCCTTACACTTCTTCTATTTTACTATATCTTTTCAATTAACTGACTGGCTCATGCCTTTTTTTTTAGGGTTTCTCGTTGCGAGGACTAAAGATGTCATGGATGCCGCTATGGATATTAAGGAAAAAGGAAGCTCTTCTTCTTCGTCCATTCAACATGTCAGTCTTGTGGATGTCCCTATTGGGAAAGTTCACATTTTGACACTCTCTACTGACTCCTCTACTCTTGCTGTTTCTGTTGCTGCTCATATTCATTTCTTCCATGTCCATTCCCTTCTCGATAAGGTACTCTTTTTTTTCTCCCTAAACCCTACTCCATCTACTGTCAAATTTTCAAAATTCAAAATTTTGCTATAAATTGTGATCCTATATCTATCTCCTTGCTCTAATATCTATTTTTTTTTTGCAGGAGCAAAAACCGTCCTTCTCTTGCTCGCTGAGTGAACCATCATCATCTACTGTCAAGGACATTCAATGGAGAAGGAGACCGGACAATTCTTACCTTGTTCTTTCAAATCAGGGGAAGCTATATCATGGTGCTCTTGCTGCCGTCACCCATACTCTTAAACACATAACGGACAATGTTGATGCTGGTATGCTTGCTTTCTTTCTTTTGCCAATAACAGTTACTAAATGCTAGTAGACTTTTTGGAGCCCTTTAGATTTATCACCACAACGCAGAAACAGATGTGGATGCTCCAATCTAACATCCTTGGCAATGCCGAGGCTTTTATTGGCAATGCCGAGGCTTTTATTGGGTGTAAATATTGCTTGACTTGGTTATTACAGTTTGTTTGTGAAATATATTATTATAGCCTTGCATGAAGACTACCCCTAATACAAGTTTGCTATTCCAACAACTGTACTGTTTTTTCAAATAAAATAAAATTTTCCCATTATGAAGTTGGTGACGAATTTTATTCTGTTACTAGTATGATTATGCTTACTTGTGCTTGCTCTCTTTGATAGTTGAATGGAGTCTAAAAGGAAAATATATTGCTGTCGCAAGAGGGAGTCTTATCAGCATTTTGTCCTCAAATTTCAAGGAAAGGTTCAGTATATCCCTCCCATTCAGGTCATGGATTGCTGATAGTGATGATAACTGCACTGTCAAAGGTATTTTCTTCCAATGTCAGATCCCATGTCACTCACATGCACGAACTAATGGATGAATTTTTCTCTTTTTTTTTTATGGAGGTAATAATTTGGATGGATGAGAAATGACTTTTGTATTGGCCAAAGTTGGCATCATTTCTGTCTTTGTTAGCAATCAGGTCACTTGTGTTTTCATGTCATGGCCTTAAGATCTATTGGAATTGGTTTTACATTAATTCAATTAGAGTTTCACTATCAGTTATTATATTGTGGTCTGATTCATATATTAATATCCCCTAAATCCAGTGAGCTATTATTGTACTTTCATCAAAAAGAATTTTCTTGTGTGAATGGATATACAAAGCTCTTTTGGCTTTTGAGTCCCAGTTGTAAATTTTTTGTTCTTGACTTCATGTCTTTCTACTTAAAAAGGTCGTATCTATTTCCTTGAAATATTTTCTGTTGTTAAGTTCTGGAACTGATTTTTTTTCTTGAATAACTGAACCAGTGGACTCTATCAGATGGGTACGTCATGATAGTATCATTGTAGGATGCTTTCAGCAAACTGCAGATGGAAAGGAAGAAAATTACTTTCTTCAAGTAATCAGCAGAAAAGATGGCAAGATTTATGATGTTAGTAATTGTTCTCCACTTGATTATAAGGATTTGGCCTTCACTTTATTTTCACTGCTTTCTTTATTTTACACCATTTGCTATTGACATGGTGGATTTTTTTTTGAGGTGCGACTACACTAGTCTGTTTTGAACTCTTAGCTGAATTAATGTAGGGTTACATGGGTTTAGGGTTTGGGTTTGACACTTTGTGCTTTTGCTGAAGTTCTGAAGGGAAAAAAGACTACCAAAAGCTGTGTGATTGCCATTCTTTGTTTGTGTACTTATTGTTTGAGCATTGATTCGTGAAATTTTCTATTGCAGAGTTCTTCCAAGCCAGTCGTGCTATCATTCTATGATCTATTTTCGGGTCTTGTTGACGATATTGTGCCCTATGGAAGTGGACCTTATTTATCCCTGGACTATTTAGAACAATGGTATCGATGTTAATCTCATACCTGTGTAATTTTTCTTTATACTTGATATGAATGACAACCACAGTGATTGCTTAGTTTGTAATCATTGAACTGGGCTAAAAGTTAGGTAATTGCTATCTTGTTAGGCTCCGTTACTAAATATCGTTTTCACTCGAAGACCATCCCACATAACATAGCTGTGGTGGCAAATAATTTGACTGGCACAAATATTAAAGTTTCTTGTAGTGATATAAAACTATGAATCTGCTGAATACTCAATATTGAGAACACGCTTTGTTACTCAAATTTTTCTGCTTTGCGGAACATTTATTTCCATATCCCATCTTCCTTGAAGCCTTATTGTCCAGAACAAAATCTAAGCATTTCCTGCCCATTTACATTTGTCAATAAAAATGCTTTACTTGGGTTCCAGCAGTAACTCTTTTTTGTTAAGGGCTTCAGACCTATCTACCTTGTGCTGGCTATGACTTTTCAGTTCTTTTGGTTTATAATGTGTTGTATAGTATCAATTATCTAATGTGGTCTTGAGTTTGAAACATTAATGTGGATTTTTTTTTCATTTGCCTACCATTCCCCCCCCCCCCAATATCTGGTTACTAGCCATATGTGAGTCCCATTACTCCAGTAAGAAATAAATGCCTCTAATGTCTTTTTAATACCTACCAGTTCAAACCTGCACTGATTTGTAATAATTTAAGTTGCTCTTCTATCTGAATTTTTAATTGCAGTGGGCTTGCAATTACAGCTAACAAGAAGAACACAGATCAGCACATTGTGTTGCTTGGTTGGTCAGTGGAGGATGAGATGAGTGAAACTGCAGTTATTGACATTGAACGAGATACTTGGCTCCCTAGGATTGAGCTTCAAGGTACAGATGAATCAAGTGACTGGCGTGTTTTGCAATAGTGTTGATTGTATGTACTAAGGACAGCTCAAATGAATCAAGTGATTATTTTGTTTTGTCAAGTGTGTTCAGATGACTTAGTTTTTCTTCTGTCTCGGTTCTCTTGAAACTTCATTTTTGATTTTTTTATAGCTGTTTTATGAATTTCAGTCATTTCACGATTGTGGTTAATTTTAGACCTTTTATTCTAAGCAGTGTTTAAATGGCCTTGTTTCAGAAAACGGAGATGATAATTTGATCATGGGGCTCTGCGTTGACAGGGATTCCCTCTATGGAAAAGTAAAAGTTGAAGTGGGGGTTGAAGAACAGAAAGAACTTTCACCCTACTGTGTTCTAATGTGTGTTACTCTTGAGGGAAAGCTTGTCATGTTCCAGGTTGCAAGGTCAATCTCTATATCATTTGCATCTCCCCTTGTAAACAATAGGATTTGTCATGCCAAATTAGGCATCTAAGTTATTTCTCTCTTCTCACAACCTAAATTATATCAATCCTTTTCCTATGTTTTTATATATATGTTCTGGCCATTGAATTGCTTTATATTGCAGTGCCACAGGAGCTAATATTCAACCAGAAGTTGATTCTTCCCTTGAGGATGAGGAAGAGGATATTGCTTTGGAACCTGAAGGGTGTGATCAGTCTAACCTTTCTTCTGGGTTGCATGAAGAAACATTGGAAGAGATATCTCTAGGTCTTCAACCACAACATGCGAGCAACAAGGAACTACAGCTCAATAAAGATGGTGGAATTCCTACACAGAAGGACCTTGTTCCTTCTGTCAAGAATGAGATTCCTGAAAAACTGGAAATAAAATCACTTTCTGTACAACAAAGTGCGAAATTAGGGCAGTCATCTTTGAAGGCCTCATTCCCAGAGATACCTAGGGAAGTTGGATCAAATGCTTTACCAGGTGTCCCATCTCAGTCATGGGCAAGTGGAAAAGTTACATTATCAGCTTCAACTTTGATTCAAGGAAATAGACCCGATTATAATAATGTTCAAGTTGGTGCTGCAAATGTTCCTAGTGACCTTGGCAGTAAATCTTTTTGCATGAAGGATACTGCTGGTCAATCAACTTCTTTCAATGCTTCTGTTAGACCAGCTCTTGACGGGGAACAAAGAGGTTCGATTGTGTCAGGGACAATTGAATCATTGCCTGCCTTTCGAAGCTCACAGTTGTCATCTCACGAAAATTTTGCTTCAGCCAGGTCTCCAAACCACAGACTCAAGTATTCAAAAGACAACTACAAAACTTCATCCCTGAGGAGTTCGGAGCCAAACTTATCAAAACAATTTGGTAATGTATGTGTATTTTTCCTATGCTGGTGTTACAGAAAAATTCTAATCTAACTCTGGGACAGGATCTCTTACAGTTATCATGCCATTTCAATCCTTTAATGTGAATTGTATCTTTGTTTATTTGTAACTTTATAACTTAGCAAAAACTGAAAGGCAGCGTTGCAAGATAGTACCTATGGAGATTCTTAAATTTTAATTTCTGTACTGTCAATCAAGTTTAGTCTTGCGTAAATTTCACAAGCATTTACCTGCTTTACGAGCCAGCATATCAAAGTTTTTTTCTTACAGGTACATTTTACATGATTGGCTTGTTCCCACATATGCACATATCCGCATAAATGTCTTTTTTCTCTTTGGGATCTTGGTTGTTTCTTTTTCTCTTCCTTTTGAGGAATGGGAATGTGGTGTTTTTCTTATTTTCCCAATTGCACTGCTTCTTTTGTCTCGTATTGTCCTTTAAGAAATTTCTATACTCCAGATTAAAGAGCTAGCCAAAGAGTTGGATACACTTCTGGAATGCATTGAAGAAAAAGGTGGTTTCAGGGATGCCTGCACTGTATTTCTGAGAGGCTCAGTTGAAGCTTTGGAGGAGGGCATGGGAACTCTCTCTGAAAATTGCAGAATGTGGAAGGTGATATTTCATTGTAAAGCTCATTGTTATTTCTTAGCTCAGCTATCATGTATCATTATCAGCTTGCAGGTTTGATTTGTTTACACTTTCATCTGTTGTTCTGTTAATTGCTATATTCACTAGAAAAGTATCACTCAGTAAGAATGATAGGTTCTTTAATATTTAAGGCAGTAAAGCAAAAGTGAAAAATGGGATGAGAGAGAGATTTCTGGTCCTCATCTCCTAGGAATAGGATTAATAGCAAAATAGATGAAACTTGAGAGTACAGCTTTGGAGTTGAGGTCCCTTTTGAGTGAATCTCTTCCAAGCTGACCATCTATGAAACAATGACATTTTAAACTCAGGTGTGTAAATATGATTTTGCATGGTCATCGATCTATTAAGACCTGCATGTCTGTGTATGCCTGTGCATTTTTGTGCATTATGTACACTGTATATAGGTGCTTTGTGATGTATGTAGCCAGATTGCTTCAAGTGTTATTTATTGTGTCTTAGTAATTTTCAGAGCGTGATGGATGAGCGGCTTGGAGAGATCCATCATCTTCTAGATAAAACTGTGCAAGGTATTTTTCAGTTTTCCAAATGTCTTGTTATTGCTAACAGCATTTTCATTTTCTTGAATTGAATTACTTGAGAAATTTCTTAATATGGGAACTTTCAGTAACTTAAAAAGCAGAAGTTATTAAGTCATATTGATATAGACATCACTTCACTGAAAGTTTTAGAAATTACTACAATCTGCTGCAAAATACTATTTCAGGATTATAATGAAATTGGTATAATGCATCTCCCATTTTTTATTGTGTTGGTTTCTTGTTTTGAGTTTCCATTCAGTTGTTCATCTGGTTTTCAGTTTTGGCAAGGAAAATATATGTAGACGGTATTGTCAAGCAAGCTTCTGATAGCCAATATTTGGAACTCTGGAATCGCCAAAAGTTGAGCTCTGAACTTGAGTTGAAGCGGCGGTGTATACTAAAACTAAATCAGGTTGGTTATCAGTTGATGTTAACTTGTGCGATTTGTCCAACTTGACAATTGCTATATCTTAATCCCTTTTCCAGGAGTTGACTAATCAGTTGATTCAATTGGAGAGACACTTCAATACCCTTGAACTTCAAAGTTTTGGTGGAAATGCTGGATTTCACACAGATCGGAGAACTTTGCAGATTAGATATATGCCTTCAAGGTATAGTTGATATCAGATGGTTAGCTCGTATATGAGAATTGCTAAAAAGAAGATAAAACTTGAAAATAAAATCTACGATGTTGTTAATAGCTTGCAGAAGCTGTGAATCAAACAATTGCTGGAAGCTCATGACCAAATAGATAGCAAGGCAATCCAATTTTAGCTTTGTGAAAATTGGTGGCTTTGCTATCCTAATCTCACTAATTCTGAAAATATTTTGTTTGCAGACAACTTCAGTCCTTGCATAGTTTACAAAACACAATGAGTTCACAGTTAGCAGCTGCTGAACAACTTTCTGAATGTCTCTCAAAACAAATGTCCATGCTGAGTATAGAGTCACCTGTAAGACAAAAGAATGTCAAGAAGGAACTTTTTGAAACAATTGGAATCCCGTATGATGCCTCTTTTAGCTCACCAGATGCAACGAAAGTTGGTGATACCACTTCATTGAAGAAACTTTTACTTTCTTCGGGTTCTGCTGCCACTAAAGGTAAGTCTAGGAGACACCAATCAAGTGCTATGAAAAGTTCTGATTCAGAAACTTCAAGGAGAAGGAGGGACTCACTTGATCAGGTAATTCTTTTTCAAGCCATTTTATCAAATCTTGATGATCACTCTAGTGTTAATCACATGTTAACCTCAACTAGTTGGAATTGAAATTTAGTTGTCCTGAGTTGAGTCCCCTTATGATACTCAAGTCACTGAAGCTAGATTGCTTTTGCAGATAGCCAAAAATTTGCTTGAATTATAGAATCAATCTACTAAAACTTTTCCATTGGATATATGAATTGAGCTTCGCACAGACCATTCTGCTTTGTTACTCTTATTATGGATTCACACACTCTCTTCCACATGACTTTTTGATGATGCAACTTATATTTAAAACAAACAAATAATATCACCGAGGTAAACAATTCAGGAGATGGAAAAATGTACACAAGAAGAGACTTAATTCAAAACTTCAAGATAAAAATAAATGGGAAGAGATTCAGTGGTTGAAACTTCTTATAGCCATGCTTAGAATCAATTAAGGTTGCTCTACCAGGAGATTTAGTTTGGTTTCTGTGTGCATAAGAATTTTACTAAAATATATGTTCTGCTAAATTAGCAGAAGCATATTTAACTTTAAAGAAAACCAAAAAGTTTTAACTTGAAGAAAACTAAAATTCCTGCTAGAACTTCATGTTATGCTTTTATGTTATTATCTAAAAGTATTCCATATAATCCACTGTGATGAGATTTTTTGCAAGCTCCAACATGCATGTTTTTTCTTATGACCCTGCTGCAGAGCTGGGCTAGTTTTGAGCCTACGAAAACAACTGTAAAAAGGGTGCTTTTGCAAGAAAATCAGAAGAAAAATGTGAATAAATCATTCTTGTTGAAGGATAGGCAAATTTTTAGTTCTGGCTTGGGGGACATATCCACAGTTCACCAAGAAGACCAGACATCCCGTTCTTTCTTGCACCCATTGGAAAGCAAAGGTGAGCTATTACAAAGTTTAGATGAAACAGCATGTGTTCACTTATCATCTAAAAGCATAGGAAGAAAATGCACCTGATGGTTGCTGTTTTTTATGTTGAAGCAGGCCTTCATTATGGATCCCCTAAACAAACGTTTGAGAAAAAACCAACCGTTCCATTTAAATGGGCTACTGATCCTCCAATGTCATCACAGCCTCTGGGCTTGCGTTCTCCTATACTGCAAAATAACAATGTAGCGATGGTATCAGTTTCGTCATCACTGGTATCACTGCCAGGAGGAGAAATACGTAGCAGGGAAGCCTACAATATGACTGCAGATAAATCTAAGAGTATGTTTTCTCAAATTGAGAAGCCTGATTCTGTTTCCACCAATGAGACCAGACATATTCAGCAAACTGAAACTAGGATAAATAAAAATTCAGCAGACTCTACCGTGCCACCAATGCAGACACCTTCGTTTCCAAAGAAACCAAATGAGATTCCTGTTTCAACTACCAGTAGCGTGCTTGCAAAGTCAGCAATGCAAAGTGTGAGGCCTGGACCAGCAGACACCAAAAGTTCATTTTTTGAATCTCCCAATAAAAATTATGAGCCTCCGCACTCTTTGTTAGGTGCCTCTTCTGTGGCTCCCACCCAACCTGGAAAAGTTCCTGAGATCAATTTTGCTACTAGCAAAAGCCAGCCTAGTGAAAAAGTTTCATCTTCTCCATCAGCCTTCATACCGCATGCAGTTTCATCATCTCTGATGTCCAATATATCACCAAACATCTCATCATCAATATCTGCACGGATGTCGTCAGCTGCAATGTCACTGAGCACATCTTTAACCAGTTCTAAGGTCACCACCGGCTCTAATCAAACAGTTACTTCGACATCATTGTCATCAGTTTCTGTCTCACCTGTTTTTTCTTCCGGTTCATTGTCTTTTCAGGTCCCCAGGACAGAGCTACCATCACATGCTCCACCTCTAACTTCAGAGGTTTCTCCAGAGCTGCAACCCCCTCTAGGGAAAACTCTGCCTTCTAGCAATCCAGGTCCTTCATGTTTGACATCAGAATCCCTTGAAACAGATATTCAGCCTCTTATGGAAAAACCTGCACGTAATGTAAACCCCACTCCTACACCTTCAGTGTCAGAATCACTTAAAACAGAGCCCCAACCTCCTGCTGGAAAAAATCCACCTTCTGTCACTCCAACGACCCCTACCCCTTCAGCATCAGAGTCCCCCAAAACAGAGGTTCCACATCCTACGGGTGAAGTAAGTTCAAAATCAGATGTGGATGTTCCTGCAACTGCTCCACACCCTAACCCTACTACATTTGGTTTGAAGCTTGAACCTTCAGCATCATCTGTCCTTACTACAGGACTATCAACTGGATTTGCACCAGTAACCCAGCCCAGCTTGAATCACTCTGGAAGTACTGCATCTAAGGTGGCTCTGAATTCTCAACCTCAACAGCCATCTTCTCATAATGTTCCTTTTGGAGCACCAATCCCGACTTCTGATAGCGTTAGTGGAAAGAATGAAAGTTTGGATGTTGCAGTTACAGAAGAGGTTGAAATGGAGGAGGAGGCTCCTGAGGCTAGCTGCACAAATGAACTTAATTTGGGAAATCTTGGAGGTTTTGGGATTGGTTCAACCCCTATCCCAACTGCTCCTAGAGCAAATCCATTTGGCAGTCCATTTGGTAGCACGGGATCAAATGTAGCAAGCTCTTCGTTGACCATGACTGTACCTAGTGGAGAGCTCTTTCGACCTGCCTCTTTCAACTTTCAATCTCCTCAGCCATCCCAAAAGCCTCCACCAACAAATATGGGTGCTTTCTCTGGTGGCTTTGGCACAGGAGCAGTTGCTCAAGCTCCTGCTCAAAGTCAGTTTGGCCAGCCAGCACATATTGGATCAGGACAGCAAGCACTGGGATCAGTTCTTGGGACTTTTGGGCAGTCGAGACAGTTTGGAACTGGTTTACCTGGAAGTGGTTTCGCTCCTACCAGTGGTTTTGGTGGTGGCCTTGCTGCTAGTAGTTCAACAGGTGGCTTTGCAAGTGCTGCAACTGCTGGCGGGTTTGCTGGTGCTGCTTCTACTGGTGGTGGATTTGCTGCTTTGGCCTCATCTGGTGCAGGATTTGCTGGTGTGGCTGCTGGGGGTGGGTTTGGTAGTGTAGCTTCTGGTGTTGGGTTTGGTGGAGTGGCTTCTGGTGGCAGTGGCATTGCTGGTGTGGCTTCAGGTGGAGGTGGATTTGCCGCAGCAGCCTCGAGTGCTGGTGGTTTCGCAGCAGCGCCTGCATCTGGTAGTGGATTTGGTACATCAGGTAGCATTATTATCTAATATTCCATTTTCCTCATCTTTTGTTTAATGCATGCGAAGTCTTTGCTGATTTGCAGTGAAAATTTGCACAGGTAGTGGATTTGGGGCTTTTGGCAGCCAACAAGGTACTGGAGGATTCTCAGGTTTTCCTGGTAATGCAGGAGGCAGCCAACAAGGAATTGGTGGATTCTCTGCTTTCAGTGGTAATCCAGCAGGAACTGGAAAACCTGCGGAATTATTTACACAGATGAGAAAATAGAGTTCAGAGTTTTTGGACTAGGATTGGAATATTGTTCGCAAATGAAAAATGTATTTGGGAAAATAGAATGTAAATTGAGATTCACCCGATGTGAGATCACATTCTGTCTGCAATCTGAGTTCTGCTCTTTCTTATTGTTGGACCTTTTTACCAAATATTATGCCAATGGGGGTGTCAATTTATGAATGAATGCAACATATTGTGTGTGGATAGATCACTGAAATTGGAGATAAAATGGGATTGAAATTCTCGAGGATATACTTTTGCTGTTAAACATGCAGGACAAAAGAGACCATAGGTTGGATTTATGGCCGTTCAAGTTGTGGGCTGGAGGAGGGGGGTTTCAATGCTGGAATACTTGAATGGTTTGTTCCCCGCTTGAATCCGTCACTCTCTAATGGTTCTACATAGTTAACAAACCAAACACTTTAAGCTATGGCAATGCAAAGGCAACTTTGGAAAAGCTTACACCCGTTCTCTTGTATACAATAATCACGATATTGTCACAATTTGAGAAGAGCAGAAGGAAAGGGGAAAATAAACAAAATCCAGGAGTCGGAAGCTTTCAGCCCCGGCATCATTATCAAACAGGAATACCCAGTTCAGAAATCTTCGTGATGCGCTTGTCAAGTTTGCTCCTTTGCCGCTTCAAAAGGGATGCCATAGAAGCAACCTAACCATTAAAATATAGAGATGAGATAACCTTCAGGGCATCTTCAAAGGAAGAGCTAAAAGGAAAAGACAAAAAGCTTTCATCCCTCATTTTTATAGCTCTAATGGGAGAGCTAAAATAGTATGTCTAAGTTGAAGAGCTATTCCTGAATCAAAAGAAATCATCGTGAATGTTGATACTTATGGATAAGAAGCAACTCATGTAGGTCACAGGTGCAGCATGCTTGAACCAGAAACATCAAGGTTTTGCTGCTGTCATTTTAAGTGTAGATAATGTCTGACAGCCAAGCCAAGTTACCGTAGGAGCTTCTCATATCCTCCACTACGACAATTCAGTGGACAAATTTCATTCCTGGGCTTTCCATCACCGAACACAAACTATAGCTTCTCTGTTACATATTTAAAGGTAGATAACAGGAACTACAGTGAAAGTCCAACAGGAAAGAAAGGAAAAGAAAAAAAAACCAGCAGCAGCTTTGGTTATAAATTGATTTAGCAAGACGCTGATTTAGGAATTCTCCCATGGAACATACATTCTGGGAAAGTCGAGGACCACCCATTTCTTGTGCCTTTTCTTGGAAGAAACTATTTGACTGTAAGAAAAAAATGATACTGCAATGAAAGAAGGGGATTGTTGGTAGATAAAGAGCAGAGCTAATGGACTTAGCTTCCTTCTTCGATTTATCCACTAGTAGTAATCTGCTTCATAAAATATACCAAAAATAGAAAGAAAAAAACAATAATATATATTTTAGCTGCTGTGGCATCCGTCCTATAACCATACATAAATAGATGCTTTTGTTTTGTTTTGCTTGCTGTTGTTTATCTATGGGATCAGTCGTAGGGCGTAGAAAACAGAGAGAGAAGAAGGCGAAACCAAAAGTAAAAAACCACCTCTCCTTTCTCTTCCCTCGCGTTTTTCTCATATCAATGAATGCTGTTCATATCTTGTTTATACGTATGTGTGTATCTCTTGCCAGACTAGACTTCCAACCGCACCCTCCCTCCACACCCTCTTTTTAATTATTTCTTAGCAATTTGTTAATTATCATCCGAAGGAAGAGGAAGAAGAAAGGAGTGTAGTTTATATTCATTATTTTATTATTATTTATTCATGAGAGGAAGAGGAAGAAGAAGATTATTAGTATATGATAGATAGATAGAGATGTGGTATTGTAATGGCTGTCCTCATTTCTTCAAAGATCGATTTCACGCCTGGCTTCGCGATTACGACTCTCTCCAATATTTAGCCCTCTTTCTCATTTACCTTCAGGTAATCTTTTATATATATATATCAAATTAACTCAATTATTATTACAGTTTACTATTTCATTTCAATTGAATATGTGCACGTAGATTGGTTGCTCTTTGATCGGATCCCTTGGAGCTTTGTACAACGGAATCTTGCTCCTTAATTTGGCCATCTCTTTGTTCGCTCTCGTCGCCATTGAGAGCAGCAGTCAGCGCCTTTGCCGTACCTACGCTTTCCTCCTCTTCTCCTCTATTCTCCTCGACATTGCCTGGTTCATCCTCTTCTCTCACCCCATCTGGTACCTTCTCTTTCTTTTTTCCTTCTCCCCCAGAAAATAAATCATGATTGCAAAGTCAAAAGTTTCATTCTTCAATATCATACTGTCTGTCTAAAAGCTTGTACTTTAAAAAAAACGAAAAATGTTATTGAATTACATATATGTAGTAGAGGCATGTATTTAAGTGGTTGGGCGGTTATTTTTCAATTTACTCTTTTTCTGTGTTTCTTTTTTTAAAGAAAATGTTATCGAGTTATATATAGAAGATGGGCGACAGATTTCTTCCTTTTATGCGGCAATGCTCACGGTTCCTACTGTATTCTGTGTATCAATTGAAAGTATTGTCTGTTAGTGTCGTGTTGCAGGAACATTTCCTCTGACAAGTATGGAATGTTCTTCGTCTTTTCAGTGAAACTCACTCTGGCAATGCAAATCGTTGGTTTTACAGTGAGGTTGCCATCCTCATTGTTATGGATTCAAATCTACAGATTGGGGGTTCCTTATATAGATAGTACAGCTACTCGAGAAGCAGATTTTGATTTAAGTAGTAGTTTTTTCAGTCCAGCAACTCCTGCTACTCTAGGTAGAGAATGCTCAGATTCTGATGTTGTTTCAGGTGGTTCCATTTACGATCCAGCTTATTATTTGTCTCTTTTCGAAGATGGACAGTACAGCAGACGTCTCCGTCAGGTAGGCTATACCTTACTTGTATGCCATGCTTTACTTATTTAACTTGGACTTAATGCCTTTGATATCTTCGTTTCCTACTTCTTTGCTATATATGTAATCTTTTGTCATGTTTTTTTTTTTAAAAAAACTTTTGCACAATACTTCCACGTGCACAAGAGAATTTGTTAATTAATTACCCATGGAAATTTTATGCCCGGTCTGGTTTAAGAGAAAGGAGGAAATTGCTGAAGGGATAAGGTGGGGAGGAAATGGTGGCACTTATCATCCATTTGTTTTCGACATAAATGCTTTTAAGGAAGGAAGAGAATGAGTTGTGTGTTTCTACATGCATTTTCTTTTATTTGTAAATTGGAAGGAATCAATATTTGTGTGTAATTTTGCATGGTTTATGTTATTTAATTGCAGGATCAAAACTCTGGAATCTGTGACGATGGATCTACTTCTAGTGCCGAAGCTTCTCAGGTGAAGGTGACCACACGCAGAGCTTTTGAAGCTGTGGATGTAGGTATACGGAAATTCGTCCTAGATTATGTTGACTTCCAGTAAATTACCACCCTTAAGGACAGTGTTGTAATTTTGGCAAGCAATTTGATGAGATTTTTTTTTTTTTTTTTATCGTTATCATTATTCATTATTTGAGCTCTTGGAGTTAATTTGCTGATTTTACTTGTACATTCAGCTATCCCAATGGACTTGTGGGGGTGAGGTTTTTTGTATTTAGTATTCCAAGCTCGTAATTTACCTATAGCATATGTCACATCATAAGAAACTTGTTTGGTCTTTTTATCAGCAAGTTTTCCATCTGTTTCTTCTCTAGTATATATATATATATATATATATAAAATCATATATATGCTCTGAGCCAGACAGTGTTCTTCTTCAACCTACTCCTTACTGAACTAAAGGTTATTTAAGCTGATTCAACATTGACCCTCTTGGCACCTTCATATTATGATTACCTGTGCCACTTCTGTATACCTTCTGCCCGCATCAGTAACATGGTTCAAATATATCATTCCCCAGAAGTTGATCGGGTGGGATGGGTTACCATGAATGCCTGTTTAATTAGCAAGGTCAAATGTGTTAAGTAATATTTATCTAGTTTTATTTATTAAGGGTAGAATAATATTTTCAGTTTAACTTATATATAATTTCTTTGTATTTAGGTTAACTTAAGCACTCATAATAAACATATTATTGAGAATTCTAGCCTCCTTTTATGTTTGATCTGAATTACTTTAACATG
>Ga0307515_10008912_pt1 | contig 19491 bp, 10 predicted proteins | sample 17_EM_MG_FD_194513 | JGI IMG/M metagenome (GOLD analysis project Ga0307515, IMG submission 194513) | Populus trichocarpa ectomycorrhiza microbial communities from riparian zone in the Pacific Northwest, United States - 17_EM | ecosystem: Host-associated > Plants > Roots > Unclassified | place...
TACAAAATCGCTTAACACAACCCTTATTGTAATTGGGCCACCAATTCGTTATGGAGTTTTTTCATGATCAAATTTTATTAAAAGATTAAGAAAATTACAAAAGTAAAAAAGAAATGACTTGGACAAGATAAGATCTACGTACAACACCAGAAGACTTTGAGAAGCTTGACCAAGGAAAGCCATGCTGCCTGCCTACCTGTCAGTATTTCTATTTTAAAAATATTTTTAAAAAAATTAAAAAAATATTATTTTTTTGTTTTAAATTAAAATTTCTTTAATATTTATAAATTATTTAAATACGCTGATTTCAAAAATAATTTTTAAAAAATAAAAAAATATTATTTTATTATATTTTTAAATGAAAAACATTTTAAAAAATCCAAGTTATTTGATAGACAGTTTGTCAAATAAAAATAAATTTCAATCATAAATAGACAGTACAATCCTTTTTTTTTTCTTTATAATATTAGATAACAATTGACCTAGGATTCATTTATTTGAAGAAGAGGAAAACAATGATTGGTAATGTGCAACGAGTCGCCAGTCAGGGGATCTTTTTTCTTGCGAAAGATTAAACTCTCTCTCTTGCAATAACTAAAGTGAGCTGCTTTAATTTGTTGTCCAAAACTTCATAAATAAAATATTAGACAAGTAAAAAAAACGTATGATTAGTTTATTATTATGCAAACATATAAAAAATGATAATCATACAATAATCATTACAAAATCTAGCAGGCATATTATGCAAGTATTAAAATTATACTTGAACAAGATTAATTTAGAGTACTTCTTGAAGTGCTCAAAAGATATCTAATCTAAAGTTTTGTTGCTGTAAAAATTTAATTGTTTATCCTTAAAACTTTATTACTTCTCACTTGGTGCAAAAGAACTGACTTTAATAAGTCTCTCAGGATTTCAACAACTTCTTCTTGTTTAGATGCACTATTAAACAAGGTTCAAAGAACTCAAAAGAATGATACTCAATATCCCTCTACAAAGACCGAACATAAACTCTAGAATAGAAGGAAAGAGTAGAAGAACAAGTTTAGGAAAAATCTACAACAAAAAAAGAAAGAACTCAAGAAATTTCATATAACTTTTCACCCATCCAAGACTCCTATTTATAGGACTTGAGAACCAAAATACTAATTTCTCATTATTCATGAATGTTTATTAATTATGATGAATGTTCATAGTCCATGAATTACTCATAATAACATTCATTATCATCATATAATTAATATATTAGTTAATATACTAAAATATTTTAGGGACTAAAAAAAATTATTGATCAAACAGGGATTTAATTGAAAATATTTTTCTTTAACAAAACCTAAGCCCAAACTCATAATTAAGCCCACAAACCTACTGTCCAAACTACAAAGCTATTTTATATTTTAAAACTTTTGATATCCAAAGGTTCATTGAAAACAATTTCTCATTCACCTTTAATTGCTTTTTAAAACATGTTAATATATTATGTTCAAGTACTCATGTTGGATTATAAAATTCAACATGGTTTTAACCCTAAATATGAGTGGACCTCATATATAATTTGACATTTAAAAATTATATTTCACATTTTATAAACCAATTTCAACAATGTCTCACATGAATGGAAGTTATTTGACCAATATGAAGACTTAAAGAGTTTGTAGAGAGATACTAATTTGTTAGATTACTATATCAGGAGATGTAGCTTTTAGCTTTGGACCTTTCTTAGTAAAATATTATTGAATTTACTCACTAAGTAGTGAACGTAATGTCTTGAACTATTCATCTTTTTTATGTAAACCAAGACAATATCACTTGCATAATTCTCCATCTTGAGTGTCCTTTGGTTCTCATGGTTGTGTTCATTTTGGCATTAAACAACTCCTGGTTTCATAAGTGTTTTAGAGATTTTAGCCTTTTTAAAATTTTCAAAGAAACAATCATATTTTTCACTCATATAGGTGATCTTTCATTAAGAATATTATGCTATACTTCAAATGGTATACCAAGATATGAAATTATTAAGAGCATAACTCACCATTTATCACGCTATAGCTAACACCACTTTCATTATAGGAATCTGCAAGAGATAATAATTTCTAGGTGCTACTGAGAATGTTATATAACTTAGTTTTCATTTAAACCTAGAACTTGAGATCTCCAGTCAACTATGTATTGTTACCATCATTACACTCTTTATTTTTTAAAAGCTTTAAGCTCATTCCCCTTGATGAATTATATATAAGCTCTTTCAATAAACCTTTATTAATTTAGCAGATCCAAAATATTTTCCTTTGACTTTACATAGTCAATGAAAATAATTTCATTTGAGAACAGATATTTAATGATATTATATCTACGACATATATGTGTAGACTTCCTGTTATGCGTACTACTTTGTGCCCTTTCAATTGCAGACTAATATCACGTTGGATATAAATTGTTGACACTGGTTTAGGCCAATATGGAATATTTTCTGAGAAATTTCAAAGTCACCTGGCTTCCTCTCTAGCTTTATCAAGAGTAATAAACTTTGATTTCATCTTGGATCGTGCAATACATATCTGTTTAGAGAATTTTCATGACATAGTTGCTCCATCAAGTATGAAAATATATCCACTAGTAGATTTTGAATTCTTAGTATCGAATATCCAATTGACATTACTATACCCTTCTAGTATCACTGGGTAAGCAATATAGTATAGTCCATAGTCCAAAATATATCTTAAATATTTGAATACTCTTTTTATTGCTATCCAATTATCCATACTCAGATTACTAGTAAATCTATTTAATTTGCTAACCGAGTAAACAATATCAGATTTTATGCAAGTTTTGTGCAGTTCATAACATACATTATACTTTCAATTATTCAAAAATACTCTAATTGTTTTATTTTGTTACCTTTATTATTAAAAAAATATAAACTTATATCAATTGGTATTTTAATAGTGTTATTGTTACATTTAAAAAATTTATCAAGAATTTTCTTAACATAATGATATTAGGATAATATTAATCCATCAGATGTCTAAGAAATGCTTATTCCTAGTATAATATCTGCAACATCCAAATTTTTCATGTCAAACTTGTTAGTTAATATTTTCTTAGTAGACTTGATTATGTGATCATTGCTGCCTAAAGTTAACATGTCAATGGCATAAATTTTATTTGTGTTTTTCACATAAATACATATTTTATTGATTTTAAACTCATTTGACAACATAATTTTGTTAAATTTTTCATGTCATTATTCGAGAACTTGTTTCAAATCATATAATGATTTGACAATCTTAAAGACTTTCCTTTTATGTCCATTAACAACAAACCCCTTAAGTTGTTCCATATAAACTTAAGAAAGCTATTTTTATATCCATTTGATGTATTTAAAGCTTGTGAATAGCTACAATGGCTATTAACATTTATATAAAAGTTATTCTTGATACATGTGAATAAATATATCAAAATAATTCACTCTTTCTTGTTGTCTAAATCATTTCACAACAAGTCTAGCTTTATATTTGTGAATAGTACCATCGACTTTCATCTTTCTTTTGAAGATCCATTTGTGACCTAATGGTTTAATTCTAAGAGAAAAGGTGCTAGGGTTGCTTATGGTGGTGATAAGGTGGTGCTAATAAAAATAAAAGAAAATAAAAAAAATGCATGAGTGCATAGTAATATATTTCTGAAAATGATTTTATAAATGCACATGCATACATAAAAAGGAGAAAGTACAAGTTCATAAAATGAAGCTAACGTTAATGCAATGCTAGTAAAAACAAAATACAACAATAACCATGCATGAATAGTGCAATATGCATTTTTTGAATAGTAAACTAGTGCTGCTCATGGGAGAAGAAGAAAAAAAGGAAACGAGATAGGGGCTCACCTTAAGGGTAGTTCCAAACAAGAGAGAGGAGGTGTTAGGGTTGCTTCTGGTGGTAGAAAAGACGGTGATGCTCATTGTGGAGGGTTTTTTGGGCAATTTTTCCTGCTAGATTCCGGTGGGAAAACTTGCTTTCCCCCCCTCTCTCATTTATTTATATTTTCTTCATCACTTATTTTTTCTTACCTCCTAGATCACACAAAATCCATTTTAATTAGCTCAGACTCTCTTTTGTTCTTTTCTCTCTTCTTAGGTTCCTTTCTCCCTCTTTAGATTTTTTTCATCTTTTTTTTTTCGTTTCTCTCTTCCTCCCCCTCCTCCTTTATCACCTCCTAGCTCAAACTAACTTCAAACACTCTCATTTTCTTTCTTTCTCTTTCTTGGCTTCTCTCTCTAACTTCAGGGTCTATCCCCCCCCTTTTTTTTTCTTTTTGTCTTTTTTTTATCTTCCTCTTGGCTCACACAAACTTCAAAAACTCAGCTCAAAACTCTTTTTTCTCCTTTCTCTCTCTAGCTCCTTTCTTTTCTCTTTTTTTTACTTCTTCTATTTATATAGAGAGAAAAACTTCTAGAAGCTCCTCTAGATGGTTTGATCAGGACCTTAACCCATTAGAAAAAAATCCCACCCTTAAATGTCATTTTTTTTGAAAAAAATGACTAACTGACCTATTTTAGTGCTCGTTTGGTAACGTGGCTGCGGGTGAGGTTCACCCGCAGCAACGTTAATAAACGTTTGGTAACCAAAATAAAAGTGCTTTCAGTGGGTAGGACCCACATGGCACCGCAGGTTTCGGAGAAGAAGCATTTTGGTGCTTCTCGTCTGGGAAAAACATCAACAGTGGAGCCATGCTCCACTGAAGTACTGTTCACTAAAGTGAACAGTTTTTTTTTTTTAAATTTCAAAAAACCAGTGCGAGTGAATTAATTCACTCGCACTGTTCACATGAAAAGTTTAGGGTTTTTTTTTTCTTCTGAAAAACCAGTGCAATTAATTAATTTCATTCGCACTATTCACATGAACGTGAACAATTTTTTTTTTGTTTATTAAAAAAAATAGTTTAAGGTGAATTAAATTTACTCGTATTGTAATTTCAATTTTATTCCTGATAATATTTTACCTAATTTTATTGCACACTCAAAAAATCATGAAAATTGTAGTTCTTGTCGAATGAATTTTGTACGTAATGAAATTGTAATTTTTTTTTAAAAAATTGAGTTTTACTCGAAAAACTAGTATTTAAAATTATTTCATAACATTACATAAATTAGAAGGATATCGCATGATGACGTAGCATTTGTGGAATTTAATCGCAATTCCAAGTATGTTCTTGCCGAGTCCGACCCAGTTAAAAAAAATTCAGCTTTTATTTTTATTTTAATTGTGTTTTATTCAAAAAATTAGAAAGATATCGCTTGATGACGTAACAAAAAATTCAATTTTTGTTGTTGCATGCTTAAGAAACCATGAAAAATATAGTCATTGTTGGATAGATTTCGTATGTGATGACATTGCATATAGTTTAATGGAATAATAAAAAATATTTGATATCAATATTATTTATTTCATGATGTAATAATAGTAGTTAAATCTACAATATTTAAATTAAAAATATTTTTTAATTATTTTATAACCTCAATTTGAAAAGCATTTTTTTAACCAAACACATTAAACTACTTTTTGTTCAACCTCAATTTCAACCACAGTTTTAACCAAATATATATTTTTCCAAATCAACCTCAACTAAAAGTACTTTTTATAAAACAACTTTTTTAAAACCACAACCACAACAGCAACCGCAATACCAAATACAATCTCTTATTATGACAGTTTAAGGGGGTCTTTTTGATATGAGTATGGGTGAAGGTAAGAGAGGGTATGTTAGGGAAGTGGGTGGTGGTGTTTTGGTTGTGTTAGGGAGTGTGGGCAATCAATTAAGGGTGGTGATGGGTGATTTTTACATAAAAAGAAAGAAGAAGGTGATTGGTGCATGCATAAAAACATTGTTGTTTTGGTGTATGCTTATTTCTTCTTCTTTATATGAAGTGATATCATTTCTCTTAGGCATGGAATGGTATCGTTTCGCTTATGCCTTCTTTAATTTTTCTTTCCATATGAAACAACATCGTTTCATAAATTTCCTTTTTAAGTGATTTTCCAAGTTTCTTGTTTTTCCACTTTAGTCCTTGATTTCTTTGTTTTTTTATTTTCTTGGTCAATTGCAACTTTTTTTTGAATTTCTTTCATTTTAGTCCCTAATTGCACATTTTCACAGCCCTCTCATTCCTCCACTTCTTCCAATTTAGTTGTTGGGTTTTTATTTTGTTATTTTACACCTCTTTTCTCATTATTGCTTTCAATCTCTCCCTTAATTGCATATTTTTATGACCCTCTCATTTTTCCTCCTCTTCCAATTTAGTCCTTATATTTATATTTTTACATTTTTGACCAATTGCACCACTTTTCTCATTATTTCTTTTAATTTCACCCTTAATTGCACATTTATTATTATTTTGTATTTTGCTTCTCTTTTATTCATTTTTTTGCTTGCTTGCCCAAAACAATAATATGAAAAAACTATGAAAAATAATAAAAATTCAGAAAAAATTACCATTATCAAATTAAAAGCATGATTTTTTTTAAATGCATTTTTTTGGAATTTTTTGTTTTTTATTCAAAGAAGAATTGTTTTTAGGGGATTAAATTATGACCTTATAAAAATATTATTCATTTTGTAACAGGTAAATGATTACACACTGTAGGATAAAAAAATCATGAAAATGTTTTTTTTATATATAATTTAGATATTTTCTCCATAATTATAATAATTACAAAAAAATTAGTATAATTTGAAGAAAAAAAGTTTATTATTATCTTAGAAAAGAAAAACATACATTTAAGTTGTAAAGAAACCCTTTTAAGTGGCTATGAAGTAATAAGTTAAATGTATTATAATTATAATGCCTTGAAGTAACAATACCAATCTCAAAACAATAAAATCTAAATTTTAAGTTTTAAATCTCTATTTACTAATATGTATTTTCGGTCTAATCTTTAATTATGTGTGACTCTTTACGTATCAACCTGCAATCCGATCCACTTGTTAAAACGCATTCTAATTGAGCAATAGAATACCTCAATTAAATATATATTCAACTCCTCCCTAAATTTTGTTTCATTCTACTGTGCATATTTTATATAATAAAATGATGTTGGCCCATTAATAATTTCTTATGAAAGAATCCAATTTTCGACGGTTGTGATGGAAAAAAAGCATTGAAAAAAAATAAATAAGACAACATCCACCACCCAAAAACAAGGTGGCCCCACATGCAACCCTCATCAAGAAAGCCAATGCGCATTCATTGCCTTTGCTGAGCAGGAGAGGTAGAGGTCATGGGAGTAGGTGAAGAAGAGAACCCTCTTCTGCTTTCAGGGCTAGAAGCAAATACACAACGACATCAACAAGTACACCTATCGAGTGGTGTATCCAGCAGCACGATTAAGGAAATATGGCTGGAATCAAAGAAGTTATGGCAAATTGCAGGTCCTTCAATCTTCAGCCGCCTAGCCATGTTCTCCATGACTGTCATAACCCAATCATTCGCTGGCCACCTCGGTGATCTCAATCTTGCCTCCATCTCTATTGCCACCACTCTCATCATCTCTATCAGTTTTGGTTTCCTGGTAATCCATCAATCTTGTTCATGCCACATTTATATTAGCTGCAACATTTCATTGATTAATTTCACGACGAAATGAATGTGAAAGTTGTCCAATTCTTTTAATTGGGTAGGGTTCTTTTCTTTAATGCAGTTAGGCATGGCAAGTGCATTGGAAACATTATGTGGTCGAGCTTATGGGGCTAAACAGTACCACATGCTGGGCATATACATGCAACGTTCTTGGATTGTTTTGTTTTTATGCTCAATTTTGTTACTACCCTTGTTTTTGTTTGCAACTCCAATATTGAAGTTGATAGGACAGCCTGCAGACATAGCAGAACAGACAGGTTTAGTGGCGATATGGTTAATTCCGTTTCACTTTAGTTTCCCATTTCAGTTCACGTTACAAAGGTTCTTGCAGAGCCAGTTAAAGACTGGAGTGATTGCTCTGGTGTCTGGAGGGGCTCTTTTGATACATGTGATTTTGAGTTGGGTTTTTGTTTACAAGTTGAGAGTTGGGATTGTTGGGACTGCACTGACTCTTGATTTCTCTTGGTGGGTGTCTGTTTTTGGGATGTTTATCTACTGTGTTTGTGGTGGGTGTCAACTTTCTTGGACTGGGTTCTCTACACAAGCTTTTACGGGGCTTTGGGAGTTTTTCAAACTCTCTTTGGCTTCTGGGATCATGCTATTGTATGTGTTATCTTATCTCTCTTGGTTGTTAATTGATTGGATTTTGAATGAATTGGTAGTATAAATGATTGAAGTAGGTGTGCATTTTAATGTTTAGGTTGGAGAACATCTATTATAGAGTGTTGATTACGGTATCTGGATTTGTGCACAACACTAAAGTTGCAGTTGATGCCCTTTCCATCTGGTTGGTCACTATTCTGAATCCTCAACCTCGTTTCTTATTTCTTTGAAGATTTTTTTCTTAATTTTCAAAATTCTGCTGTTGTTGGCTGAGTATTACTTTGTTTGGCAGTGTAACGATACTCAGCTGGGAATCCATGATTCCACTTGGATTTTTGGCTGCAACGGGGTATGTTGATGGTTTTAAGTCTCACTCCTTCCATGCTTTTATCTATTTGAGATCCACAATTAGTGATCTATAAAGAAGAGAAAAATAAAACCTTCTACTTGAGAACCAGAAGTGGGGAAGCGAAATAAGATTTAACAAGTAAACTTTGAGGTCAAGTTAGAAACATAGAATAAATGGTGCTGCATAGCAGGATCTTCTTGTTATTCTTCACCGTTCCAGTCCTGGTAGGAATAAACTTTAGAAATTAGAATCAACTATTTAAATGGGCATGGCACATTAAACTTGTTCTTCATAAATGAGGGACCTTGACACTAACACACTTTTAGTACCCATCTAAGAATCTGTAATAACTTATCGTAAACTTGTCCATCGCAAATGAGAAAAAAATTGTTTTCGGGTAGAAATTCATGGCAGTCTTGTCATGAGTGAATGTTGCATATATATTTTAGGAGCAGGGACCATAAATGTAAAGCTGACTTAAGTTGGGCTGAGCGCCAAACTTTATCATCATTGCCCCTGAATCTATCATATGCTTTTGGTTATATTCCTTGAAAGAGCATGCTAAATGATCAAAATGTCCACGTTTGTTGTGTATGGTTTATGATTAGTGGCCCATTGGATCGAAGTAATCGATCTACTTCATTACATTTGCAAGTGAATAGCTCTGCATCTCTATTTGGCCCTTATATTATCAAGTTCATTTGATGTGAATGTATGATCTACCTTTGCATTCTCATTAATTCTCATGGTTTTAAATATTAACTTCTGTTGTGGTCTGGCAATATGTTTGCATAATATGCCTGGACCATCGTCATATTGAAAAAAACAAATGTCACTTTCTTAAGTATCACTATGAAAAAACAATTATGATGTAATGAAACCTTCTGTAAATACATTAGGATCAGATACTTGTGTTAGACACAGTAAAGTTCAACTCCACTAAAATCAGTCTTTCAATGTGTTCCTTTAGAACTCACAGGAATGTGTTTGGAAACAAAATGTTGTCATGTCTGGAATACTTTTATTTTCAGACCTTTGGAAGTTTTTAGTCAAAATATGTCTGCCTAGAAGGTTTAGTTGCAGCAAACTCATACTTTTACATCTGGTTACATCAATCTCAGGCTGGCTGGATTTTGAATGGTAGTTCTGTCGCTGCTAGGAATTTTTTTATTTGTCTGTCAAGTAGTTTAAGCCTTTAAGGTTCAAATCAACAGTTTGCGTGGACAGACATATCAAAAAGTGGTGATTTATTAGTCTTGCATGGTATTTTAATCCTGCTTCTATGCATGGCAATAATTGATGTGGGGCAAAAGAGATTTGAAGATGAAGTAATAAGTTAAGAAGAGAGAAAAGAAGAAGCTAAGAAGAAGAAGCCAAATAAAGAGAAAGAATAGGGGTTGAAAAAGTCTGCAACTTGGTAATTTTTATTCAATTCATCAACAACGGTCTAACATTTAGAAAAGTATGATATAAATACTAAAATTCTAACTAGAACAACCAATCGAGTTTATAGCTCACTAAATAAAATACCCAACAATAATTAAATCAAGCCCAACAAATAAAGTCAAATTAATAAAACTCAACAAAAAGTTCAAATAAATTAAGCCAAACCATAAGCTAAAGCCCAATCTTTCAATGGTTTGGGCTACCCTCCATCGTCTTTGATCATACAAGTACGTAAACAATGTCTGGGGTTTGGTGTCCTCACCAATAATAAGGAAGATGACCTTTTTTTTTCTTTTTAGGTTTCTAGGATTGTGGAAGTTCAGTTTCCCCTTCCCTTGCTAATTATGTGAAAGTTTCTTTGTGCAGGGTTCGCGTGGCAAATGAACTAGGTGCAGGCAATGCAAAAGGTGCCAAATTTGCTACCATCGTGTCATTATTGACCTCTCTAGTGGTTGGACTATTGTGTTGGTCAATTGTCATAGCCTTCCCTGAGAAGCTTGCGATGATTTTCACCTCTAGCTCCTTTGTTATTTTAATGGTTAATGAGTTAGCAGTCTTGCTGGCATTCACCATTCTGCTCAATTGCATACAGCCAGTTCTTTCAGGTCAGAAACAAAACAAGAATTTGATATTTAGAATTGAAACGCAAATGGTATTTAGAATTGCTATGGTTTTGATGGCCATGTACTGTTTTCCAGGTGTGGCAATTGGATCTGGTTGGCAAGCATTAGTAGCTTATATAAACATAGGTAGCTACTACATAGTCGGGGTGCCTCTTGGGTTCTTGTTGGGTTGGTTGCTCCACTTTGGTATTAAAGTGAGTGCAACTATGTTGTTACTAATATGAGCATATTCATGATTCACATTGAATGGAAGCTAAGAATTTGAATTCTCAAGCTGTAATGTTGTGATTGTGTTAAAAAGTACATTTTACAAATCCCAGAATAATTGTTTTCCATGCGGAAACTTTCAGCTGAAACAACAGTTTCTAAAATGCTCGTTTGAAATGTATCGTTTTTCTTCTCTTTGAAACAAGATTCCTAGTGCCTAAATTAAATGAGAACTGGACAGGGTCTCTGGGCTGGAATGATTTGCGGAACTGTGGTTCAAACGTTGGTACTCTCTGTCGTTACCATGAAATGTGAATGGGAGAAGGAGGTAACCCTATTGGAATACTTTTCCCATGCATTTGTTTCAATTTTTCCTTGGTTGGTTAAAGTAGTTTACAGTTTATTTTACACTATGATTTACAGGCAGAGAAAGCTCAAATCCACATAACTAAAGAAGCAGCCTCAACCTAATGAAATGTTGATTGGGAATGTCTATTGGCTTGTGGCTATGAACACTGAAGAGAAATGGCCTGGTTCCACTACAAGAGTCTCAGCACTCAGCCTTCCAAGACACCAGTTGGTGGGATGGGAAGGGGACCACAATTGAGCAGTGGCGTTTTTATTAATTTTGCACCCATACCGTCCAGCACAATGCCTGTGAATGAAAATTGTTTTACAGTAATTATGGTTCCATGCATCAATCATTTGTCCTTCAGTCCTTAGTGCAAATAGAAATGGTTGTCTTTCCTTGTAGCTGAACATGCATTTGTTAACATTTGATTTGACCTGGTGTTTCTAGTAAAAGGATCATTGCGATCCCCTTTCTTATTAGATTGTTCTTCTTTTTGTTGGGTTCCATTGTGGACGGGTACAAGTGCAAACTCAAAGAGCGGCGTTCTGAGGATGAATTGACCTGTCATGCTCTAAGCAACGGCCTCTAGGATGAATGATCCGCCGCTTGGGGACTCGAATTTGAATCAAGATACACCCGCCACCAATCTCTCAGCCTAACGTTGCTTAGTTCTTTTTAGCCGCTGAGATATCGCCAAAATCAACAGCTCTTATCTTCTAGGCTTCTAGCCATTGCATCGCAAATCTGACAACATTATTATATTTGTCGTCTTTTCCAGTAAAAGTCAATAACCAAAAATCATTGTCTTGTACGGTATGGAGGGAGAAGACTGCACAAAAAAGCAGACGATTATCTTGTGCAGAATGTCACGTCGATGATATTAATTCCATCCCAAAAGATTCAAAATTTATGGAAACGACTTGTGGTGTCTCTGCTTGGATGCTCTGTCGCTTGATTATCCAGTGGCAAGAGAAAAATTAGCTGGACGAATGATATTTACTTTTGACACTATTTTGGTACGAAGATACCTTACAGATTTTACAGTCCAGAGGGAAAAACCCAAGCCACATGCATTGTGACCAGTTAAGAGCATAGTTAAGGGCATTGTGACCAGATTTTAGTACACCAAATACTTGACATTGTAGTCATAGTTCTCAAACCTATCTTGGATTTTGACCAGTTAAGGGCTCGTGTTACTAAAATCATCTTATGTCAATGTAGAAACGTTTTTCTTTTTTAAAAATAAAATAATATTATTTTAAATAAAAATTAAAAATAAATTTTTAGAATTGATACAATTGACTTTCACTCAAATTTAATTAAGTAGTTCGAATTTAATAGGATCAACTTCTAAAATAATTAAAAAAAAAAACTTAATTCAAATTGAGTAAGCTAATTACTGAGTTGACTTATCATGTCTTAATGTATCCAAAGTAATTGATTTTGTATGGATTAGCCCCTCAATTTTTATTGCATTTTTAATATCTTTTAATTTGTCTATTTTTCACATAAAACTAATAAAGTTGATGAAATAATATATCTTTCAATTACTTATGTCTCAACCGAACTCTAAATTTAAAAAAAAAACCTTAGCATTCATACTTTTATCGTATTAAAATTTATAAAAAAAATTATTTCACCAAAAAATAAAGTCCAACAAACACTTAGTTTAACTCAATATAAAATAAAAAAGATTGTCACCATAAGATAGTGTGATTGTCTTGGAGTTAGAATTATAATTTGTACAGAAAATAAAGTGTTATATAGTATTATATACTTTATTATATTGATCTTTATTTTTATACAACTAATGCATATATTTTTTTTTTCAAGAATGAGAATTTAAAGAGATGATATCACACTATGGTAACAATATTAGCTAGTTATGGTTTCATTAAAATAGATCGAATATTTTCTTACATAAAAAGATTTATAATTTGAGTTTATATACTTTGTCAAATTTTTCCTATACTCTGTATAAAAAAACTTATAAATTCAAGGAATAAAATGTCAGAAAAAAAAAACTTAGGGTAATCCTAATTGGAAAACAAGATCGTTAAATGTGAACTTCACAGAGACAGTATTTAATTTATTCATGTTGCAGAATTTGATTTTTGTATGGTAGTTGTGCTAATTTTTAACTACTCATGGTATAGAAGAATGTTTAGGTAGCTTTTTAAAATTTTGATAAGATAATTGTTTATAAATTTTATTATGATTGAATGAAGGATGCAGAGGTGAGAAAATAAATTAAATTATCTTAAATATTTATAAAAATCAATCTAAACTAACTTAACTGAAAGGTTTTTTGGATTTTTTTGGATAATCTTGGTTAGAAAATTAAAAAAAATCATATTGGTGTTGGTTTTGAAATTTAATAACAACAAGAATTGAGCCTAATTAATAAAAAAAAAACTATTATTAACTAAACATTCATTAAATCAAAATCTACAAAAAAAGAAAGAAGAAGAAGCTCAACTAGAAGGTAAATGAATTAAATTAGGCTTATTTGATTTTAAACAATATATTTAAATAAAAAAATTTGATAAGTTGAAATTTTGGTCCAAATTGAACCATTTTAATATGCTACCTGGGATACGTTGACCTCTTTTGATGTGGTCACATTTCAAGATATGTTAAAATCAGATTTTAATGGTTTGCAACTTGATCCAATAAGAACTTGCATTGAAGAACCAAAGTTATACACAATTATCACTCTCACCCTACGCCTATAAAAAAACTCAAATGAGTAGTATAAAATCACAACAAAATTGATCAATCATTTGAAGAGTTTCTAAGTTCAATTAAAAATTTAGTATGAGAATTACTTAATTACGACAAAAGATAATAAGAATGTCATTTTTTTATTATTAAAAATAGTCCTTTTTTTTAAGTTTCTACAATATACTAGAAATAATCTTAAATCTAATAGGATATCCTTAATGAATATGAATAAACCTAATAAATAATAGTAATAAAATAAACCCAAATTTAAATAAAATCCCTAATATCTTTAAAAGGCCTAATAATAACCAAAAAATAAATAAAATAATAGCCCAACTAATTTAAATAAGACTAAACTTGTTTTCATAATTTGCTAGCAAGATCATATGGTTCTCTCTCGTCTTAATGAATTAGGAGACATTCCATATATCACTGGAAATCTATGAATATCTATTTTCCAATTCAACTAGAATCACATTAAAATTCATTTTGTAGCTTTAATTATGATCAAAACAGTAGTTAAAGGTCAAAACTAACATGTTTGAATCTTCTTATTCCAATCCTTTTGTAATCTCTTAATGCCTACCTATAAGCCATTCTTGAACATGAGTTAAATTAATCAAGGCTTGTACTTCATTATTTATATCTTTGTGAAGCCCACCTTAGCTCTTGTGTTTTGAATAAACCCATTGAAAATCTATTTGAACCTCTTAACCTTTAGTCTTGTCACTAGACCAACTAGAACCTCTAAAGGATCTCTTGGTGTTGCTTGGATCACATCATACCCTCTCTCCCCGAAATGATTTATCCTCGAATCATCACCTACATAAAATAATGAGAGATTAGAAACATTAAATGTAGCACTAAAATCATACTCACCTGGTAGATCCACTTTGTAAGCATTGCCATTAATCATCTCTATTATTTGAAAAGGATCATCTTTTCGAGGCATAAATTTTAATCTCTTTTGTTTAGAAAACCTTTCCTTCCTCATATGCACCAAACTCAATCTCCTGGTTCAAATCTTACTAATATGTGTCCTTAATTAGCCTTGAATACATATTTCTAATTCTTTTTTTTTCCTTATATGTTGTTGTATTTTTGCATGTAAGTCTTTCACCACTTGTACTTTTTTATTCCATTAAGACTAAACATTTCATTAACATGAAAGAAATCAAATCTAGTGGTGTTAAAGGATTAAAACTATAAACAATATGAAATGATGAATAATCAGTAGTAGAATGCACACTACGATTATATGTAAATTCAATAAATGACAAACAATCTTTTTATTTTTTAAGGTTTTTTTGAATGACAACTCTTAATAATTGAGTTAAAGTCATGTTAATACTTTAGTTTGACCATTTATTTATGGATGACAAGTAGTATAAAATAAAACTTTACTTCCTATCTTACCTCACAAAACCTTCCAAAAGTAGCTAAAAAACCTAACATCTTGATCAAACATAATTCTTCTTGGAACACTATGAAACCAAACTACCTCCCTGAAGAATAGATCTGCTATATTCGTTGCATCATCAATTTTATGATGATATGAAATATATCATTTTAGAAAATCTATCTACAACAACAAATATGGAATCTCTTCCTTTCCTTGACCTAGGTAAGTCCAAAATAAAGTCTATAGAAATATTAACCCAAGGTTCCTTAGGAACAAGTGAAGGTGTATATAACCCATGAGACTTCACTTTAGACTTAGTTTGTTTACATGTTATGCACTTATCACAAATTCTTTGCACATCTCTTTTCATGTTAGGCCAATAAAAATGGTCATGTAAAACTTCTAAAATCTTAGTAGTCTTAAAGTATCTCATTAATCCACCACCATGAGCTTCCCTTACAAGCAATTCATGCATTGACCAATTAGTCACACATAATCTTTTATCTTTAAGTAAAAATTCATCATGCCTAAAAAATCTATTAGCTATCGCAAGTTCACATTGGAAATAAATTTCACCGAAATCAGTATCATCAAGATATAATTCTTTCATATACTCAAATCCTAAAAGTTTAGTATTCAAAGTATTAAGATGAATATTTCTTCGCGATAATGCATTTGCAATTATATTTTCTTTACCTTGCTTGTATTTGATGACATATGAGAATGTCTCAATAAATTCCACTCACTTGACATGTCTATAATTCAACTTACCTTGACTTTTCAAGTGTCTTAAAGATTGATAATTGTTATGAATCACAAACTCCCTAAGCCAAAGATAATATTGCCACGTCTTCAAATTCCTCTGATTAGTACTTAAAAGTGCATTTTTATGAAGGTTTTATATCATCATTTTGCACTTGAAGTATCAATAACTCCTTAACTAGAGCATGTTTTATAATAACATGTCTAATAATATAAGATACCTTTAATTTATGGTAAATGTTCATCTTAAATGCAAGTCTATCACATAAATCAAAGGATTGATTGATGAGTTCAACTACTGAAATTTAGAAGACAAAGAGAGGGTTAAGCTTAGAAAAAAGATGCTGGTTCAGTCCAAACTGGAACACTGTTCAGTCATTGGGTCATATCTGGAGCTGTAGAGTTTGGATTTCAATTTGGTTTATATGGCAAGAAATTTAAGACATAAGCCTAAAACATTCATGAGGAGTTAAAGACTCAAATCTGATGTTTAGAAGTCCAAATCTTAGCAACAACGAAGAAGTCAGAATCTGTCCTGCAGCCCAGACACTGTTTAATGTTCAGCCCATATCTCGAGTTCTAGAAGTCCAAATGCACCGATTCTTTTTTTGTTGGAAAGCTGAGAAAATTTCCTTGAACTTTCATGTGGACAATCTGTTCAAATTCTAACATTAGCAATGACGTTTTGTTTAGACAAGAAGATAAGGATTGTCACGAAGTCAAGATGTGGCCACGCACTCAACAATTAGTCATCAAATCAATAGTTCCAAATTTTGGCCTATAAAAGGAGGCATTTGTCGTGCATTTAGGTATCTTGGTTTTCAGATCAAGATCATGTTCTTGCTCTCTTTCTTTATATTTTTGTAATGCTTAAGTTTTGTTTATATTAATCTCTTGTTTATGCTTTCCATTTCCTTTCCTTTACTTAGTTAACTTATATCTTATTTATGTTCTTATCTTATTTATTTATGTTTCTCTCTTTCATTATGTTTAGCTAAGTTTATTATTTCAAGGTGAAAAGGTTACACTAATGGTGTAAGAATAAGTATAGAATAAACTCAACTTGGACTTTAATGTTTGATACTAACATGTTTTGTGTTTGTTATCTTGTTCACTTTTAATACTTTGCTTGTTAAATGGTTAATCTAGATTTATGTTGTATAACCTTTAGTACAACAAATACTTGACACTTTCATAGCCCAACCGTATGGTATAACCGACACCTGTGCTATGAAAGGAATTTGATTTGTTGTTAACATAAGTTATAATCATTAATACCTGACAACATTTACAAGTATTAACATTATTCGAATAAGATAACTGATATAATCATGTTAACAATTTACAATTCGATTGAAACCTTCTTTGTGTGTGGTTTCTAGTTGAGTAATAAAAAGAGTTTATACTATACTTGTTTGAAATACCATTAGTGGATCCTCTAACCTTGACAATTATTTTATCATTGTTTAATCCTTATATCAATATCACATCTCAAAGCTCTCTTCAACTCCTTTTCTGTTATTATCTATTTCTTTATTTGTAGTTTATACAATTAACCTCCATGTGGTTCGACTCCGCTCTTGTCGGGTTATTTATTACTTCGAGACTCCTACACTTGAGAGAAGACATCAACTCTTTGGTCGTGTCAAGTTTTTGGCGCCGTTGCCGGGGAAGTAAATTCTTGTATAAATTATAATATTTATTTTATTCTCTTTTCACTTCTCATTTTATCTAACTATTGTTTCTTTTGTTTTTTTTTTTTGTTTTTTTTATTTTTTCTTTTCTTTTCTTTTATTTTCTCCATTTTATTCTCTTCCCACACGTGCATGAGAGTTTGGCTACATACATTAAGTGGTAAACTTTGTAGGGTATCCTCATCATTTTCAGAAAATATGGCCGAAGAAGATAACCAGTCGCTTCATAATGAGAATAATGAGAATAACTGTGTTAGAACAGTTAGAGACTACATGAATCCCACAAGAACAAGTGCACCCTCATGCATAGTTTTCCCCCCTGATGCATCTCATTTTAATTTTAAGCCAGGCATTATTCAACTTTTACCTTCTTTACATGGCTTAAATTTAGAAAATCCATACTTGCATTTGAGAGAATTTGAGGAGGTCTGTAACACCTATAATGACTTAAATTGTAGCATGAACACCACTAGATTAAAGCTTTTTCCTTTTTCATTAAAAGATAAAGCTAAAACATGGCTATAAAATCTTAGGTCAGGATCCATTAGTGCTTGGGATGAAATGCAATAATAATTTTTAAAAAAGTTTTTTCCATCTCACAGAACAAACTCTTTCAAAAGACAAATCACTACTTTCACTCCAAAACTAGGAGAAACATTTTACCAATGTTAGGATAGGTATCGAGACTTATTTCATACTTGCCCTCATCATGGTTTTGAAACATGGAGATTGGTTTCACATTTTTATAAAGGGTTAACACCTAAAGATAGACAAATGGTGGAATCGATGTGTAGTGGAACTTTTGAAGATAAAGACCTTAATGAAGCAATGGAGTACCTAGACTTGCTAGTTGAAAATGCTCAAAATTGGGACACTACAGGCACTTATGAAGCACCAAGTAAAACTCTATCTCATACATCTAGTGGAGGAATGTACAACCTTAAGGAAGATCATGACCTCCAAACCAAAGTTGCATCTTTAGCTAAAAAAGTCGAGGTAATAGAATTGAAAAAGAGTGGTCAATTAAAATATTTTCAAGACATTGTATGTCAAATCTGTGAAACCAATGAACACTCAACAAATGATTGTCCAACTTTGCCTTCTTTTAGGGAATGCCTCCATGGACAAGCCCATGCTTTAAACAGTCTCCAAAGGCCTAATCATAACCCATACTCACAAACGTATAACCCTGGTTGGAGAAATCACCTAAATTTCAGTTGGAAGAGTGATGCGCAAACTTCACAGCCACCGTTTCAAGCACACCATAATTTCCAAAATTCTCATGGATATGCACCTCCTTATACTCCACCTCCTAGAAGAAATCTTGAGAAAGCATTGCATGCATTCATTGAAAAGCAAGAGACAATCAACACTCAACTTGCTCAAAGCATGACAGATTTTAAAGATACTCTTGCAAAATTCACATCTGCTCTCAGTTTTCAAGAGAAACATAAGTTTCCATCTCAACCATAGCAAAATCCAAAGGAGCATTGCAATGTTAATGCAAGTAGTTCTGGAAGCCAACACATGGATCAAGTCAAATTAGTCATCACTTTTCACAGTGGTAAGGTTATTGAAAAACCCACTTTTGAACCTTACGAGAAATATGATGAGTAAATCTCTAAGGGTAAGGAAATGGTTGAATCTGAACATTGCAATGAAAAGACTGATTCCCCGCCAGCATTTCCATTTC
>Ga0307515_10008913_pt1 | contig 19488 bp, 17 predicted proteins | sample 17_EM_MG_FD_194513 | JGI IMG/M metagenome (GOLD analysis project Ga0307515, IMG submission 194513) | Populus trichocarpa ectomycorrhiza microbial communities from riparian zone in the Pacific Northwest, United States - 17_EM | ecosystem: Host-associated > Plants > Roots > Unclassified | place...
TTCACATCCAGCCGGAATAACCCTCCAATCTGGCGTGCCACGCCCACAAGATTTCCTCGAACTCGACCTCGACCTTGACCTCGAGCACTGTCTGTCGGCGATTCATCGTATATCTTGATTCCGTTGCCATTGACTGGGACAATCCGCAATCCCCGATCCATCAGCCGTGATTGGGAGAGCGAGTTGTGTGCTCCTTCCACATGCAAGACATTTCTCACAACTACTTCATGTATGCGGTGGCGGCCTCCAAGTAGTCGAAGCCTCAATCGAACATCTCCATGCCCGATGGCCTTGCCCGCTACCCTTCCCGCAAAGTCACAAATCTCCTGTCCATCTCTTTTAGTTTACTCCGTGTACCGTTCGAACATTCGCCGATCTCCGCAAATGTGAGAGGTGGTGGCACAGTCTAAGTACCAGCTCTCCTTCGATGGGCTCTCTCGATTCTTAACTGTCATCCAATAGTTCTCAATTGATGTTGTTGTCATCGTCGTTGCCGCTGCCGCTGCCGCTGTCTCTGTCGGTGCTCCGCTCTCCACCGGTGCAGTGCTTGGACAATACCGTGCAATGTGCCCCACCTTATGGCATCTGTAGCACTCCTGAGTATGCCTGCGGCGATGCTTCTCACTCTCCGAACTACTACCATCGCTGTCACTGCCACTATCACGGGACTTCCGGGACTTCCGAGAGTGCTTTGAACTCCACTTCGCGCTCTTCGTCCGCAACTTTGAGAACATGGCTACCGCCTCCGAATCGTCGTCCTTCTGTAATCGCGCATCGTGGGCTTTCATCTTCACAATAACCTCCTCCGGTTTGTCGGCCAGGGTGTCAATCTTGTCGTACATCAACTGGGTGAAAAACCTCCAATCGTCATCCTTAGGTATACCCTGCATCAGGTAGTAGCTGTGCTCGCTCTTTGGCATCGTACCGGTCGAACTCTCCGCACAGAGGTTGAAGTCATTCACATACCCCTGGATCTTCGATGCGTATTCCTGCACATTCTCGCAATCCCTCAACTTCACAGCTGACATTTCGTCTTGCTAAGCCCAAACATTCAGCTTCACCTTCGACTTGTAGTCCTCCTTCAGCTGATCCCACAGCGCTTTTGCGTCTTTCTGAACGCCATACTGCTGCTGCAATGACCGCTCCATCGCGAGGAGAATGGTCGACCGTGCGATTCCATGTTGCTTCTTCCATGCTTTAAACTCTGTCCCGTCCTTCGCATCCGGTGCTTCCTCTGAACCGTCGACAATGCCGAGAACCTGCTTCTGCTCCAAGAGTATTTCGATTTCCAAACTCCAGCTCTTGTAGTCTGTACCATCAAACTTCTTAATCATGATCGCTGTCGATTCAGCCATCTTGTCGTCCGTACACGCGTCGAGTCTTTCTCTACTCCTCCGAGACCGTGTCGATGATGCCGCAATTCGAGTCGAGTTCGTCAAATCAGCGAATTGCCCGGGCTCATAACCTGTTGTACGGTGTCCGGTGTCCTGAATCTCTCTATTGACCTAAACTCACTGACTCTCGCTAAGTCTAATTGAAACGTACACATGAAATAAAGTGCATGCGGCTCCGCCGCGCTCAACCCTAAACCAGCCCACGTGATGACCGCACTCAAATCCGTCCCCACATAATCTTACCTATACACCTATATTTACTATCACTCGAGTCCACGTTTGCAACCGTATACCATAATTACCATACGTATGCCTATAAGGCTGAACGCTGGCATACGTGCCCTTACATTGTGGTTGAACGACCGCCAGAACACTCAATTCAGATGTCCCATAGTTGTCATCTCTTTGATGGAACGAATCGGCTGAGTCCTCCCATCCTGTTGTGTCAATTTGTCAAGCATCATCTGCTCCTGGTGAAACCTTCCCATGCACTGCAGCACCGTTTTCGTGATTGTGAGGATCACCAAGCCGGGTTTGTCATCTTCGCATTGCTGGCTCTGCCCTGTGTCATCATCATCCTCATGTTCCTCATCCTCCCCATTGTCAGAACTTGCAAAATTACTCAGACTGTCTCCAATAGCAAGTATCATCTCCTGAGAAAACATCTCAGGCTCTCAGATCATTAATCCAGTGTGTTCAGCATTCGTTGTATCATCCTACCCTTGCGGAATCGCAGCCTCTGCATCTGCAACTCGCTTTCTTGCTGCAGCAGTCTCTCTCTCATCATAATCCTTTATCTGTTTTGCTTTCTCTTCATTGCTTAAGAAGTGCATTTCTCGTCATTTCTCGGCTGCAAGCTTCTTTCTGGATCGTGCATTGAACAATTCCCCCAGGGCTCGTACACTCAGTGGTTCCACGCCGGACTGACCCGCATTTGCTTCATGATGTCGTTCGGTGAAGTGCTTCATCAATTTGCCATATATGCCCGCAGGAAGTGGAGAAATGTCATCTTCTGGAGTGTAGAACAGCATCGTTTGCATTGACTTTGTTGTTTGGCCAGATGTTGGATGTTACAAGGCATGGTTAAAATGGGGGCAAGCTGCGTCTTTCATGTCAAGGTTTGTATGTGTGATCATCTCAAACAAAACAAAATCTCCCTTTGCAGTGTCAATAAAATGGTAATAATTAAGCGAACCGTACAACATGACTTCATTGCTAGCCTCAGTTCAACGTCATATCCTTGGGATTCTTTAAGCCAGACTTCAGCAGACATTGTTTCCCTCCTACAATAACCTTTTTCTGTCTGACCATCATGTGATTTCGGCTGTTGTACACAGGAATGTATCCCAGGTATCAAACACACAACATCGGACCTGCTTATTGCACATCCAAAGGAGGTGGAAAACCCCCGCAACTTGCGCCCATCCGCAGCAGGATTCCTCTTCAGCATAAATAACATCTTGGCTGCTACATATTCCATTCAGACATGAAGGTACCTCTAGAATATGCAGGACTTCCCACTTCTTTTCATTATCATCTTCCTCTCTTATTCCATAGCAGGAAATCTAGATGCACATGCACCACAGCCAGGGGAGAGCGGATCCAAATCATGCTGATTGGCGAGTGCTACATCAAATAAGTCACTCATTGTCACACTGCAAGATGGCTGACACCGGTTGGTCCACCACGACGTGGCCTATGCAGCCACCCGAATAATGACCCTGGATGCACATTGAAGAATCGTCCATAAGGCTGGAAGCTGCAAGAATAAGAAACATTCTGCGGTTGGAAACAAGTATATTCATATTGTGGTAAATGGCCATCGATGAACGACATGAAGTACAGCGGGTGTACATAGAGGGCATCGTGACTAGTGTTAGCAACGGTTCCGGGTTACCCGGCTGCGGTCTGGGTTTGGAACAGGACCGGATGCTCCAGTCTGGGTTGTTACCCGGAAAACAGGGGTACCCACCGGGTTCAGGGACAGGTTGGAACAGGACCGCGGTTCCATTTCACGGTTCCTACAACTTTGGCTGCAATTAAGTATTTGAGTTCTGATCGTATTGTAACATAATCTATACATGAAATGTGCAGATCAATGCCCTATTTCATCTCCCGTTCTCACATTTGCGATCGGATCAGTATTCGTTGGGTCGCTGTGAAATTAAGCCCAAAATCACGCCAAAATGCCCGGGTTTTCATCGCGACTCCATGACAATTGGTCCGATTGCAAATCGGAGAACAGGAGATGAAAGAGGGCATGAAACTGCATATTTCACGTATAGATTATGTCACGATACGATCCTCACTCAAATACTCAATTAGAGCAAGCAATGTTGACTTTTGAGTACCGGGTTTTGTGTGGCAACCCGTTGCAACGGTCCGGTTCTGGGTCGGAACCGGACCCGCAACCGAACCGCGCATTTGGACCCTGTGCTAACACTAATGGTGACCAATTTCTCGCTGCCTGTATCGGGAAATTTCCATGCTCAACGCAGGCATTTGTCTGCACAGTCCGCAGATTCGAATATCCTGATGGTGTCACCTGTGGCATTATGACAGACAAATTTCCTGATACGCATCCCTCTGGGTGGAAGAAACAGGCGGCTACAGAAGCCTATACGGTTTAAGGTAATCGCCGAATCTCATCGCCACAAGCAGCATCTAATTTCTTGTAGGTTGACAACATGGCTGCTACCAAGGCAAGGCAAGGAGGTCGAGTACAGCTGGAACAGTCCAAAATGTGCCTGACCTTGAATCTGGCGAAAATGGCCAAAGCCGGGTTTACGGTTGCAGCAATGGACAAAACGCAATTCGTGAGGAAGACACCTTGCACCAAGGTCCTAGAAGCAAAGACGCCCAGTGATAAGTATCCTGGGCATATCAAGGTGAAGTCTATGATAGCAAGACACCTGGCTATACATCTTCAACACCACATGGCCAGATACCTGCTTTCCAAAAATGTCACTGCAACAATTCCGCAGGCACGATGGAGATGGATAACAACAGACCCACCTCCATCGGACCAACGCAGGCAGCGGACTGCAGTGCCGATGCCACCTCTGCACGGAACGGCACCCGTACCAACTGGTAACAATGCCTAAGCTCAACATCAGCAAATCGTCAATTTGCCGGGCAGATGTACTTATGCACATATATCTCATCCCTGTGCTGGATGTTCTACTCTGGATGCATCTGCCCAGGATAGCCAGTACAACCCTGATTTTGATCCAGTATAAGGGTACGTACGCCAGTGTGCAGCCTCATAGGCATACATATGGTACCTAGAGATATGGTTACAAACGTGGATGCGAGTGATAGTAGATGTAGATGTATGGGTAAGATCATCGCTGAAGATCTAGGGCTCCTGGCGAGCCGACTATATAGAATGGTCGTCACCCGGCCCCAGGTCACGTGCCGTAGTTACATTATCTCCCTCTTGAGGCGCCGACCTCCTGGGCTGCCTAAACCGTACAAATGAAAGGGATAGGAAAGAGAAGGAAGCAATACACAATGATGTCACGTACGTACTCGTACCAAATGATAAGTCCCGCTAGGAATTGGTACGAATCAGCGCGAGCTTTCGGCGGATCCGGCGCACAGGAAGAATCCACCTCCAGTTGACTGACTCCGAAGGTGGTCAAAACCCATGCCAACCCTATCTGTACTGGGCCGAGATTCAAAGCAGAAAAGAGGAGATGCGAATGAACAAAAACCATCCAAACTGAGCATGTCTCCATATCTCAACTTCCGAACCCATACTTTGCCGACAAGCAGTTCTCATAGCTCATTAATCTTGGTGTTGATTGTTATTGGAATCGTCAGGGTCATATTGAGCTTCCGCTCATGACTCGGCAATGAGGGGAGCTTCCGCTGCCAGCATCGTTCATAGCCAGCCATGATCATCGATCTTGTCCATTAATTGCATTGTGTAAAGTCATATCTCCTTCATCGACATACAAGACGTAAGCTTTTCCATGGTGGTAATACTTTCCAAGTTCAAGCGCACGTGTGCTGTCTGCGCTCTGTGCAGTGCTTCCGCATGCTCTGTAGAGTATATCTCACAGCCCATAGTCATTAGTATGCGGCATTGACTCATAGATTTGTAGATTGATCTTGATTCGGTGATTGACTTTGGAAGTTAGTGTTAGCAACGGTTCAAACCCGCTAGAACCGTTCCGGGTTAGGGTTGGAACCGGAACCGAACCGTGGCAACGGTTTTACCACATGAAAAACCTGGACCGCTGGCATTTGGGCCGGTTTCCACCTCAAAACCTGGCCTTTGCAAGCCCAGATATTTCGCTCCAATTAAGTATTTGAGTTCTGATCGTATCATGACATGATGTATACGTACATTGTGCAGTTTTAGACATTATTTCACCACCTACATTCAGACTTGCGATTCGACCAATATTCGTTGAGTTGCTGTCGAAACCCTGCGAAATTCGCCTAAAATCTACTATTATTTCACAGCCACTCACCGAATATCAGCTGGATCGCAACTCTGAAAGTGGGAGGTGAAAGAGCGGCTGAAACTGCACAATCGACATATACATCATGCTGTGATACGATCAGATCTCAAATACTAAATTGGAAGCAAAAAACTAGGAACAGCAAAATGGACCCGCGGTCCGGTTCCTACCCGGCCAAAAAACCCAGGGTGTCGGTCCAGTCCGGGTAACGACCCAGCGCTAGTTTCACAGTTCAGTTCCTTGGCGGTTCCTAACCCGGACCGGGGTCTCGGTTCCGGGTCCAAACCGGACCGAAGCCGGGTAACCCGGAACCGTTGCTAACACTATTACAAGGCCGCTTCAGTGACCATCTGGTTGACTTCATACGTCGCTCCCTATGGGTGACTTGAGTAGAATCTTGGTCGACTTCTCTGTAGACTTCTCAGTAGAGTTGTCTGTTGACTTCTCGGTAAGTGTCTCGGTAGAAATTTCTGTGGACTTCTCCGTATGGGTCTCGGTAGACTGCCTCTCCATTGGCTGTCAACTTATAGGTAGGACATAACTGGTCTGTGAGGGCTATCTCCCATTTTGAAAATTCGTTGCTCCATCGATTATTTCTCTGTCATATTGAGTGTCAATTGCCATTGTGGCTCAGTAACAGTGTAATTGTGATTTGGGATTGTAATTGTAATCTCTGTGATTTGACATGTAATTCAGTTTGGCTTTGGCTTCCTAAAGTTGAGTCTCGGCAGAGATGATTGTCGGAATTGGGCAGGGTGATATAAGGAAAGGTTTATCATCACATAGATCCCATTGTGACTTCAGACAATGTGAGCTTCAGCTCTAGGTATCGTAAATGTGATTGGCATATAGCACTTGCGGTGACCAATTGGCGGTGGAAGAATTGACGTCGATTGTTCCGGGGATGGGTGGAATACCATTGATCCATATCTTATATGTAAGCATCACAGTAGCCGGTCATACTCACTCTGATGGAAGCACGCTTCAGGCTCTTGGGAAGCTGCTTTGTACATTGCATTGCAGATCTCGCCATCTCTCAATTCGGCATTCAGTAGGGACATGGTGGACAGCTTCCCGGTCAAAGTCATTCGGATCATAGCCTCGGTGCGTTCTTGGTTGACCTCTCTGTGGCCATCTCGGTAGGTCACGTTGGAAGAACTTCAGTTCGCTTCTCGGTAGTTATTTTGTAGGCCTCTGGTACGTGGGGTTGGCATTCAGCTTTGTATGACGTTTGGTGATTGTTTCTTGATCCTTCCGTACGCCATTCGGTAAGTGTCTTGGTCGGTGGCTTGGTACGGTAGGGCTGCTGGAAATCCTCTCGATATCAATGTGTAGTCCTTCGGCAGTGATATTCACCACTTTGATACCTTGGTGATCATCTCTTGGTAGTTATCGTGGTTGTCTGTCGTGATGCAATTCAGTAGGCGATCAATTACGTTTGGTGCTCAGATCCAATATCGTTGGCAACCAATTCGGTACCAATATCGCTGTTGTTTGGTATGTCATTCGGAAATACTTTGGAAGCCATATAGCAGTGATTCAGGATCTTATTCGGAACTGTTTCTGTAGCCATATTGCAGTCGTTCGGAATCTCGTTTGGGATGGATGAGGCTCGTTAGACTTATCATATCTGAGCTGTATAAGTGGATGCACTTGACATCCATCGTATGCTGAGTGTACATATTGTTTCCAATAGCGGTGTGCGCTCCCAGGCTGTCCCCCGGATATGCTTGCTGAGTGATCTGTAGGTGTGCTTACCATTGCTTGACTCGGTGCACTTATCATCGTTCTCTGAGTACACCAGTCGATTCATCCCTAGGTGCACTTGCCACTGCTAGCATTCTCAATTCATGAATATCTCTCATTATGCTTCATTGCTGCACATCCGATACGGTAATTGTTTGAGGTAGGCTATGCGATTCCAGTACAGTCATCCCCCTCTTTGGAAAGCTGTTGCTCCGTCAGTGACAGATGTCATACGGCTTCACAGGGAATGTCGATTGTCAGGGCTTGATTCCGGGTTGATTGCGAAGTTGATTTGTCGTCATCAATTGGAATCGTATATGTGTAGCTCGGGATCACCCAGTCTGGGTGGGGATATCATTCGGGAATGATATCTCTGTAATATAATGTCGTAACAAATCCAGTGTTGTAATCTCTGCCCTAAGACTGCTTGATTTGAGCTTTTGAATAGTAGTCGGGAATTAGCTTGGTACAGCAATGCTGCCGGTATGTATAGCTGCATATCGGCTTTCAATTGCCAGTCTTGTAGTTCATCTCCAAAAGTTGAGATCTTGAAAGAGGTGGAATTTCACAGAACCTCGTGTATATCACAATACTGAGAAAGACTCATTGTCATCCACCTCCAAGCATCTCCGGGCTAGGCATATCGGCGCACGAAAGTCCAATTCCCATCGTCTCAACAATAGCTCTTTTCGTTGATTAAGTAGCCATCCACAGAGCCACTGTCTCTCATATCTGGGACAATGTCTCGTACCTGTGCGTCCGACTGCATGCAAGTATTCGGCGCTTCTCAGTGCGCTTCAGCGCTGTGAATTATCATGTCTGTGCGGATGATCTCCCAAATGCAGGGCTGCAGGGATTTGTACAGCTGTGAATCTGCTCCATCCGTGTAAGCCAAATGGATGAAGGAAAAGATGGAAGCGGTGGAAGGGAAAAACCAGGAGCCCGGATCGGAACAATTGGCCACGATAAGGCCAAGCCCAGTCGTCCAAGGTCTCCATTGGTGTCTTGGCGAGCCGGTAGCAGTTATTCAGGGTTCCCTTGCGAACTCCCTTCTGCCCCAACAACCGCTGCTGCTCCCTGCTCGCCCATTCAGCATTGACTGCGGCTCGTCCTACCTAGTTTTCATGAGGTGACGCTAGTGTTAGCAACGGTTCCAAATCGGCGAGTCGGTTCCGGGTCCGGTTCCGACCCGGAACCGAACCGTTGCAACGGGTCCTACCACACGAAAACCCGGACCGTTGCCATTGGGCCGGTTTTACCAACAAAAACCCGGCATTACAAGTCCACAATTTTCGCTCCAATTAACTATTTGAGTTCTGATCATATCGTGATATGATCAGTAGGTAAATTGTGTAGTTTTAGCCCCTCTTTCACCTCCCGCTCTCAGATTTGCGGTCGGACCAATATTCATCGAGTTGCAATCGAAAACCCGCGAATTTTGCCCGAAAAGTGACGTTATTTCACAGGTATTCGATGAATATTGGTCCAATCGCAAATCTGACAGCGGGAGGTGAAAGAGCGGCTAAAACTGCACCATCTGCATACTGAACATATTGTGATACGATCAGAACTCAAATACTTAATTGGAGCGAAACTTGCCGGAACCATAATATGGAACCGCGGTCCGGGTTCAACCTGGCCAAAAAACCGCGGGTTTATGTCCGGTCCGGGTAACATATACGCCAAGACAGAGCGGGTCGGGTTACTTTGAGGTTCCTGACCCGGACCGGGGCCTCCGGGTCGGTTCCAACCCGGACCGAAGCCGGGTAACCCGGAACCGTTGCTAACACTAGGTGACGCCTTGCGACATTGTTGATGCTCCCGGCAGACTGGTGCCTCATCAAATCGTATCGCAAAGGCTCCAACGACCTCATTAGATTATCGAATGCGGTGGCCCCCAAGAACTGAATATATACAGCTGGGGTTGGTTAACATGCCCCATCTTCCGCACATCCATCTCTCTGGGATAGGGAAGTGATAGTCAGATCATTTCTGGAATCCCCAACCGGCATCCGGACAACAAACAACTCGCCTTTAGAATAGTCAATTAGAGAATTCCTAGGTTGGAACTGAGTACGAGATCATAAGTTGTCATAGGCACAATGAGGTCATCCAGTTCTTCAACCAGTGCCTAATGTTCAACATATGGACCCGAGATTCTCATTTTCCCAGTATCTTATTCCGACATCATTACCCGCTGACCAAGACCGAAAGTGGCGATGTAATCCAGTTATGATGGCTGTCAAAGTTGCCGAAGCAGTCTGGTCACCATGGAGATGCTGGTAGTACCGCAATGAATAAGAGCTCGAATGCATTGCCTCTCTGCGGTTGGGCTCAAACACAAAGTTGATACACTGTGTGAGATACCGTAGGTAGGTCTACTTCATTTGTCCATGACAGTAGTGCTCTGAGAGGTCATCACATTCATCATACTCATCGTAGGAGGTCGCCAGAATTGTATAGGTCTCGACCATAAGTGAACTCTCGCCATCCTTTGATTTTCCGTGGTAAATTGGTTCCACGGGAGGGAGTACTTCCATTGCCGTTATAAGTTCGCTTCAATCAAGGAACAGTTTCTCATTGTAAATGAGCTTCAATGGTGGGGTAGGTTTCTCCTTCAGTGAACTTTGCTCATGCAGATGTTCGTGGCAGTAAGAGTGCCTCTTACGTAGACTAGTCCTCCTCCGTAGGTGGGTTCCGTTTATAGTATTGTCTATCTCCGTAGGTATGCTTCGCTCAAGTAGTGTATCTATCTCCAGGCATTAATGCATCTCCGCAATAATTTTGTTCGAGGCGAGGGAGTAGTTACATCGTGCGGTATATCGTTGAAAGTGTACTTCGGTTGTGCAGATGTTCGCGGTGGTAAGAGTGCTACTTTTGTAGGCGGATCCTCCTCCGTAGGTGTATGTGGGCATTGAATGCCTGCACAGGTGGGCTGCTTCGAGGTTGCTAGAGCTGTAGGTCTCCAAACGAATTGAAGTTGATGAACTTCGCTCATTTAGAGCGAATGAGGTTGTAACGGTGCTGACTCGCAATCGGTGCACAGGATCGCCGTTGATTGTCGGTATTGGTGATTCGGGTGTAAAGATTGCGCCATTGATTGTAGGTTCTTCGACTGAGGATCGCCCTCAATTGACTCGTTGGATCGGTGTTCGATCTGAAATATATCTCTCTTCTTTGATTTCTCTCTTGGCAGGGTAGAATACTTGTATCCCGTACTCGGGATGAATACCGTCTTTGCTGGTGCTGACGGGTCTCGAGCGCCGACTGGTCTCAGAACTCTTCTCTGCTACCATCAGGGACTGATTTGAATGATGAAATGAAGAAGATCCGTGTTGGCAGTAATCATGCTTTGATATCTCGTTTCAAAGGATGTATTCTCAGTTGTTGACTGTGTGTTGTGCAGGGTCAGTAAAGGTGTAAACTCGCGAAATCCCGTGAGCAAAACCTATTGGTTTATGGAGGAAGCAATAATAGTGTACGGGCACGTACCCCAGTGTCCGGCCTCATAGGCATACGTATGGCAATTGGGGATACAGTTGCAAACGTGGATGTGAGTGATAGTAGATGTACAGGTGTAGGTAAGATTATCGCTAGAGATCCAAGGCTTGTGGCGAGCCGACTATATATAATCGCCGTTACCCAGCCCCGGGACACGTGCCACAGTTACCTCCAGATATTCTGGCTGACAAAGGAACTGCGACTGGTCAGTGCACGAACTGCTGTGTGGTAATCAATCTGACATCAATTTTGAAGATGACAGTGGCCTATTGAGCGGACATGCATGTGATGACAAGCATTGATCGAAAGACACAGGATTTGGGAGATTATTATTTTATATTTATATATATTATTAAAGAACAATGTAGTACTCAAGAAGAAAGTCAATGAACACCCTAGAAAGGCTGAGAAAACAATTTGAATCATGGACTACGCCAAATCAAATGATCGCAGATTGTGGATACACCCATTGCAAAATGAGCATCACCGGAGCATCGACGATGTTATGTGATCTATGTCTGGCAATTGAAATTCGATTTGGTCATGTTTATAAATAATCGAAGTATTGGCCGCCTCCATTGGCAAATAATAATGTGACACACTCCATACCGTATGTTAACGATGAGGATCAACAAAGTGTCACCAAGTATTGGTCATGCATCCTGGGTAATCACACCGCCAATAGGTTGCAGCCAGTCGTAGAGGAATCAGTGGTCCCCTTCATACGCAAAACAGATTGGGATACACTCCTAGCCCAATGTTCGATCTCAGTGTCAATGGAGCATCAACAGTGGTTGGTCTTGTATCTTGGGTAATCTGGGGGGCTATTGGTTGTAAATAGTTTTAAACAACGTATTGGCAGCCTTGATAGGCAAAAGAGAAAGTGAAATGCCCTATGCCCCATGTTAAAACTGTGGGTCAATGGAGTGTCAATGATTGTTGGCCATCCATTATGGTTGATCACTGCGTGATGTGGCCAGTATAGTCAATACACATCATTTTGACTGCGTTTGTGCACTAACAGGCTCAAGAATCCCTAGTGGTAGCTTGGCGAATGAAACCAGTTGTTACTGTCTCGGAGGTTGTGGTGGGAATATCCTGTACATATCTGCGTATTCAGGCTTCCATATCCTTCTTTATGGATGTTGGTGATCAAACGGCATTCATATTACCGAAAATGAAAGTCCTATAATTCTTCACACTGCTTTGAAACTCACTTCCACAATGGGGCAAGGAGCATTTTGCTTTCTCTTTTCGCTATACCACCGGCCAATACTATTTTTATGCCTGTGTGTAACCAAATGCCCTCCAGATCAACCAAGATACACAACCAGCAATCATTGACCCTCACTTTTAGGATATGGTCGGGTGCAGGTGTCTGTTCATCATGATCTCTGAGGCGGGCAATACATCCAAAATCAACCAAGATTGACCGTTGACAATGTTCAATGATTATGAGTAGCTTATCTGAATGCGGCCTCAAATGTGAAACCAGAAACGCAGAACCGGGGATTAGAACAGACGGATTAAACAAATCCTGGCGAAACCTTTGCATTGACACGTACAGGTCCCGGTTTGGGCTGCCAACACCCAGTTGGTCGGGTGATTGGACGGGTCGTGAAACAAAACCAACCGTTGTTTGCGGTCCAATGACAGACCGCTGGCAGGGTACGGGGACCTGCTTATGAAACCACCTCAACATAGTATATTCCTGAGTGCAGTTGAACGTACGATAGATAGGGATTTAGATGTGCCCTTGTGATCTGTGACACAAGGAACCGCCCAAGACTCGGCTGACTCCTCCTGTACGTCCTATCACTGAGGTGAATCACCTGAGAATTTTACACTTCGGAGCATCATCATTGACTACTCTGGAGGACAGAGGTTAGATTCCAAAATATTACATAAGTTGAAACTCCAATCCAAATGGCTGCGGGGCAAAGCCATATCTCTGTGAGAGACTTGGCTAAGAGAGATGAATTCGACAGTGTATCTCCACTTGCGAAATGAGCTAAGACATCATGCAGGAAGAAATGATTCAATAGTAAGAATTACATCTTATTTTGTTGTGTAGGATCAGTTATACTACTATCATAAATCATTCGTTCCGTATGGGTCATGCTGGGATAAACAATTCAATGTCAGAAGCTATTTCTTACTTTGTTGATTACGATTAGTTATAATAATATCAGAAATCATGTCTAATCCCTTGGTCATGAAGGAATAAATGTTCCAATATCAAGAGCTACTTCTTACTTGGTTGTTGATGATTTGTTATAATCAGATCAATCAGGCCATCTCTCATGCAAGGGGTAATTTCAATTCTCTCAACCAACATGCCTCATCATCCAGCTCGAATTGCACGTTGCTGTGAAGGTATTCCTCTGCAGCACCAGCCCCTGCAGCTGGTTGTATCACCCATTCATCCCCGACCAGTTGAGTCTCCCAACTGGTGGGACCGTTTGAGTACAGTGTGCCATAGTTCCCTATGTTCGATCTGGCCAATGACCCAACATTGCCATAACTGTGGAATGAGAATGCTCAACACTAAATGAAACCCTTCATGAGTCTGTGTCAACCGCTAGTTTATGCTGCTGCAACTACGTCCCCATCCATCCGATATTCGTGCTTGACAATTCGAACACAGAGAATCAGATATCTGACCATACCTTCACAACATTTTCTGTTTCATTACAATTCGTGTTTGTGGTAGTTGACAGAACTTTCCTTGGCCATCAAACGCCGTTCTATGCGGCCGATAGTATCAGCTGTTGTTGAGTAATGAATGAGGTCCACGCCCGCTACCATTGTTTATTTCCTTTCTTTTATCCATATTGTGTGCAATATAATTAGAGTATGACAGAACCAAATATACCCTCCGGCACCAGGCAAGCTGGCTAGAGAGCGGTTCTCCCCCCCACCTACCCTTCATCCCCGCTGACAAATCAAAAGAACTGAAAGATAGACCAAACCAAACCGGAACAGAAAAGAAAGGAAATGATATATGTTGTAAGGACGCGTACGCCAGTGTCCGGCGATATAAGGATACGGTTGCACACCTGGATCAGAGTGATCTTAACAGTAGGTTCAATGGTAAGATTCTCAATAGTGATCTAAGATCCGTGGCGAGGTCTAAGTAAGGTTGCGCTTACCCTGCCTGTGACGTGATCGCTGCAACCCTAGCGACTAGTACAAGACCTCCGCCGTTACAGGCCATGAGGATACACAGAACCCGCTGTCACATCATCCCCCTCTTTGGGAGCAGAACTCCTGGGCTGCATGATCCCGTACATGGAGGAACAAGATGAAAGCAAACAATCAAACAACCAAACAACCGAGAAAGCACAAGCAGACTAATCCCACAACCGAGATAAACAAAGCAAACTAATCACACAACCGATTGGTGTCTCTCAGGACGTCCTTTCGGCGGATCCGGCGCACGAGGAAAGTCGACCTCCAATTGACTATGATCTGAAGGTGGTAAAACCCGTGCCGACGGCATTTGTACTGGACCGGTATCCAATAGGAAGGAAAGAAAACAAGTAGTCCAATTGGTCCCGTCTCAACGTCTCAAGGTGGCTTCCCCGGGTGCTTTCGGTGAAACTCCTTGACTAGCTCCCTAACATGTTCAAGATTTGCCGCTGGTTCCCAACTCGTACGTGCGTGGCTGTAGCCAGCCCACTGGACTAGATAGTGTAAGTTGCGGTAGTGTCATTTGGAGTCGAGAATCCGATCGACTTCCCACTCCTCCGAATCGTCAACGATGACTGGGTGTGGCTCCGATGAGGGTTGGCCTATGGTCGGAGGTGTATTACGATCGAGTAGTGACACGTGCAACACGTTGTGATTGCGCATCGTCTTCGGCAAGTCTAATTTGTAAGCGTTCTTATTGATGGTCTTACTTACCGTATACAGTCCAGTGCACTTGAAGTCAAGTTTCTTCGAACGCCTGTTTGTGCGGAAGTGTCTGGTCGAGAGCCAGACTCTGCCTCCCACTTCGAAAGTGATCTCCTTCCCGCCAGCGTATTTCGTCCATTTCTCTTGGGCCTCGAGCAAGTTGTCTCCTGGGACCCGGTGAGTTTCCTCTAGTCCTTCGAGCAAGACGTCCGCTTGGGTTTCCGACTTGAGGCTGGTTGCTTTCGGCGTCTTAAACTGCATCTCGGGATGCCGATCATACACTGCCCAGAACGGGGTCATGCTTGTCGAAGCGTGCACGGAGTTGTTGTATGCGAATTCCGCCAAAGGTAAGAGTTCAACCCAGTTATCTTGCTTGTAGTTGCAGAAGGCTCGTAGGTATTGTTCCATCGTCTGGTTTTGGTGTTCCGTTTGGCCGTCTGTTTGGGGATGAAAGGCGGTCGAAAGGCGGTGATTGGTGCTCATGTGAGAGCAAACTCGATTCCAGAATCGGCTGGTGAACTGTGTGCCACAGTCTGTGATGATATTATCCGGTACGCCCTGCTTGCAGATCGCGTGTTCGAAAAACATTCGTGCCAGTTGCGGTGAGTCCATGTCCTTCCAGCAGGGGAGGTAGATCGCCATCTTAGTCAATTGGTCGACGATTACCAAAATCCCAGTGTATTCTGATGCCGTTGAATCGGGCAGGTCGGTGACGAAATCCATGGTGACTCCTTCCCAAGGTCGATGGGGTGGTGGCAGTGGCATATTGGTTCCGTGGCGTACATGGCGCGGTGCCTTGATTCGGTGGCATACCTCGCATCTGGCAACGTACTTTCGTACCGTCGCATCCATTGCAGGCCAGTAAAAATCTCTAGATACGAGTTCAGTAGTTCTAAGGGCTCCAAAGTTGCCAGATTCGGGATTGTCATGGAAAAGACTGATCACTTTGCTGCGGAGAGGTTCTGGTATGTATATCCTCCCTTTGTAGGTCAGGGCCCCTGAGACGACTTTCCAATTCTTATGCCAGTCCGTTGCGCCCTCCGCTCTACCGTTCTCTGTCAGGTCAGGGTAGCCGACCATTGGGATATCGACGATGTTCGTGTTTACGTCGGTAGCCAGTGTGTCGGAAGCCTGGGCTGTCTTGATAATCGGTAGGAGATCATCGTAAGGTTCAACGGCTGTTACAGTTGCTAAAAGTCGTGCAGTAGGTCTCTCATATCCGATCTCGTAATCAGGTCATCTAGAGGGTCCTTCTGCCTGGTTCCTGTTTCCTGCCAGGTGCTGCATGACGAAATCGTATGAAGAAACAATCTCCGCCCATCTAGCCTGCCTTCGGGAGAGCACTTTTGAGGTTTGGAAATACTCGAGATTCTTGTGGTCGAATTGTATCAGGATCCTGTGATTTGCTCCCTCGAGGTAGTGTCGCCATTGCTTCATTGTCTCCACGATCGCGAGGAGTTCCCTATCGTACGTGTCATAGTTCTGTTCGCCTGGAGAGCATTTTCAAGAGTAGAAATTGACTGTTGGTAGAGTTCCGAACCCATCATACTGATTAAGGATGCGACCGATCGCGAAGCCGCTTGCATCGGTCTGGAGAATTATCGGCTTTGCCGTGTCGAAATGCTGCAGGATCGGAGCATCGGTAAAGGCCTTCTTAAGTTTCCGAAACGCTAGTTCGGCCCCCCGAGTCCATTCCCATTTCGGTAGAGGTTTATTGGGCTTCCCGGGTGCCTTTCCAGGGGCTTTCAGAGTGCGTACTATTTCTGTCATCCTCAGTAGCTCTGTTAAGGGTAGCGTTACTTTCGCATCTTTCCTAATGAATCGCCGGTACAAATCGGCAAACCCGAGGAGCACCTGTACATCTCGAATTGATCATGGCGTCGGCCAGTCCTCTATTGTTGAGATTCGGTCCGATTCCATGCGGATCCCATCCGAGTTGATGACAAACCCAAGGAAGCCGACCTCCGAGACCCCGAATTGACACTTTTTGGCGTTGCAGTAGAGACAGAATTCCCGTAGTCGCTCCAGCACCTTTCGTGCATGTTCTTCGTGCTCCTTCTCATTAGTCGAGTGAATTAGGATATCGTCAAGGTAGCACACAGTGAAGTCGTCAATATAAGGCCGTAAGCAATCGGCAATGTAGAACTGGAACGTAGCCGGTGCGTGTGTTCAACCGAAAGGCATGACCCGATATTCGAACTTTCCGTACCGAGTTTGGAAAGAGGTCTTGTATTCGTCACCTTCTTTGATCCGGATGAGGTGATAGGCATTCCGAAGATCCAGCTTTGTCAAGATACGGGCTCCGCAAAGTCGGTCCAGCATCTCCGAGATCAAGGGTATTTGGATACCGGTTTTTTACCGTGGCCATGTTGAGTGCCCGGTAGTTGGCGCAGAATCTCAGGCCACCATCTTGCTTCTTGGCGAATAATATCGGAGCTGCAGCCGGTGATGACGATCGCTGGATGAATCCATTGGCTAGCTTTGTTTCGATGTAGGCTTTGAGTGTTGTAAGTTCAAATTCTGAGAGATTGTAGATCCAGCCATAGGGCAATTGGTGGCCCGGTTCTATGTCGATCGCGTGGTCTATAGGTCGGTGTGGTGCCAGTGTTTCTGCCTTCTTCTTGCTAGAGACCTCCACAAATTCTGAGTACTTGGCGGGGATGTAACGTCCGTCATCTGTAGATACCTTCTCCAAACTTGCTCCATCTGTCAATGTTAGCCCATGCTATCTCACGGGAATGGGAGCGGAGGAAGGGGTCTAATCCAGGAGGCCTTGTCGTTAGCGGTTTGCTGCCGAAGGAACCAAGCCCCGCCGTCCAGTCACTCCCTTCGGGTCTCGGTCAGCCGATAGCAGTCATTCAAGGATCCCATGTGGACGCGCTTCTGCCGCAACTATCGCCGCTGCTCCTTGCTCGGCCGTTCAGCCTACGAGGGTATTCACCTTTTTCGTCAGTCCGCTCTACCGTAGCTCGCAGCAATTCTATACAATCCTCTATCTTCAAGGCGAAGGCTGCAGTAACTTCCTCGCCAGCAAGTAGGTCATCAAAAGCTGTGGCTGAATGCAGTTCAATGCTAACTCCACTTTCCTCCTGCTTGTTTTGCAGGGTATCTTGGGTGTCTGAACCGGTAGGGTTCCTCAAAGATAAGAGTAATTTTTTCGACCAGTCTATCTCCGGATTTCGAGCTCGTAACCACGGGAGCCCGAGAACCAGATCATATGCCTTGATCGGTACCACTAGCACCTCCGATTCGTCAACCGGAGCTAGGTGGTTCAAATATTGAACTGAAATAGTCGTTTTTCGGCTGTCATTCGCGTGCTCAATTACATGGCCGTTCAGGCCAAGGGTAGTAGTATGAGCCGCCTGGTGTCGCAGTCCGAGTCTCCGAAGGAGCTTTGGAGACATAAAGGTGCTAGTTGCGCCAGAGTCGATAAGTACTTGTACACCCTGCATCTCGCCATATCGGTCTCGTATCTGAACTTCATGAACAATGTGCGCTGAATCTGGGGTCTCTGTGCCGCAGAGATATTGACTAAACATGTGAGCCCTCGGGCTCTCCAAAACAACCCTCCGTCTTACTGATATCCGATGCGGTTGAGCCTCGTCCAACGTGGCCATCAACGCCCGCGTCGCCACCGCCTGCAGTCCCAGCTCCATCTTGTCCGACATCTCTCGCCGAGCCAGATACCGGGAGAGGTAGACTAGTTTTTTGTGTTGCTGCGTATCGAATGATCGTTGGTGTTTGACGTGGCGTTCGCCCTCATTGGTGTCAAGTCTTTGTGTTGACTTTTGTTCAGGCTTCTCGGCGGGTGAGTATTTTGGGCATTCCCGAGATTTATGGCCTTTCACTCCGCATCTCAAGCACACTCTCGCATTGAATCGTCGCTAAAGCTCATCCCTAGTTACCCAGGGCGCAGGTGGGAGTGTCGATTTCGAGCCAGGTTTTGTGCCCAAGTCCGCTCCCGATGTTGAGCTTTCTCCCGCCGGGGTCGATGTCCATAGTTGATGGGGTCTCTTCTTTCCCTTCTGATTGCCACTTCCACTTTCGGTTGGTTGTTGCTGCTTATCATAATTCCAGGGTGGTGTTTCAAAGTCTGCCGCTGTGTCGAAAAGCTCGTCGATGGAGCTGAATCTCCCATTTGCCTTGGTTAAAGCCCTTAGCTTCGGGTGAAGATAAGGTTTCAGCCCAGCCCAGATGATATCGTGAAGGATGATCTTATGCTGCTCCTCGTCCCACCCGTCTTCCCTCCAGTGTTGTCGAAGTCGATTTGCGTATGCCTGTATATTCTCAGCTGAGTTGTGGTAGCCTTGCATCATTTCGTGGTACGCTCAGGTGGATGAGTTCTGCTTCAGATCTTTGTCTCCGTACTGCTTCCGGATTTCGGTAACGAAAAGGTCGTAGTCGTGTAGGCATGTGTGGTCATCGGCGAGTAGGTCGTGGCCCCAGGTTACAGGGTCAGTCATGCTCGTCTTTCGTTG
>Ga0307515_10008914_pt1 | contig 19485 bp, 6 predicted proteins | sample 17_EM_MG_FD_194513 | JGI IMG/M metagenome (GOLD analysis project Ga0307515, IMG submission 194513) | Populus trichocarpa ectomycorrhiza microbial communities from riparian zone in the Pacific Northwest, United States - 17_EM | ecosystem: Host-associated > Plants > Roots > Unclassified | place...
TCTAGGCTAGTAGTAGCGGTTATTAATAATCTTATAGGTCTTATTTTTTTTAGGGTAGGCTGTAGAGACTTAGGTATCGGAGGTCTAGGTTAGGCTTAGCATAACCTTAGGTTACGCACAAGCCCCTAAGGTCCGCGACATATCGTTTAAATATCACCCCCCCCCCCTTTAGTGGTGGCCCCTACTTTTAGGACGCGTTTTTGAGGCCTAGGTTAGTACTAGGTTAGTATAGAGGGCCTTAATGCGCCTTTAACCTCACCGTTGCCTTAACAATCCATTTTCCAACCCTCTCCTGTCCTTATACCCGCGATAGCTTATATAGGGCTTCTAATTTTATATAAAAAGGCCTACTATAATTCTAATTATATAATATAGAGCCCTCTTCTTCTCCTTCTCCTTTAATATTTACGCGTTTGGTAACTTTATTTACCTCTACCACGTTTACGCGTCTCCCTCCTTACCTCTTATAGATATGGAGTCTTTTAGGAATCTTCTTACCCTATAGTCTACTTTACGGTCAACGGAAGCCCCCTTAGCCTTCTCCTCCTATAGCCTCTAGAACGAATTTAAGGCCTAAATAGCACGGCTATATAATATTTATAAGGCCTAGCGCTTAAAGAATATAATAAGGGCATATAAGCCGAAGTAAAAAAAGTGAAAAGACTAGTACGTAAGACTAAAAGGTAATACGGACGGCGCCTGGGTAATAAAAGATAAGCTTTACCTATTTTTAGAGCAGTAAGTTATTAACTAAGAATTACGGGCTGCTAGCTATTAAAAACGTAAGTTAAAACAGAAAGAGATATAGAAAGATAGTAAGTAGGTAAAAAAGAGGCAGAAAACGGCTAAGGGAAAGGTAGCTATAGTAATAGCCATAGCGGCAGCCGCAGCTATAGAAGAGGAAGCTATAAAGGAGAAAGGAGAGATATAGGACGAGGAGGCCTTAGACGCTCTATTTAATAAGATAGTTTAATACTTAGTTATAAATAGCTACGTCTTTACTATTACTAAGCTTTATATATAGTAATTAAAAGGTAAAACCTTGCAGCCGCTATAGGGGGTAAAGCTCTTAGCGGTACTAGATAGCATCCACTATAATAAGGACTAGATTTAACGCGTTAACTTTATTAATTAAGGCCTATTTATAATTACTAGCGGCTATAACGTTAAAGGGCTTAAAAAGGTAATTACTTAGTGCTAAAAGACGGGATCTAAGATACTAGGTTTAGTTAAGTCTTATCTTTAAACTATAGCTAAGTATTTATTAGGTTTGTATCTAGTTTATATAGCTATTATTTCCTAACCTAACCCATTCCTTAGGCTATACTACTATTACCTAGGGTAAAAGTAGACGAGACGTTTAGCCTGCTATCCTTATCCTTATTAAACTAGAGAATAAAGGGCCTAAACTAGACAAGCTAGCGCTATATATAATTATATTAATAATATAAAGAAAGCAGAATTAGTATAGTAAAGTTAAGTATATAGGCTATATATATAATACTAACCCTATTCTCTACCCTCTCTCTATAATAGCCTTTTACTTCTTTAACTACTAGGGTAAGGACAGTGCTAAAAGCTTCCTATCCTTTTAGTAGCTAGAGAACTATTATAGCCTATACGTCTTTCCTAGTAGCATTAAAGTACTATAATGGCCGTTAAGCTATTATACCCAGTTTAAATAGAATAAGAAGATGTTCTAGGGAGTAGGAATTTACTTAAAGGAGAAGACCTATAGCACCTATAAGTAGAGCGTCTAGTATACTAAGCTTAGTAGCATTAAGGAGACCTAAATTAAATAGGCTAGACGCTAGAATACGGACGTAATAACAGGAGCCTACCTTAGCTATTTACCCCGTGCGTTTATATGGTCAATTACCAGCTTCCTAAAGGAAGGAAAGGGCTACTTTTTCCCCTATACGCGAAAGGTGCTAAAGAAGGCCCTTTACTTAAAGATATAGCCTAAGACTAATATCTAGCTAAAACGTATAGAGACCTATTACCTAAAGAGGACCGATAATAAGGTTATATAGCTTAACCTTATAGGCTTAGGATTTTTACGCCTCCTTTATATACTTAGGGTAATTCTATTATAGGACTTAGTAATCCTATATAAGCAGTTCCCGCTCTACCCCCTATAAAAGGACTCCCTCTTTAGCTGCGAGGAGTGCTAGAGGTTTACTATATAGGTAAAAAGCTCGCTAGCTAGTATAGTTACGCTAAATAAGATAATAATATGGAAATACTAGCCCGCCTATAAGGCCGTAGCTAAGCTAAGATATAAGGCCGTAATCTTAGAGATAAAGAGGGTTTAATTACGCGTATAGATAATTTTAGAACGCCTTAGTAAAATAGAAAGGTTATTAGTATTATTTACACCTATATAGATCTAGTAAGTGTCACGGGACACTCCCGTGACACCTTGTATACATCCACCTGTTTTCACCGACTTAGCAATAAGAGACCGACCATAAGATAGCAATCTAACGGCAATCTGACGGCAATCTACGGCAATCTGCCACATTCTGCCATATTCTGCCAAGTCCACCAAATCCTGCCAAGTTCTGCCAGGACCGCTGCCCGAATCCTATTCTGCCCTATGCACGTGTTAACTAAGCAACTAAGTTAACGATATATACCCTTTCCTCCCGTTTTCTTACCTTCTTTCCTTATGTAACGTCTTAACCTCCTTACACAGTTCATATATATAGCTTAATAATATCTACCTTGCTATATATTATCGTCGCTTATACTCACTCTATAATACTACGTTGCGTTAACCACCTATACTACTATTGATATGCAGAACGAACCTAAAGCCCCTATAACGGCCGCTGGTATTATAACCGCACTCTAAAAACAATTAGTAGGAATACAAAAGTCTTTTATAGACGCCCTTAAATAGAACCAAGCCACTTTAAATTAACAATAAGCCGAACAAGAAGCACGATACTAGCAATTAATTAAGGACCTCCAAGAAGAAGTCCGCGCCCTTAAGATGCCTACGCTAGAACCTTAAGACCAAACGCCATCTCCGGAAATAAATACGCGAAATGCGAGCCCTAAACCCGCAGTAGCCACTTACCCTAAGCCGACTACTACACTAAAATAATCTAAACGACTACTAGATCCCCTAGTATTTACCAGTAAACAATAAGAGCTCCAATTATTTCTAAGCTAGCTCAAAAATAAGCTAACTAGTAACGCCGACTATTACCTAACTAAAGCTAACCAACTCTATTACGCCCTAAGTTAACTAGGAGGAGATACAGCCGACCTTATTAAACCTCTTTAGCCAAACTTAGTGTAAAGCCTAGTTATACTTCTTAAAGCTATGTATAGTAACCTAAACCGCTAAGCTACTGCTTAAAGAAAGATAAACTATATAACTTAAGGAACGAAAAGTTTCCTAGTATACTTCTCCGAATTTAACCGTTACGTAAAGGAAATAGGATAAAACAACTCCGCACTAATTAACAGCCTCGTTAAATCCCTAAGCCCTAAACTAAAAACCTCCCTAATAGGCGTAGACTTACTAGGAGCCCTTAATGCCTGCGTAAACGTCATTAATAAATAGTATAATGATATACTACGCCTAACACTAAAGCCCACCCCCCGATATAATACGGTAACCCTATAAATGTCCACTAAGCTATCTCAGCTTAAGCACCCTAACGCCATAGATATTAACACTAGGACCCTAGGATATACCCTACTAGGGTTCTCTAAATAAGAACGACGCATTAAGCTAGGCCTCTGCTTTAAATATAGAAGTAACTCCCACCTCTCTAACTACTGCTCCGCCCCTTTTTAAAAAGACCTATAAATAGCTAACGCTAGCAGCCCACCGCCCTAATCCTCTAGCTACCGTCCCTAATCTTTATCTAGCTTTAGCTCGACAATTAGTAAGCACTATTTGTGAGGATAAAGCTCCAACCAACGTCCCATAAGAACCCTACCCTAATTGCCTTTAAAAGGAAGGTCTCGGAGCTAAGTCGCTCTCTAGGACGGCTCTACCACAGGATCTCGTTAAACGTATTTAACGTCACAAACTCTGACTCTTAGGACCGTAGCATAACCATTAACTATTATCTTCGGTAGAATAGTTAATAGGCTAACGCTTAAATCCTAATTAATATAGGAGCTAGCGGCATAGGATTTATTAACAAGATCTTTGCGTAAAATAATAGTTTTACCCTAATCCCCCTTAACTAGCATATTAACGTATTTGGATTTAATGGCAAACGCACCGTCTTAGGCCGTATTACCCACGTGGTAACCCTAAGACTTTAATACCTAAACCACAAAGAACTGATTAAGCTTTTCATTACCACCCTAGGTTACTTAGTGATCCTTAGACAACCCTGGATAAAGCTATATAAGGTAACTATTAATTAAAACAATCTTAAGCTTCTATTTACCGCCTCCCGTTATAAGTAAAAGTGCTTTATAACTCGCTGCTTAGACCCAGAACCAAAATCTAAAGATTCCACTAGATTCCACTAACGTAAGATTTCTACTAATATCCACTCCACGCCCAAGGAATCTACTAGATTCCACTAGTATAAGAATTCCACCGAATTCCACCAATATAAGAATTCCACCGACACCTACTAAGGATCCGAAAATTTTACTAAGCTCCATAAGTTATTACTAAGCACTATACCGCCCCAAACTAAACAGAAACTTAAGCTTAGTACACAAAACTACCAGAAAAACTAGTATCCTACAATAAAAAGAATACTTAAAGAACCCAAACCCAAATCTAATACTAACTCTATACCTAACACTAAACCTAAACCTAAATAAGAAACTACGGACAAGCCGAACGAGCTCGGTACCCTAAATATCCGCATAATTAGAGCTACTCCATTAGCGCAACTTACTAAAAAACCTAAACATATAATCTTTGCTATCACTATAGCTAATATTAAAAAGGCCTTAGCACCGAAGAAGCACACCAACCCTGCTACAAAGGTACTAGTAGAGTACCATAACCGCCTAGAGGCATTTTTATAGAAGGAAGCTAATAAGCTACCAGAATACCGATCGTACGACCATAAGATTATACTTAAAGAAGGAAAGCAGCCTGGATTTAGACCCTTATACGGGATATCCTAAAACAAACTCCAAGTACTATAAAAGTATTTAGATAAGAACCTAAGCAAAGGATTTATTAGAGCAAGCTTATCGCCTATAGCCGCACCAGTGATCTTTATTAAGAAACCTAGCAGCGGTCTACGCTTCTATATAGACTACCGAGCTCTTAACGCCGTTACCATTAAGAACTAATATCCGATCCCGTTAATATAGGAGACACTAAACTAACTAAGCAAGGCTCGCTACTATACGAAGCTTAATATTATCTCTACATTTAACCGCCTCCGTATAGCAAAAGGAGATAAATAGCTTACTGCATTTTGTACTCGGTATAGACTATTTAAATACCTAGTAACGCCATTCGGCCTCGCAAACGCTTTAAGCTCGTTTTAATATTATATAAATAATACCCTACGCCCCTACCTGGACATCTTCTATACTACTTATATCGACGACATCTTAATATATAGTAATAACCTAACCGAATATTAGAAACACGTTAATTTTATCCTATAAGCCCTACACGGAGCTAGTTTACAATTAGATATAGATAAATGCGAGTTCTATAAAACGGAAGTCCTATACCTTAGACTCCTTATTTCTATAAATAGTATACAAATGGACCTAAAGAAAGTTAAAGTAATTATAAACTAGTAAAAACCTGAGAACGTTAAGGACGTAAGAGCCTTTATAGGATTTGCTAATTTCTACTAACGGTTTATTAATAACTTCTCCGCCCTAGTTTTACCCCTTATAGCTTTAACCTAAAAGGATAAAGTTTTTGTCTTTAACAAGGAATATAAGAAAGCCTTTACCTATCTAAAGGTTATATTTACTACTGCGCCTATACTCTAATACTTTAACCTAAACCAAATAAGTGTTATAGAAGCCGACTTATCCAACTACGTTACTAGAGGCATCCTATCTTAATATAACGAGGATAGAGTATTACACCCCATAGCATACTTCTTAAAATAACTAAGCCCAGCCAAATATAACTACGAGATCTACAATAAGGAATTGTTAGCTATTATTAGATATTTTAAATAATGGCGACCTAAACTAGAAGGCGCTGGATTTCTAATTAAGGTCCTTAGTAACTATAAGAACCTATAGTACTTTACAACCACAAAACAGCTAAGTTATTGTTAGGCCCGCTAGTTAGAATATCTATCTCGTTTCTAATTCTTAATTATATACCACCTAGGCGTCTAAGGCCAGAAGCCTAATGCCCTAACCTAACGCTCGTAAGACGCGCTAGCCCTAAAAGAAGCGCGCTCTTACCGAAATCAGACCCTACTTTACCCTAAACTATTTAACCCTCCTACTAAAGATCTTATGGTACACGTCCTTGAAATAACTAATTAATTAATTAAATAGATTATAGTTAATAAATACCCAAATAACGAGTTTATCTAAGAGACGCTTAAGCTAATATAAGATAGCATTAGACGCTTTAAAAAGATTTCTCTAAGTAAATATAAAGCCTGCGAAAACCGCTTATATTACCAGAACCGTCTAGTTATCCCTAATTACGATAAGCTTAAGCTTAAACTCCTTAAACACGTACATAATCTACCTATCGCTAGCCACCTAGGCCGAGGAAAGACCCTAGAACTACTCTAATAGGAGTATTATTAGCTAAATATACACAACATAATATAAAGGTATGTCTCTAGCTACCACACCTGCCGACGAGCTAAAGCCTCGTATAAGACATATAACGGCCTTTTAAAGCCACTACCTGTTCTAGACTAAAGATGGAAGGACATCTTAATTAACTTCGTTGTTAACCTCCCCAAGAGTAGAGGCTGCGTAAATATTATAGTAGTTATAGACAGACTATCTAAGATAAGATACTTAATCGCCTACCCTAATATATTAACGCCTGCCGTCGCCTAACTATTCTTAGATTACGTATGGAAACTCTACGGACTCCCCAAAATAATTATCTCCGATAAAGGCAGATAGTTTATCTCTGCATTCTGGAAAGAACTAACTACTTAACTCCGCATTAAAGCACTATTATCTACTACGTATTACCTAGAAACGGATGGTTAAATAGAACGCATAAATGCTATAATGGAATAGTATGTTCGGATATACACGTCGTATTTATAGGATAACTAGATTAACTAGCTTATATTCGCTAAGTTTACTATAAATAACTCCGTCTTAGAAACTATAAAAGTCTCCCCGTTCCTAGCTAATTACGGCCAGTATCTATAAATAGGTTTTAAACCCTTTAGCAATGTTCCTTACCCCGCTTATTACGCCTTATAAATTATAGAAGCAAATAAATTCGTAGAGAAGATGGAGGAACTACAACAGTTCCTTACTAATGAGATAATATGGGCTTAAGCTGTCTATAAAGCCGTAGCGAATAAGAAACAAACCCTAGCACTAGCCTACCAAACTAGTAACTTCGTCTGGCTAGATATAAGAAATCTAAACACAAAACAACCTACTAAAAAACTTAATTAGAAGAACGCTGGCCCTTATAAGGTTAAAAAGGTTATTTCTCCTTATACCTACTAACTGAAGCTCCCTGATACAGTTAAAATCCACCCCGTATTCTATACATCAGTCCTCCGCCCTACTGCCCCCGTATTAAACGCCCTGCCTAGATAGATATAGGACCCTCTCCCACCAGTTAAGGTGGACGGTAAGGATAAGTACTTTATTAAAAAAATTAATAATATTAAGTACGATAAACGGAAACGTTAATATATATATCTTACAAAGTAAAGAGGCTATACTAAGCCCTTATGGGAACCCGTCAACTCTATAGGACTTATATAAGCCACAGAAGACTTTTATAAACTTTACCTAGAACTACCATAACCCTATCTCGCAGAAGCTTAAGTTTAAGGGGGGGGTACTGTTACGGGATACTCCTGTGACACCTTACATATATCTACCTATTTCCACCGACTTAGCAATAAGAGACCAACTATAAGACGGCAATCTAACGGCAATCTGACGGCAATTTACGGCAATCTGCTATATTCTGCCATATTCTGCCAAGTCTACCAAATCCTGCCAAGTTCTGCCAGGACCGCTGCCCGAATCCTATTCTGCCCCATATACGTGTTAACCAAGTAACTAAGTTAACGATATATACCCTTTCCTCCCGTTTTCTTACCTTCTTTCCTTACGCAATGTCTTGACCTCCTTACCCAGTTTATGTATATAGCTTAATAATATCTACCTTGCTATATATTATCGTCGCTTATACTCACTCCGTGACAGTAAGGAAGGATAGGTATCTAAATAGGGCCTATAGAGTCTATACGTCCGTCTTTAGACGGCCTTATATCTATACCTACGCTTATACCTAGGTCTGTTTCTAAACGCGTTAACGGTTAAATTCTATCTTTAGATAAACCCTTTCTCGTATATTTAGCCCCTAAAGAAATACTAAGGGGTTCTTAACTATCTACTACCGCAGAGCCTGCTTAGCCGTCTACTATAACGTCTACTATAATACCTACTATACCCCCGCAGCAGCTGCCGTAAGCTTTTACTATACCTCTATTGCAGCTGCTGTAAACTTCTACTATACCTCTACCGCAGCTACCGTAAGCTAATGCTTAGCCTCTCCTATTTATCCTTAACCTATAGGCGCCGCTAAGAAAATATAAAATGCTTTAAGGCGGTAATTTAGTCTTTTAGCTCTAGACTAAGTGGACTTTAGGGCTAGTAGGTAGGCCATTAATTAAAGCTCTTAATTACTGCTAGGGGGCGCGCTGGTAGGTTAACGGCGAGGCTATATTCTATAGCCGTTGCCGTAAAATAATTAAGGATATAAGACGGCGCGTAAAAGACGGTATAGTAAGAGATAAGGGACGGGCTATTAACTAGCTAGAGCAGCTATCCTTTAACCCGTCAGGACCGAAGTGAGGAAGGTCCGTGCACGAATATTACGTATTGTTTAGCGCGAGGCCTTAATCTAATTAATCCAATTGGCTAGCCCTTATCGATAACCGTACGACCCATTTTGACGGGTTAAGGGATAAGGCTAGCATTCTTTAAATTGGCTCTATAAGAATATTTAGGGCAGAGGAGGCTCCCTTTTAGGTAGTAGATAATACCTATTTTACTATAGTAACTAAGACGCCTTAATATATAACTATACTAGTAACTAAGACGTCTTAATATAGAACTGCACTATAGCAACTAAGACGCCTTAATATAGGACTATAGTAACCGAGACGCCTTAATATAGAACTGTAGTAACTAAGACGCCTTAATATAGGACTATAGTGACTATAGTGCAGTCCTATATTAAGACGTCTTGGTTACTAAAGTAAAGTCCTATATAAAGGCGTCTCGGTTACTATAGTATAAGTATTTTAAATTTGGAGTAACATTACGCGACCGCCTAGAAGTACCTTTTCGCCCAAAATCGCGTGCGAGGGTACTTAGGGGCGGTCGCTGCGCGACCTTATATGGGGTTCGGGGGCGTTATTAGCAGAGTGTAACGGAGCCTTGTAGCAAGAACTACGGTGGACTCGTTAATGGGCTCGGTGTGTAGGTGATGCAGGAAGTCAACAACGTAATAACAACTGGTGGAGTGGTTGCCCAACAGATTATGTCGACCGTTGAGGTCACTTTCAGGTACCACCTTATGACTCACCACCCTGTTCTCGTATGTCTTACTACTGTCTCGGTCAGCGACTCGGTCAACGACTCGGTCAACGACACGGTCAACGACACGGTAACCAAATTAGTCTACTACCCTTTTTCTTATATATTTATAGAAGCTCTAGAGCCACATTCAATAGACAGAGTTCTTCTCAGTGACTTGTCCGTCCGACAGATTAACTCCAATTGTATTCTGAGATTCACTACAAGGAAAGGGAACTATCTAGTAGGGACCGTGGGTCCTTAAATACACATCCGTACTCCTAAGAAAGTCGTTGCTCTGTTGCTCTGTCTGCTCTGTCTGCTCTATCGCAGATCACACAGATTATACAGATCACACAGATCACACAGATCACATCACGTGACCTCGGCTACCATTCCTCGTCACATGGTTCCACTGGTTCCATCCTGGACCGTGCCCTTATCAACCAACTAGCTTCTTCCGACTCCTCTCCTAGTAGTCGTAACATCGTACTTAAAGCGTTCGTAACACAGAGGTGGCCCTAACCTCGTATTAACCCGGGTCGTAACCGCGCTAAATAACCCCCCCTAATATGTAATAGGTATTATCCTTAAATTTCTTTAAGGGTCTAAGGCTCTACTACTAGCTCCTTTTAGTTTTATAGGCCTCTACTTTTCTAAACTATTAGCTACTTAATCCTATTATACTTAGCTTGCTCTTTAGCTAATATCTAGTTCGCTTTTTATCCTTAATATACTATAGACACGTATTTTCTAGGCACTCCCACCACTATTATCTATTTAAGTATTCTTCTATAAGGAATTTTCCTAGTTAAAGTATTAAGTCCCCTAACTCTTAAATTTCTATTAGATACCATCTATATATATACTTAGCATTTCTATACTATTAGGGGTCGTTTGGTTGCACCTCCGTTACGAATATGGAGGCTCCATATTGTAACGGAACCGGAGCTCAAATATGAAAATGAGGGTGTTGTTCGGTAGATCTGACGCCGTTTGAATATGGAGCTCCTCCATATCGGTAAGCGCGTCAAATTTGCAAGCTATACCGTATACAGTAGTTGCAATGAGGTTCTTGGCTCTGTTTCAATATGTAGCTTCGAGCTCCCGTTACATATTCCGTTTCAATCTGGAGCTCTCGTACATACGCCCAAGTGACGACTTCTTATAATATGGCGAACCCACACACCCTAACCGCGATACTGCTGTCGCATTTGCATGCCTTATATAATATTATTATTCTAACCTTCGTGATCGCGATAAGCTTGTTTCTAAGGCGTCGCAGGCATTGCTGTAGCTCTACTACTGCTCCTACGGGAGGTGGGCAAAGGTGTAGAAAGCGTTAATCGCAGAGAGGGTGTTGGCCAGGGAGGAGGCTCCATTACTACGCCGAGGCAGGGAGTTGCGATAGAGGTCTAGTGGCAGAGGGGGTCACTCGAATCGCGTGCGAAGCCAAATCTGGAGCCTCATCTAGAGGCCCACCGAACGATCGACTCAATTACAGATTCAACTGGACCACGGTAGTAGCCGCCACTAATTATAAAATAGACGACGCTAAAATACGCACAGATCGAACAGATTCTGTAACGGAGGCAATTTGCAACCGAACGAACCCTTACTTTTTTAGCGCCTAATATATTCTTATAGGGTACTTCTAATTCTTTTCTTTTAGATTTTTGTGTATTTTGTATTTTGTATATATTATCTATATTTATAATCTATACTAATATATAATACACTAGGTGCTTTAGGTTAACTCTTAGTTTATCTTTATCTCTAAGTTTAAACCTTTACCATTTAACCTAAACGTTATAACTTTGTTTACTAGTACTAAAATATATCTCTTACTTCTCTAATCCTTTGATTATTCCTTTAGGTCCTTTAATATTATAATTAAGGCTTCTTTAATATATATTATAGCCTTCTCTATAATTAGGTGATCTTAAATAACTTATTTATTTAACTATATATAAAAGTCTTCTTACTTATTATTATATCGTTACCTATACCACTTTTAGTATAGTTCCTTAAGTGTATACGGTCTGTCCGTAAGGAAGTATCTTCTTATTACTATATTATAATAGCCCTTTATATATCGTTTTTTAAATCTAGTAAGGATTCCTAGATTCTCTTCTTATTCTAGTTTATCTAGCTATTTTACTCTTAGTGTGCCTACCTTTAGCCTATTAGTAATTCTTTATATAGGTGCTCTATCCCTTATATAACCTAGTATACTAGATCTTTAATCTAGTTTCTATTCTTACTATATAAGAATTCTTTACCTAAACTCTTCTATAGTTTCTTTTTTTGCTTACCTTATAAGTAAATCTTTAAAGTCTTCTTACTTTTTAATCTTACTGTTAATGTCGGTATACTCGCTTTATCAACGTGCACGAATATCACTTGTAGTGGTACGTATGCGGTGTTGAAGTTGGTAGTTGATTGATGATAGAAGAAAGGGGTTGCTCCAAGGTCAGACAGTTAGTCTCGCTTTATAGTCTCGTGACTACGTCACGTAATTAACGTTCCGACACTGGAGCAACTCTAAAAAGAAGGCTAATCTACACTCCAAAGTCAAGTCTTCTAGACTACTCGTAGCGTATACGCAATAGCTAGAGATCCAATCGATAAGTAATAATCTGCCAAATTCTGCCAAAATTCTGCCAAATTCTGCCATGCCGTTGAACCAGCCAATTAGGATTTTCCATCCCCGGGATAGAAAATCGCTATTGGTTCGCCCGCCACTAGCGCCTTGGCGGTTAGCTCTGCATAGTCCGAGCTTGTTACACCTAGTTAAACTAAAGCCGACTCCGTTCGTTCAACCCACCCTACGGCCCGTAATTCGACCTTTGTCGTAGCGTCCGCAGGGTTAGTGTCTCCATCAATATCAATCATTAAGCGTTTCTCTTGCGTAGTTCCTTATTAGACGAGACAGTCGTATAAAGACTTTGAATTAGTGTAGAGAATTACGGACATTGCGAATATTGCGGATATTGTCAATATTGCGGATCTTGCGGATATTGCGGATATTGCGGATATTGCGGATCTTGCAGATATTGCAGATATCAGACACTACGGATATTAGACACTGGTGTCTTGGCGGTGCAAACAGGTAGGCGTGTGTAAGGTATTATGGGTAGTCCTATAATACTATCTTAGCTACATCCTGGGAGCTCTTAGGGCTGCTAAGGGTAGCCTTCGGCTAGGCCTTAGCCACCCCCTATAAGCTCTTTAGGCTTACAGCCTCCTTCCTCCCCCATTAGTTCGTCTCTCTCTTTCTCCTATATAAGGGTATTGCCTACTCCCTACCGTATACCCAGGCAATACCTTACAGTTCGCTTGTTTAACCCACCCCTTTGTTATGGCGTCCGCATGCTCGGTTGCGGCTGTAGTCTCGGTCGTTTCGATCGCGATTTCGGTCCTGGTTCCGACCTTAATCTTAGTTGTGGTAGCAGCGATTCGTGGAGAAGGTAGTATACACTCCCTGGCTGAGGTGTTCCTTTTCCCATATAACGATAGAAGATCTATTATACTTTTGGTCGTCTGTATAGGTCTTTATAGTCATAGCCGCCTCTTTGCTGTATCCAGGTCCTTGCCTAGGTCCTTGCTCTACACTAGGCACGGCTGGTTCAGGTGGTATATATATATGTAGCTGCTGCGGTTGCTGCGGCTGCTGTGGTTGCTGCGACTATAGCAATTAGTCGATAAAAGTGTGGATTTAGTTGTAATTGGAGGATTAAGGACCAGGAGGGGTAGTAGGGGTAGCAGGGGCAGCAGGGGCAGCGATTGGAGTGGCTGGCGGTGCAGCGATCAGGATAACTGGGTGAGGATACTCGGCAGGAGGAGGACCAGGTGGGGTAGTAGCAGGGGTAGCGATCAGAGTAGCCGGCGGTGCAGCAATTGGAGTAGCCGGCGGTGCGGCAATTGGGGTAGCCGGCGGCACAGCAATTGGGACGGCCGGCGGTGCAGCAGTCAGAATAGCCAGTGGAATTAGTAGAGTAGCTAGTGGTGGGGTAGGAGCAGTTGCTGGAGGGAAGGTAGAGGCGGTTGCCGCAGGCGATAGTTGCTGATTCTGCGTAGAGGTAGGTTGCAATAGGGTATGCTGCTGTTGGGTAGCAGTTGGTGCAGCAGACCTAGGTAGTATTGTAACTATAGCTATAGGTTGACCCGATAGACCATCATAGGTATAGTTTAATCTGTCTTGTAGTGCTCTTGTAGCCAGTGGTTCTGCTAACTCCTTAATAGTTGCTACGATCTCCTTATCTGTCTATTAATGCTGCTCTTCTTCTTATGTAACTTTAAATAACAGCTTAGATATAGTAATTCTGCTAGTACGTCTGCCTATATAAATACCTCTTTTAAGGAGATATCTTTGTAGCTTGGATCTAATATCTGTACGTATCTTCTTAAAGCTTTCTACTGTAAACCCCTCGAACTGCTCCTAAAAGATGTACCATAAGTCATTGTCCGTAAGGTCTTGTGTTAGATATATTGTTGTTTCTACAAACTCTACCAGTTTGTCCTTTATAGCCTTATCTACATCGATTCCGTATCCATATTTAGCAATTCTCTCCTTCCAATTAATTTCCATATTGTCGTGTGTTCTCTACAGCTGTAGAAAGCCGTAGAAAAGGTATATTTATATATGTTGTGGTTTGAGGCTTAAGGCTTAAACAGAGGTTAAGGTTGAGGTTAAGGTTGAGGGTTGTGTCGAGGTCAGGGGTGTAGTCAAGGTCGAGGGTTGTGGTCGAGGTTAAGGTTAAGGTGAGGGTGTAAGGGTATATACGTGTCCCCTTAACAAATCTACAGTTTTTAAAGACTGAAGACAATTCTTAGTAAAGATACAATCCTCTAGGCGATCTAACGCGTTGGCGGTTAAGCTAATGCGTGGTCTTAAGCTTTAAGGGTAGTGTCTTCTAGGTGTGTACGTGTCCTATCGACGAATCTATAGTTCTTAGATACTATAAACGATTCTTAGCAGAGATACGGTCCTCTAGGCAATCTAACGCGTCAACAGTTAAGTTAATACGTGGTTTTAAGCTTTAAGGGTCCTCTAGGCGATCTGACGCGTCAACAGTTAAGCTAATACGTGGTTTCGAGCTTTGAGGATAACGTAGCTCTCTCTAAGTAAAGATACGATTCTCTAGGCGATCTGACGCATCAGCAAGCTGATACGTGGTCTCGAGCTTCAAGGGTAATGTAGTTTTCTCCTTTAACTAAAATGGGGCAATAGCTCTGCGATTTAACGCGTTAGCAGTTAAGCTAATGCGTAGTTTCGAGCTTTGCTATTGCGTATTTCCTAATCTGTACGTCTACTAATTAGTGTCGGTATACTCGCTTTATCAACGTGCACGAATATCACTTGTAGTGGTACGTATGCGGTGTTAAAGTTGGTAGTTGATTGATAATAGAAGAAAGGGGTTGCTCCAAGGTCAGACAGTTAGTCTCGCTTCGTAGTCTCGTGACTACGTCACGTGATTAACGTTCCGACAGTTAATTTCTTTAATAGTCCTTATTTATATCGTAAAGTCTTAGTCCTATAGGATTTTTAGTCCTAAGCTTACTTCTTTCTTAAGCCGTACTCTAGCCTTAGTCTAACTAGGCCTCTTTAGTGTTCTTATCTTATCTTAAGAGTCTTAAATCTTATTTATCTTATCTTAAGAATTTTATGCCTCTAGGAAACTCTATCCTATACTTATTTATATATTTCCAAACTAAGCTACTACTCTACTCTATTAGTTATTGTCTATTATAGGTCCTTAAGCTTATCTTATCCTATTTTAGGAATCTTAAGCGTCTTATATCTTGTCTTAAGAATCTTAAGCCTATAGCCTTTTACCTTTATTGGGTGGTAAGCTAGCACTAATAGTTATCTATTTACTTAATCCTTTTTATTAGATATTTCTCTTCTATGTTATAGACTTTATATTAATAGTAGTACGACTACTAAGAAGAGATATAAATAGGTTGGTTAAGACAGTATGGAAGGTACTAAAACTAATTAAACTATAGGATAAGGGGTAACCGAGTTACATAGTTAGTTACGTTATAAGTTTAGAATGTAGGAACGTAGAAATATAGGAACGCGATATACTAACGTACTAACATACCAACATACTTAGTATATTTTTAGGCGCAGTATTATGTATTTAAAGGACTATACTCTCTACCTAGATAGTTCTCTTCTTTATAGTAAATCTATTAGGTAACTACTCTACTAGTTATTATTATATTGTTAACTTCTTATTTACCTATATACCTAGCCTATTAGTAAGTCTACTATAGTTCCTACTATAAGGCTTCGTTATATATTTACTACCTGGTTATAGTATAAATAAAGTTAAATAATATGCTACTAAAAGTACTAGTTACGAAGTTATTAACGGCAGTAACTACTTTAGGATTAGGTAATAATACTAGTATAGTAAATACTAGCTCTTAACTAGTTACGGTTAGATAACTATAAGTAATAGTTAATTAATTAATAGATAATAATAGGATATTTAAAGAAAGGATTAATGGGATTAGAGTAGTAAAGATTAAGCTACTATCTATTAAGTAATTCTTAGGAAAGAAGTTAAAACTTAAAGGATTTTTTATATAAATACACTTTAAGGTTATATAAGAGGGAGCGAAGCTAGTAACACCTATAGACTAAATAGCCTATACAAAATTGTTCCTAATAGAAAGGGTACTTAAGTAGTTTAAACCTTACCTTACGGAGGTATAGGAAAGCGGTATAGTAACTACTAACTAAGAAGTATAATATATATTTACTAGTTAGAATAGGTTTATAGAACACTTAATACAAATATTTAGAGACCTAAAAGTAACTACTATAGTAAAACAAAAGCTTTAAAACCTAATATAGAGAACTTTAGTAATTAAGTATACGATATAGTTTTAGATATTAGCTATATAAGTTAAATAGAATAATAAGGCGCTTATAGCATAGTATAAATAGGGACTTAAGGTAAAAATCTAAAATATAATTATCCTAATAGAAGATGCGAATACCCTTAGAGAATTAATTAATTAAATAATTAAGATTAATAATAGGATCTACTAGAGGGAATAGACTAAGAAAGGTTAGGATAAAGTTTTATAGTTATATAAGGCGTAAAGTACGTAATAATAAAGTTAAAATTAGAAACTATAGTATAGCGTAGAGCTAATAGACCTAGGCGGTACTAAAGAACGTAGGAGTAAACAATTATAAAAACCTAGAGGGTAAGAATTAAGTGATTATAAACCTAAGGAGTAGAGGCTAGACTAGGGATCTTAGCAGTAGAAGATATTTAGGCGGACTCTATAGCAAGAAAAATAGTTTAGAGAAGGAGCTTATATAAATTACGGAAAATAGGGTTATTTTGCTAGAGACTGTAAAAGTAGTTAGAGTAACTATATAGTAAAAAGAACTAGACTAGTAGACAACATATATATATAAAGGGACAATAGTATGCTATAGGGGACTAAAGAGTGTTTAATTAAGAGTTTTGCGTTTTGTTATAATAATATATACCAAATTTATAAAGACGCCAAGTATAGAGTAAGCTATTAAAGTTTAGAGGAATTAATAAACTATTACGTAGATTAGATATTAAGGACGATAAATTTAATATAGGCGAAATATTTGGTAATAATAAAATAATAAAGGCAGCTTACTAGGAGCATATAGACCTTAAAGATATTATAATAAAGGTAAAAGTTAAATCTACTATAGAGAATGGATTAGTAATAGGGATTAAGACTCTATTAAATATAATATTTATTACTTTATAAGATATAAGAGAAGTAAAATAGTAAACCACTTTAGTACTTAATAAAGGTAAAAGGCCAAAGGCTTAAGATTTTAAGAAAAGGATAAAAGTATAAACTAGTTATCTGTAAGGATAGATTAAAGTAGAAGATTAGGAAGGCGAGACTTCTATAATAAAGGGAAAGAGTTCTATAATAGGTAAATAAAGTATTTAGCCTTAGAGTTAAACAGTTAATACTAGAATTATAAAGTTTACAGATCTAGAAAATCCTATAGCTAGATATAAACTAAAAAAAAGACTAAAAAGGATTTAAGAATTAAATTAAAGCGTAGTAAGAATAAAGAGGCTACTAAGGGTTAGAATACCTATATAAAAAATCACTAATAGGCCTAGAGTAGGTACGTTAAAAGTAAAGTAGCTTAAAGAACTAGAATAAGAAGGGGACCTAGAGGTTCTAATTAGATTTAAAGAATAGTATACTAAAGGTTGTAATAATGCAGTAATAATAAGATATTTTCTTATAGATAGATTATATATACCTATAGAGCTATACTAAAAGTGGTATAAACAGCGACATAATAATAAGTAGGAAAACTTTTATATATAGCTAGATAAAAAAGTTGTTTAAGACTAAGTAATTATAGAAAAACGTATAAGTTATATTAAAGGAGTATTAATTATAACGTTAAGAAATCTAGAAGAGAGATTAGAGGACTAGAGAAATAAAAGGTAAATTATAGTACCTATAAATAAGAGACTAGCGTTTAAATTAGCTAGATAAAGGTTTAAACTTATAAGCGAAGATAAGCTAAGAGTTAACCTAAAGCACCTAGCGTATTATATATTGGCATAAATTATATATATAGATAACCTATATAATATACACAAAAATCTAAAGAAAAAAAAGGAAGTACTTTATAAGGATATATTAGGTGCTAGATAAGTAATAGTATAAAAATAATAAGTATATATATAGATAGTATTTAGTAGAAGTTTAAGGGTTAGGAGACTTAATACTTTAACTAAAAAGATTCCTTATAGAAAAATGCTTAAATAAATAATAGTAGTAGGAATGCCTAGAGAATATATATAAAAATGTCTATTTAAAGCGAAGTCACGCCTTCCCTCCGAACAGCAACATCAATATCTATTACAATCAGCCTTTTGGCTTTTCGCTTTAAAATAAGGCTTATTTAATAGAGATTTTGTTGTTTATTCGTCTTATAGCCTTAATAATGCTGTGCCGTACGGCGTTGTGTTGTTGTCGCGATAAAACGTCTTACCCCTTAGAGGATCGCGAACGAGTTACGCGTTGCGTCTTTCTATAGCTATTAATAAGTAGTCTTTCCTGACAATTTTTCCCATAGGGTTTTTTTAATAGGTTTTAAATTAACGCTTTCTAGCTTCCTCCTTACTACGTCGTCGTCGTCGTTAATAGCCTTTGATATTACCTACCCGAACGGTTTTTAATAATACTCTATAGGCGCAAAGAGACGACATATATTCCTACTCCTATATTAATTATTAGGCGTAGGCCTTATACCGCTAGGTTTATCATTGTTAATAGCCTTTAATATTACCTAGGTTCTGGGTTACTAAATAGTCTTTTAACGATACCCTACGGGCGCAAAAAAAAGACAAGATATATTCCTACTTCTATATTAGTTATAGGGCAGGCCTCGTACCGCTAGCTTCTAACAGTACGCGTTATTTAGGGCAATAAGTGTGTAATTATCTACTACTGCTTAAGATAGTAGGGAACCTACTATGCGATACAGCAGGCTAAAATAATTACCCTCTCCTCAGGCCTACACCCCCAATTAATACATTATTTAGAATATATCTCTACCTCTGCGAGCAAGTAAATAGATAAAAATATCTATTTAAAGCGAAGTCACGCCTTCCCTCCGAACAGCAACATCAATATCTATCACAATCAGCCTTTCGGCTTTTCGCTTTCCCACCCTCCACCCTATAGATAGATTTTGCAGCCTCT
>Ga0307515_10008915_pt1 | contig 19485 bp, 7 predicted proteins | sample 17_EM_MG_FD_194513 | JGI IMG/M metagenome (GOLD analysis project Ga0307515, IMG submission 194513) | Populus trichocarpa ectomycorrhiza microbial communities from riparian zone in the Pacific Northwest, United States - 17_EM | ecosystem: Host-associated > Plants > Roots > Unclassified | place...
TCCTCTACAGTTAGCCAACTAATTAGATAATGAATCTTGCTTTCTTTTCTCTCTTTCTCTTTACAATAGAAAACAAAATTATGGGGTAGAAATTATTGTACCTATAGATATAAATTACTATTCATTAAAATAATATAATTACAAAATCACTCTTGAACAAAAAAAAGCAGATGAATTGGATATTCGGTGTGAGATGATATTTTCACCCCAACACAATTATTTTTTATAAATTGTATGGGGTTAGATTGATAATTTCATCTTTTTTCATAATAAAATTACTCATTTAACTCTATAATAAAATAATTCAATGCCTACTACTCAATGACATTTTTAATTTTTTGTTTTTTTAGAATAGTGTAATTATTTTGATGCTCTTGAAAACAGAACCAACAAAACTCTCATTCAAGGGCTTTTTCAGAGTTAGTCTTAGATTTGTGACTAGAGTCACTGGTTTCAAAGGTTAACGCGAGTTAATTTTAGCTTTTTTTATTTTTAAATTTATTTATTTTAATTTCATCAATCAACATTTAATGTATTGAAAATTATTCTTTATGTTTCTTTCCCCTTTTCTTTCTAGTGGTCTTTTTTTTTTCATTAGTTATCCCATTTTTATATTTATTATCATAAAGTTTATGATTTACCTAATTTATTTTTTTTTATTAGTTTTACCTTGTAATATTGGGTTTTTTATACTCTGGGTAGGCTCATATTAGAATTTTTTACATTTTTTCTATTGTTAATTTTCACTGTTATTTTATTTATTATTGTTATATTTATTCATTCATATTATTTAAATTATTAATTATTATAATGACTTGTATCGTAAGTTTTTTCCTTTTATTTTTTTTTACATAAAAAAAACCAGTCAAAGCGAAGCGGCAGCCACAAATCTACTGCCTCCTCGTAGCAAACATAGCAATTTAAATTAGAAAAAAAAAATCTCATTCTCAGCATATGGATCAACCTCTTTAGGGTCGACATATGCCTTTACGTGAAAACACATTGAGGAGTGAGGACATTATGCAACGTTTTTTTATTTAATTTTCTGTGACCTGAAAATATGATAAAAGTTTCCATGTTTAAGAAAATGGAAACAGAATGTCCTGCCTTGAAAATGGGAGGCAAATCGTAAAACGACACGTGTTACGATAAAGACAAACCACGTGGCCGAGCTTAATTAGGTTCTATTATGACGTGTACTATGGGACCGCGTAACAGATCACAATTGCAGCTTTATTCACCAGCCCACGCTCTATTATGATAGGTGGAAACACAGCCCAATCCCAAAACTAGCTCTAGGTTCTCCCACACAGTGCTAAAATTATGCGCGTGTTAAGTATATAAACTGAAGGGGGAGAGTAGGTTTTCAATGCAATTAAACGGAGACATCAAAAGCCTACGCACTTACCATGCGCTCTTGTGGGACCCAATGAGCCAGGAATAACACGTGTAAATTAAAACTTGTATTCTCCAACGTCAAAAAAAACAAAACATCATAAATTTCTCAGAAATTAAAATTACAAAAAAAAAGTCTGCCGGGTTTACACGAGCCAGCACGTTTGCCTGCCACGATGTAGACAGAGATAGAGACGGCAATTAAACCGTGGTAGCGGCAGAGTTAACGGAATGTAACGGAGAACAGTTACCCTTCTCGAGACGCGTTGATGATGTGACGGGTAATAACTTAATCGAGTCCCGCCGCTTTTATCATACGGCTTTCCTTTCCAACTGTGCCGTACGGAAAGTCCCGTGAACTCTCTATTCACCACAGTAACCGCAGGGAGGTTAGGGATTTTTTTTTCAAAAATAACACATAAAAAAAACCCAAATTAAAATAGCTAAAAAAAAATTCTCAAACTGATATATGGAGGTCCAACCTGCATAGTTAGAGTGGCGCAGGTTCTTATCATATGTCAAAAAAAAAACCCTATTCTACTCTATTTTTATATTTAGTTAATTTTAATTTTATTATTGTTATTTTTACTTGTTTTTGCAAAAAAATAACTAAAATTAATATTTATTTTTGAAAAAAATAGTTATTTTTTGTCCATAAAATAGTTATTTATTACCTACTTTTAATAAAAAAAAGTTTAACTGATGAAATAATCGTAATAATAATGAAATTAAAATTAACTTAAAAAAATTGTGAGACCAAATGTAATTTGAGCAGATAAAAAATAAAAATAAATGGGCTTTAACAATAACCGAAGCACGAGAGAAAAGAAAAAAAAATAAAAATGAAGAATAAGATATCGATGGCACACTCAAGCTCTGGTGATAACACATTTATGATCATCAAAAAATCCTAACAAAACGAATATAGAAAGACCAAGTAATGCTCACCCTTCTAGCGCGTGTAATCTACACACCAAAAACAATAAATCTAACCTTGTTGACATGTGTATTCCATGCGCCAAAAAAAAAAGATTTGGACATGTTGGTCGGACTTGCGTGACTAATCAAACAATACTAATTTGAAAATCATCTTCTAAGTATGCTAATTTGGGTATATTTTTTATCTGCTATGGTCATGCTAGACCAACAACTTGACAATAAAACGTCATAACGTTTTATTCAACTATGGTATTGGACTGAAAGTTTTTTAGGTGATTCTACGAGCCATTTCTATAAGAGATCTAGTTCATTGTAATCAGTCAAGCTTTGAAATACCCTCAAATTAGGCCTTCCAAGATGTTATTTGAGTTAATTTTGTTATTTTTATTCTTCCTTGATAAAAAACAACCTTGATCAGATTAATGTCAATCTCAATTAAGAAAAATAACATAAATTGCAAAAGTAACAGAGAATCCAAAAAGATTAAGGTAAAATAATAAAATTTTAAATCTTCAAGGCATGATTTGAGGGTCTTTCAGAGACTTGGTTGGTTACAACCAAGCTAAGTCTCCTATAGATCCGGGTTTAAAGAATCATCAAGAAAAAATTGAGCTCGATCTAATAGTAGTCGGATTAGAAATTATAATAATTTATTGTTAAGTTTTTGTTGTGGTGTTAACGGACATTTCAATATTAAATGATAAAATCTAAAAAAAAAATCAAATAAAATAATAATAATAATAATGATATTAATAATAAGATGCAATTTGAAAGTGCGGTTTTTTGAAAACACACACTTTTCAACGGTGGTTTTTCAAAAAACATTAATCTTTGAGTGTGGACTACACAAGTCCTCGCACATAAATATATGTGATAGAAAATAAAATGAAATAAATTCTGATAGATATAATTAACTCAGCTCCTCGAGGTGAGAAAATACCGAGCTTGTCGTCTATGACCGCGTCGCACACAAATGTCTATCACGTTGTCATATCTATTTCGACTCTTCTATGAGTTCACACATCATTTAATTAATAATATGGCCAGCATTATGTTTATATTTTAATTTCCAGCGTGGAATAAGGGATTATTGGGATAATCCAAGTGTGGAAGCTTTCGACATCATTGATATTTAATGGCTCCAATTAATATTGAAAGTGATTCTTACCACTCCTTCCGTAAGAACAAAGAGAGTGTTTCTTATCTTTTCGTTTTTTTTACAAGTCCCAAGATGTTTGTCTTTTTTTTTTAAGAAAAAGAGTCAAAGAATTAATTAAATATCAAATTTTACAACTTTATTTCCTTTTAAATTATATTCACATGTCTTCTTTTTCCCAATTATATTTAATTTTTAAAATAAATCATATTCACATGACTCGTTTCTAACCTTTTCATGATAAGAAGATTTTTATTTGCTTGTTCGAATAATTTTTCATGCGATTATCCCTTGAAGATTTGAGTTTTGTGTTCTTGGTACATGATCATTGACTGAGAAAGGAGGCCACAGCCCTGATGTTATAATAAGACTGCAATTAACTTTTTTTTTTTTTTAAAAAAAAAAGAGGTTTTTACTCTGCCGCACCTTATATATCTATTCACCACAATAGTGTTTTTTTATTTTTTTTATTTGTTTTTTTTAATTCTAATCTATGTATATTTTTTTTTTAATTTCATCATTCAATATAAAAATTTTATGGATTAAACTTCACATTTGTTTTTCAATTTTTTGTTGTAAAGTTACCCAAAATTCATGATCTGGACCGTGGATACCTTGTTAACTTAGTTGACTTGAGTTTTTTTTTTTAATTAACTTTTTTTTTCAATTTCATCATTCAGTATTAAGTTGATTAAAAATTAGACTTCATAATTTATTTTGGTTTACATTTTACGAGGTTATCCTCATCTCTTAAATCGGGTCACGAGTTTAGTGAGTTAACCCTGGTTAACTCGTGTTATTTTTTTTTTAAATTTCATCTTTCAATACTAAGTTAATTAAGAATTAAGTTTCATGATTTATTTCAATTTGCTTTCTATTAGATTATCTTGGTTTCGTGACCTTGGTCATGAGTTTAATAAGTTAACTTGAGTTATTGTTTTGGATTATTTTTTGTAATTGATTATTTTTTTATTTTCATCCTTCAACATCGAGTTTATTGGAAATTAAGTTTTGTAATTTCTTTTGATTTACTTTCTATGAGGTTATCATGATCTCATGATTTAGTATGCAACTTAGCAGGTTAACCTAAATCGATCCAATATGTTGTCGTCTTAATGTTTATTAAAAAAATCTTATCTTAAATATTTATTTAGACTCAAACTATATTTTTATTAGTAATTTGGGTTGCCTTTATACCCCAAGGCGACCGAGACATATAAGATCAATTCTCACACGATTTATTTTTTTGTCTACTCGAAAAATATTAATAAGGCCTATATGTTTTTGACGTTTGAAAAATTGATCCGACCCGTATCATAACACATACCAATGATCTAGCCTGCACATAAGCCGAGACAAGCTTCCCGAATCACATTTATCTAATTTTAACTTGGTTGGAATTCTTAATTGGCATAATAAATAACGATGAATAGAAACTCTATGTTACAATTTTAAACTGCATAAAAAAAATATTATGTTTATTTTAATTATGAAGTTAAATTGGTATCTTTTTTTTTAAAAAAAAAACTAAACCAAATAAAAGTTTGAAATCTAATTTAAAAAATCATAAAATAACTAGAAGAATAAACAAAAATCAAGAACAAACAATATCTTCAACATCTTTTAGGCATGGTCGATTTGGGTGGTCATGGTCAATTTTGTTAGAAAACTCTTTTTACAAATTCAGACTTTTTCTTGGGCTTTGTTTTGTTCACTTGGTCTATAAAACATGTCCACCAAACATTTTAAGTCAATCCTCTCTATTTGTGAAAGACTTAACTCAACATTTATGCCTTTTTCATCTGTTTGTAGATGTGTTGTGCCATTAAAATTCAAATATTTGAATAAGAGTTTAAACCAATATTATTTGGAAAACCTAAACCAAATAAAATTTGAAACCTAATTAGAAAAAAATCCTAAAATAACTAGAAAAGTAAACAAATGTTTTTAATAAACAGCATCCTCCACATTTTTTGGGCATGATCGATCTTGGTTGATTGGTTGATCATCAATCATGTTCGATTTGGTCATTTATGATCTATTTTGTTAGAAAACTCTCTTCATGTGTTTATATTTTTTTTGGGCTTCGCTTTGTCCACTTGATTCATAAACATATTCATTAAACATTTCATGTCAATAACAAATCTAAAACATAAATTTAAATTCAACTTGTATCCATAAAACTCAACTTGATACGAGTTTCATTTGATACAAGCAAAAATAAAACAGTTTAAATTGATTAGTGAATCCTTAAATATAAGCCTAGTTCAATCCTTTTGTTATTTTTGTTGTTATTATCATAGACGGATTATTTACATGGAAGCGTTGAATATCATGGTAAATTATTAGTAACATGCAAATTAGCCGGGTTTTTTTTTTATCGGATCTAATGCAATATTTCTCCTAAAAACATCTTTGATAAAAACATGTCTACATGCTTTTGGTACTGGGGAATCCATATAGAGAAAAAGGAGGACAATCGTCCTCGTAAACTTTTTTGTATATTGAATTACTATGCTTTTCTGTTTTTTTTTTTAGTTTAACATGGGTGTCCGGACCAGCTTGCACGCACTTCGACTAATCCCACGGGCCCTGAAGTTAACGACCATGTAAACCTCTAGTAGCCATCATATGACCAACCATATGGCTCGAACTTGAGATCACAGAGGGAGCAAACCTCTTGATCCCAAGCTCTTACCACTGAACCACCTTACTTTTCTGATTTTTACATATACATATTCAAATAACAATGTAATTTAATATTGTGATTCTGAACCAATTATATATATATATATATTCACATCTATGTTCACGTAAATCAATTGAATGATTGTAAATTGTTCATGTGTATTGCTCCTGACAATCTCACATAATACATGCATGCATCATATTTAATATCCAATTAACTTAATTAAAAAGTTGGCACGCATGATCTACGTGATCTATAATTAAGTTTAATGATTAATTAACTCTTAATTAAATTATAAATCTATAAATTTCATCAATATCATGAACCTTTCTTGCATTTCTTCACCGTGTCCTTCTATCAATGTTCATAAATATTTTTATCATTTTTTCTTCAAATTAATGTTGCATTGAAAAAGGTTAATGTTCATTGTCAATTATTTTTTAAATCAACATCATTTCAATGCATAAATACATGCACACTAGATATAAATTATTAATTTTTTTAATTTATAATACCATCATATTAAAATCATTAAATTATATTAAAAAATTATTAATTTTGTATTTTTAAAAAAATAAATATATTCTTAAAACAATCGGAATCATGTGGAAACACAGTTCAGAACAATCACTAATCCACAATCTCTTATAATGATGGTAAAATAAAAGGTCTAGCAACTAGCATCAGTAATTAGGATCCCTCACCAATGCCTTCTCATTTTTTGTGCCGATGGCGGAAGTAGTACGGTCTATATACTCCATAGATCAGTGACTAGCTAGTGGCTATTCATGCAGCAGTAATCGGCAATTGGTGAGAAGGAAAAGGAAAAAGAAAAAGAAAAAGAAAAAAAAATCAGAAACAAGGTGTAAGCTAAGCTAAAAGGACTAAAGAGGCAGAAAAGGACTAGAGAGTAGAAAGAGAAAGAAGAGAGTGGAGGAAACTAGAGTGAGTAACTGGGGAGGGGGAGAGAGAGAGAGAGACCAGAATGAGATTACGACCATGATCAGCAGGAGAGAGCTAATCTAGTTTGAGGGGATTTGGTAAAAATATTGGTAACTTCGACTCAAATTCCTTGGATAGATAGATAGATAGAGAGATCACAACAAGAAGTCATCATCATCATCAGCAGCAGCAGCAAAACACTCCCCTCTCTCTTTTTGTGTGTTGTAAAAATTACAGCGTTTTTTGTGTGGATGCGAGGTCAAAAACAGAAGCAGTTTTGTAACTGAAACAGAGAGAGAGAGAGAGAGACTGAGCCACTCCCCACTGCTTACTTCCTATATAATTGTGAAAGAAAAATGAAATCTTGCATAACCGTCATGCCTGCTTAGACTTTGCTCATTTAATGGGGTAGTTCTTTACTGCCTGAAAGCCCTTTTCTTTCCTTCTCTCGTTCAGCTTCGATCTTATTAGTGGATTCTCTCTCTTTCTTAACTCCGTTGTTTTCTCTCGGCTTCTCTTGCACGACCTTGCTTGCCTGGCTGTTTTGATGGCTCATGCTGAAAGAGGTGAGTGGGGATGGGTATCTTTTGTTAATTTGGTGACCAAGAAAATGAATGGGCTTTGTCTAGTTGCTGAGAATGGAGAAGAAAGGAAAAGTAATGGGGCTTTGAGATGTACTACCAGTTAATTTTGGTGTGCATTCTACCAAAAAAAATAAAATTTGGTGTACAAAAGATTGAAGATTTTGATCCCACTTGAGTTGGTATTATTAATATTTGCTGAAGCGGATGTTTTTGCTTTGAAAATACTATAATGGTGCCAAATTTATGTTTCTTAAATTGTTGTTCACTCTTCTTTTCTCGGGTTTTCTCAGCAACCAGACAGTTTTAGACCCACTTAAAAGTTATCTTCAAATCTCTTGTTATTTCGTGTTTTAATTTGGCTGGCTTTTGACGGGTGTAGCAGGTGATGATCTGTATACAGAGCTATGGAAGGCATGTGCAGGGCCATTGGTGGATGTCCCGAAGGCTGGAGAGAGAGTTTTTTACTTTCCTCAAGGTCACATGGAACAAGTATGTAGCTTTTGATTTACTTTTCCCGGAAATATTTTAACTTCATTTCTCTGCTTTCATTGTTTTAAAACTCTTAGATCGAAATCTGAGCCTCCACCTATATTGTTTTTGGTTTATGGATTGTTTATGCAGTTAGAAGCATCAACAAATCAAGAACTGAACCAGCAAATCCCACGGTTTAATCTTCCTCCTAAGATCCTTTGTCGTGTTGTAAACATTCAACTTCTGGTAGTTCTAATTCTGGTGCTCTTATTTCATTTTTATGTTTTCCTTGCAAGGCTTTCTATTATTTTGTCTTATTAATGTTTGGTTTCTTTAAATTTCTAGGCTGAACAGGACACGGATGAGGTTTATGCTCAGATTACTCTGCACCCAGAAGTAGATGTGAGTAAATGTTCTCCTTTTTGGTTTTATTTTTTCGGTTTGTTGCTGAATCAATCTGTCTTATTTTACATTCTTTGTTCAATTCAATTTCAGCAAACCAGACCTACAAGTCCAGACCCTTGTCCACCCGAGCCGGCAAAGCAAACAGTTCATTCCTTTTGCAAAATTCTAACAGCTTCTGATACTAGCACCCATGGAGGTTTCTCTGTTCTCCGAAAGCATGCAACTGAATGCTTGCCTCCTTTGGTGATAACTCTAACTTAAATGGTTTTTAGATGTATTGATGGATGTTCATTGGAAATTTTGTAATTAATCACCACTACCACCGTTTCTTTTCATCAGGACATGAGCCAAGCAACGCCTACTCAGGAACTGGCTGCCAGAGATCTTCATGGCTATGAGTGGCGGTTCAAGCATATATTTAGAGGTAAATGTTCCATATCAATTTTGCTTTGTGCAATATTGCTATTTTCTAGCTTACTGAAATGGGTAACACATTAAGAAACTGGAGTTAATTTAGACTTGTTTTTATTTTTTTTTCTTATATAACTAGGTCAACCACGGAGGCATTTGCTTACAACAGGATGGAGCACATTTGTCACTTCCAAAAGACTGGTTGCAGGAGATTCTTTTGTGTTTCTTAGGTAGTTGGACCCAAATGATCTGATTTATTGTTCAAATTCAGGTCTCCATTTCTGCTTACAATTATATCGTATATGATGTTTAGAGGTGATAATGGGGAATTGCGAGTTGGGCTTCGGCGTGTTGCTCGTCAGCAATGCTCCATTCCGTCATCTGTGATATCCAGCCAAAGCATGCATTTAGGAGTGCTTGCGACTGCCTCTCATGCTGTTTTGACACACACTCTCTTTGTTGTGTACTACAAGCCAAGGTTTGATCATTGCCTTCACTACTGTAAAGCCACGTGCTTGTTAAGTGGTCATCTGATCCTGTTTATCTTCAATTTACTTTCTGTGCTCTTCTGCAGGACGAACCAGTATATCATTGGGCTGAACAAATATCTGGAGGCTGTTAAGAATGGATTTTCTGTTGGTATGCGCTTCAAGATGAGATTTGAGGGAGAGGATACTCCTGAGAGAAGGTATCTCTGCCATATATTTTTGGCTACTGGTTTCATGGTTGTTTTAAGATGATAATTAATTCTTGTGGAAACTGTTTGATCAGGTTCACAGGCACCATAGTTGGAGTTGGAGATATTTCTCCAGAGTGGTCTGGTTCTATATGGCGGTCGTTGAAGGTAGATTACAGTTTTAGAATTCGTATGTGAATGCTGACATATCCAGTGTCTTGTTTTTGATACTTGTTTCCCTTTTATTTTCCTATACAGATTCAATGGGATGAACCAGCAACAATTCAAAGGCCAGAGAGAGTTTCTCCATGGGACATAGAGCCTTTTGCAGCTCCTGCTTCCCCAAATCTTACTCAACAGGTGGTGAAGAGCAAAAGGCCCCGATCCGTGGATATTCCTACATCTGGTATGTGGAATAATTGTCTTGGTTTCTCTATTTGTTATTTTTCTCTATATTTTTTTTTGAAACTTTATGCACTAATTGGAGTGTAGAGATTACAACAAATCCAGCTGCTTCAGCTTTCTGGTACCATGGACCAACCCAATCTCGTGAGTTAGTCCAACGAGGGAGTATTACTGAAGTCCAAAGCTCTGAAAGCCATGTCTGGTCTATGAGGCAGAAGGAAATTGATAGCAATCTCAATAATAACGGTAGCTGTAACTCAAGGGCACGACCAGAAGGAATCTGGCCTTCTTCATCTCACATGAACGTCTCTCTCAACTTTTTTCCAGATTCAGCAGCGGACAACAAATGTGCTAAAACACAGTCTATTATCTCTGGTTTTGCCTCTTCTATATCAAGGCAAAGCAATGGCCTGATAAATGAGCAGGTGGAGAGGGGGAGAAAGTTCGAGAACTCTGTAGGTTGCCGGTTGTTTGGAATTGATCTGACAAGTAACTCTGGCATTGCTGCTGTTCCAGAGAAGGAACCTGCATATCCAGTTGTTGATTATAATGGAACCCAAGGACTTGTTCCAGCTTCAAGTGAGGCTGAGAAGGCTCAAACCATGGATGTTTCAATGTCCTCAAAAGAACAGAAGCAAGTTGTACCAGACACATTGGCAAAGGAGTCACAAAGCAAGCAAGGCTCCACAACCTCCACGAGAACTCGTACCAAGGTAAAATTTGAAGTTATGTCCTCTATGGCTCTTCCCTTTCTGTCTGAGCTTGTGATGAATAAAATTTTGTTTCATTTTGAGAAGGTGCAAATGCAAGGGGTTGCTGTTGGCCGTGCTCTTGATTTAACTGTGTTGAAGGGGTACAAGGATCTTATAAATGAGCTGGAGAAAATGTTCGAAACTGGAGGAGAACTTTCCACGCGTGAAAAATGGGCTGTTGTGTTTACAGATAATGAGGGCGATATGATGCTCGTGGGCGATGATCCATGGCCGTAAGTGATTTAGAAATTCATCTATTATCACTTGATTACCTCCTTTCCATTAAAACTGTAACTGGATTATTTAAATATATTTTATTAATTGCAGTGAGTTCTGTAAGATGGTGAAGAAGATATTCATATATTCAAGTGAGGAAGTAAAGAAGATGAGCACACGATGCAAGCTTCCTGCATCTTCTTTTGAGGGTGAAGGGACTGTTGTAAGCATGGAGTCGGAGCACAAGTCTGATGCATGAAATTCAGAAATCCTTTTGCTTTATACAGAGTTTTATTTTATTTTTGTTTTATTTAGTTTGGGTAAAAATGGAGGAAGCGTGGTGCCTAAGTTTGCTCAGTTTTTTTGGGAGCTTGCACTTGTTTGCCTAAGGAGTGAAGGAGGAAAGTATTTTGGTCTCTAGGTAGCTGTAGTAGGGATTTCGTGTTTTTTGTTAAAGGTCAAATTAAGTCAGGGTTAGAACTGGGATTTGCGTATACCTTGATTCTGGGTTGGCGAGGACTTTAATTAATCAGCCTGTAAAATTATATGTATGCGTGCTTGTGTTTTGGCTGGCAGTTGGTTCTTGGTTTCTTGCCAGTGGAAGCTGTGAGTTGTTGCTTTCACTATTTAACATTTTGTGTGCCTGCCTCAGGGAAAGCCAACAGAGAAGATGCCCTCATTTTCTTTCCTTGAACTCCCTTTATCTGATTTTAATTTCTGGGACCATTACATTACAAGGTGTACGAGGCCCCAGGGTGTTCAGAGCAGTCAATAAGTTTTCAGGGTGTGATAATTGTCCTTGCTGCTGGTCCCAGAGAGGACCTTTCTTTGACAAGGACTCTTCTCTTGAGAATCCTGATTAATATCATATCTGATCCTAGAAACTTTTTATATGAAATCTGCTTTGAGAACTGGATGATAGTTTACGCATGGTCTGGCTCTCGGATTGGGTGGAAAGCCCTTTTCGCCTTTTTATCTATCATGGCAATGGTAATTGCTCTCGGGTCTCAGCTAGTTGGGCTGTTAATTACTGCTTGTAATTTGTAAAAATGGGGGCTTTCCAATTTTCGTAGTTTAGTCGGTCGAGAGTCTTCCGCTCCCAAGTCCATGTTCATCTTTCAGGTGATGAACAGGTGCCAGTATATATTTTCCGAGATGGTTTGGAAAATGTCCTTGCCATGGTGATTTTCACATTGCCAGAACCATAATAGGAGAAACCGGGTTGGCGTGTTTTTTTTGCCTTTAGTTTGTCGTATACGGGGAGGCAAGATTTGTTCCCGTGGACATTATAATTATTACAATATTTACTGTATTATAAACAAAAAGAGAGAGTCATTTACCTAACGGTTGCATCTTATGCTGATCCATTCTCAGGATTGCTATGGTTCAACGGAGCCTGTTCTTCGAGACTTTAGAGCATTTATATCCATTTTAGCTAGCTAGTTAAAGGTCGCTATCACATTCATGCTCTCTGAAACAGAGTCATTAATATTATCTTATCAAACCAATCCCAGAACAAGATTGACCACCAGTGTGAAATCAAACTCTCGAAACAATGTTGAGAATAAAAATTGACCACCAACAATATTAAAAAACCAACTTTGAATCATACCAATCCCAGAAATTGATGAAACAGACAAGATTTTGATTGCAAAGTGTATGATCACATGCCCAATAAACACAAACAAATCATTAAATCAGCAGTTTTAACTGTCAAGATCTAAACTTTAACAAAGAGACAAGCTTTCTCTGCCAAACACCATGCCAGGCTTCCACTGCATGGCTCCTCACTAACTCAAGAGCTTAAAACATATCAACCTTTATTTCCAAAATTCAATTCATAACAAAAAATTAGAAGCCAAAAAAGTTGGCATTTACTGGATTGGCCTAGGTAAATATTCTGACAACTCCTTAAAAAATTCACCCTCATTTCCAAGATTCAATTCAAAACCAGAAATCAGAAGCTCGATTCAAAACTAAAATTCAATTCAGAACTTGAATCCAAAAGGTTGCCTTTGGTTTTGGATAGGTCTGAGAAGATTTTTTCCATGTAACTTTTGTTTTTTAAGAAACCTGAGAAGACCAAAAACCCATCTTTTATTGTAGATGATCATCCACTATCAGATATATAGCCTTAGAATTTTGTAATGTTTAAGTTCGTTGGGTCTGACATGTTCTCCAGACGCATGTTAGCTTGAGTTTGACTGACTGTCAAATCCAAATACTTTGGGTCATGCATGCTCGCTATACCCAAGTTACCTTGGGCTTGATTGACTGTCAAGTCTAAATTTTTTGAGTCTAACATGTTCGTTAGATCAATTTTATTTAAGATAAATTTTATTTATAAAAATCTTAACCAAAAAGCTAACTCATCAATAGTTACTTAACTATTTTTTTTTATATTTCATCCTCATATTATGTTGGCATAGTTCTAAACCTCATAATTTATTTGGTTTTACGAAATGTCCTGACATTAAATTAGCTCCTTATAAATTGCTTGTTATAGGGATCAAATTTAAGACTTTAAAATATCTAGTCTTTTCTTTTCTTCTTTACTGTTTACGGGGCGCAAAAAACTATAGTTTAATACTTGAAGTTTTTTTTTTCCATTCCTAGGCCTTATGTTTTGAGAATTTCATGTTGCAGTCTCAAACTTCATTTATTTCATGTTTTGGTCCCTAAATTCGAGGGGAGAGAAAGAGTTGTCAGAAAAAATAAGAGGAAAGAGAAAGTATTTAGTTGACTATATTCCAACTATCAAAAGAGTCAATCTTGGAGTCAACATATTTGTCTGGGAGAGAAAGAGTTAATTGAGGTGGTGTTTTCTTTTGAACATGTAAAAAAAAAAAAATCGATACCCATACATTGTTTTTTATTTGGTTGGATTTTCTTAATTGATTATAGGTTTTTTTTGGGCTTGAAATGAGTTTGTTGGAGTTTCTAGGATGTTTTTAAAGTATTTTTCAGGTGACAAAGTCTCGAAACTCGAATATTGATTTTCCAACCCTCAAAGGTGGCTTGAAAATCAACAAGAAGAAGAGGTGTTGTTTGTTTAGACAAGTGACATGTCATTTTCTATATATATAAAAAATTAAAGGCGGATGCATTGAGAAAAAACCAGGCCTATGCATGCATGGGCTTTTTTCTTAGGCTGCATGCATGCTTTTTTTCTTAGATATCCATTTTTTTTATTTTTTATTTTTAAAATACCTCTTTAAATCAATTTATTAAAATAATATTTAAGTGATTATTCAATTATTTTTTAGAAGATTAAGGCTTTTTGTGATGATATTATTGATTGTTTTATGGATAATTATGTATTAGTCAATTATGGTTTTTTTTTAAAATAATTTTCTCATTAACATTGAATGAGAATCAAATATCTATTTTTTTATTATAAGTTTTTATATAATTTATTATTCTTATATTTCTTATATAGGTGCATGAAAATGACTAATTCATGATTTTTTTTTTAATTGAAGCTTGTTTTCATAATTGTAATAAAATTTTACTTAAAAAAAAGGCTTTTCATAATAAAACATGTTTTGTCATAGTAAAAAAGAAACAAACGAATAAGAGAATAAGGTTTTTTAATTTAAAATATATATTTTTCCTTTTTAGTTCAAACCATTATGTTTTTTGTGAATACTTTTTTTCTTATTGTTTTTACTTTTTGTTCAATAAACTATGCTGCTAATAGATAAACAATTTTACTGTCAGATTAAAAAGATTGCATGAATTAGAAAAGATAATTTAAAAAAAAACATATTTTCCCTTGTTTTTCTTTTTTTTGTATAAGCTTATTTTTATTACTGTATAATTAAATAGAAAATAGGTTCCATAAAAAATTGTCGGCAGCATTTAATGGAAACATCGCTAGCTTATTCTAAAAGAAGTAGTTGAAGTGGAGAAGTAGGACGGGATTGAGGTTTAAAAAGTTGTAAAATCTGCTCGACAATGACATGGGAAGATTTGGGGGCAGTTTTTCTCCGTTTGAAAAGGAAAAATTCCCGGAAAAAATAGTTAAAAATAAATAAAAATCTGGTTGAAATGATCAGTCAGAGACCACACAAGAATTTTGTTATTTTTGGATGGGAACTAAAAGGATTATTTAATCCAAGTGGAAAGGGGATCTCCTGATCATCTTTTCATGGCGTGCCGCACGTTGTTGCAGCCTCTGCTCCGTTCATCTAATTAACCATGAAGGAGAACGGTAGAGTCAGCCAGGGTTTGCGTCCAGTTTCCAGACAAGTCGTGGTTGAGCTATTAAGAGTTTTAATTTCACAAACATGATCTCTGTACAGATATTACCTCTATTGTTCCCAAGAATGTGAGAATATCCAAACCCAAATTCATATTTGATACCAAATGATTTCCAAAAGGAATTTTGAAAAGATTTCTCCAAACAGTTTTAGTGTTTTTAGTTCTTAATCACTCTACCACTTAAATCCTACGAGTGTTGTTTTTCTCACGATCAGTTCCCCGTTTTTACCCAGAAAGACAGAAAGAAAGAAAGAAATGGCTGTAACTGGATATTTTGTGTTTTTCGCAGCTGTGTATCTCGTTTCAGGCCATTACCAATGGCTCTGCTGAAAGGTGAAAGGCCCACTGTCACCATAACTCCATCCAGCATCAAAGATGATTCTCTCTATGCAATTTCGTTCTTTCTGTTTGCATTTTTGCAGGAGACATGAACATTAGTTAACTCTCTCTCTCTGTTTTTTTTCTTTCTATTTCAGAAAATTATAAATGCATGCACCCAGATCTTTTGTTTTTGTTTTTTTAATTTGCAGCAACTTGAATACTTGTATGATTGCCAATTGTCATTTACTTGTCTGTCTATGGTTATCAAATGCCAGTCACTCCTTGAACAGGCTCGTGATTGATCTTGTTCCCCAGTAAGTGGCGTGGCTGGCCCAAAGAGACTGGTCTTGAATGCCATCACTAATAATTTAAATAGCTCATCGAGGAGATTTGTTCTTACAGCATAACCATTATGAGAATCATTCCTAGCTAGATATGTTGTTGGGTGGGAGGCCTGCAATATAATACACTTGCGAGAATATTATGTTGTTCATCGAAGGTATCCGAACACTTTGAATGGCAAGAGATCCTATCTTCCAAGATGATGCACTGTGCAACATGTGAAGGATTAAATCGACCGTGTCAAATACACTAATCAGCACACTCATGCTATGTTGTGGATATGATTTTAAGTTGATTTTTAATGGAAATATAAAGATGGCGTCACAGAAGCATTTTTTTATATCATAATTTTTAAAAATTAAATAACAGAAATATAATGTATTTATTTAATAAAATGAATTAAAAAAATATATAAGAATTGGTGAATCAAATAACAATCCTTAATATTGATTAAAGATTGAAACAAGAAATTGATATACTTTGTAAAAGATAAAAGATAAATGCACATGAAAATATTTTATCTCGACCCTTTTTTATTCACCTGGTTTACTATCCATGTAAGCAGTTAAAACGACCACATTTTTTAGTTGAATTTATTTATAATGAGAGGGAATGGATAGTGAATATCCCAAATCTCTCGAGTTATTGTATAGCATAATAACAATTGGCTGCCTGAGGAAGTTTTTGGACATCCTCTTTTGGGTGGGCTATTTTGACTTAAATTAAGCTGGCATAAGATTTGGGTTGCCTTGTTTGGTCCATCTGGCCCATTAGAGCTCTGGGCTCAAAATCGTTAATTTTTTGGGTAATTTCCTTTGGGCCACGCATTGTACACCCATAAAAAAAAAACAAAAGTCTGTTCATTAATCTGCTACCCTTAGCCCGAGCTGGTTGCGAAAGCTTTTTTTATCCAAAAAAAAAAAAAAAGTTTAAAAAGTTATGGGCTTCAGCAAGAATGAAGCAGGACCTAACTAGGCCTGAAGCAGCCCATGAAATTAGCTCCAAACTAGTTGATGGGCTTGGTCGACATGTTCTTACATTTCTGTCCTTAGTAAATTCCATTAAAAAAAAAAAGCATGCCGGCTGCCCAACTTGCTGTTGCTTTGATGGCTGTGGTAAGTGTTCAACGCTCAAATGATTATGCTCCCCACTTATTGTATGCTTGCCATTGATTGTTTATCCTATTAAGTTGTTTTTTGTTTGCATAGACAAGACAAAGGCAAATTATGCTGCTCTGATTTGCCCATCTGGATTTAGGATAAAAACACAAATGATTCGTGCTATGCTTTTCTGGTAAGAGTCTAGATTGAGCCTTGTTGCCCATTTTCTATTCCCCACTAAAATCCATGACGTTATAATCTTAAATTGCATATGCAACCAACAAAAAGTCTTGCATGTTTTGGTAATTCTGGCTTGACTTTCTCTGTTTCACTTCATCACAATGATATGATTGAATGGGTTCCCACACAAACATGGAGAATCGGATTGACGAGAATTGCTATGCAGATGGGCTTTGTTTTCCATTACCTTTTCACTGTGAATGAGAGCTGGAGACAGAGTCAATGGAAAGAGATAGGCACTCTGATATATGCTTTGTACGTGACCACTCTGTTCTGGGCTATGCTTGGGGGCATGCTTTGCTTCTTTATTATCTTGAAAATGACCGATACTTTCTTCGTTTCGCTTTTGACTTTCGCGTTTATGGTGGCGGGTGCTGCTTCATTTCCATTCCTCTCACATTTTCCACTCACTAAAAAAGCACTCATCTGACCTTGATATTAATTAAGAATAATATCCCTTCAATAATATATAGTAAATTCTGGTTTTTTTAATCATATTAAGATGTATTTCTTAATATCACCGGATTAAATCCTTATAAATGATATCGATTGATCTGGGAATACGTGTAATTGATGTAGAGCTCGAAAACAGATTTTTCCCTCCTTGAGGTTGGTGTCGGCTAAGCAGCAGAAGAGCTGTCAGCACAAGAATGTGTGAGTTAGTTAAAAGATACAAATCACACCTATGTGTATTGCATTTCAATAATCCTGGGATATTAGTCATCTGCTTAAAGAAATGCGTAATCATACTCCAGAATGCAGAGGATCGACCTCACAACCTGCTGCATCTTCTTCGTCGATGTTGCCTTTCTTAAGTCGCAAGGAAATATATTTTTGCAAGCAGAGAATCCTCAGAGCCCTGCACTCGAAAATCTCAGGCGCCATTGGCCCGAGGAAGGGTTAGGAAAACGGTGGTTTGATGGAAAGTAGAATGACTTGGGCGGCCCGGTATTAGATGAATCAAGTAAAGTCCAAGAAGTCAAGTCTTTGCAAAGAGATTGTCTCTCTCTCTGGCATCCGATGCTTGCCCTATTCAAGGTAAAAATCAGGTGTGCTCTTATGCATTGAGATCCTGACACCTAAAAGTTGAGATTGGCTGACATATTTGAAATATGTGCTCTTGTTCGTTACATTTCTTTATTTTGAAAGAAAAAAAAAGAAACCATAAAATAAATAAAACACTTTAGTCTTTACAAAGTCACTCTCAAGGCAAGCTGTTCTCATTTCAAAAAACAATTTCTGCTATAGTGCTTTCACTGTTTTTTTTTTTTCCAATTTAAAATGAGAGGGCAGGTTTTGTTTTAGAATCAGCATTAGATCATGCATATGTAATTTAAATAGTGTTTAGTATTGTGATTACGGTTATTTTTCAAAGTAATTTTTACTTATAAATATATTAAAATAATTTTTTTAAAAAGCTATTTTTGATATTAACACATTAAAACGATATAAAAATATAAAAATAATTAATTTGAAATAAAAAATAAAATAAAATTTTAATTTTTTTAAAATGTTTTTTTTTAAATAAGATTTTACTAGTAAGGTGTCTTTTCACTTAGGCCCCGTTTATTTGCTGGAAAGTAGTTTCTTTTTGGAAAGTGAATTCCGGGGAAAGTAAATTCCGGGAAAGTATTTTCCGATGTTTGGTAGTGTAATGAAAAATAAGTTGGAAAACACTTTTCAATGTTTAGTTATGTCATGAAAAATGAGCTGGAAAATAACTTATTAATGTTTTATTTTTCTCAAGTTTATTAAAATAATGAGGAACAAATCTTACAAATTAAAAAGTTGAATGATAATGAAATTGAAAAAAAATATATAATTTCATAAATTTGATAATGAAATTGAAAAAAAAAAATATAATTTCATAAATTATCTCAAATAAAATAAATAATAATCAAAATAATAGAGATCAAATCTAAAAAATTAAAAACAAAATGAAAGGTGAAGAAATTAAAATAATAATAATTAACATTTCATAAATTATTTCAAATAAAATAAGTAACAATCAAAAGAATGAGCACCAAATTTGATAGATAAAAAATTTCAATAAAAGGAAAAAACAAATAGTAATTATAAAAATAAGGACCAAAATTAATATAAAAATTAAATTTTAAGAGATGGAATTGAAAAATAGATATTCAAAACAAATTATATATAGCAATCAAAAGTTTGAGG
>Ga0307515_10008916_pt1 | contig 19484 bp, 27 predicted proteins | sample 17_EM_MG_FD_194513 | JGI IMG/M metagenome (GOLD analysis project Ga0307515, IMG submission 194513) | Populus trichocarpa ectomycorrhiza microbial communities from riparian zone in the Pacific Northwest, United States - 17_EM | ecosystem: Host-associated > Plants > Roots > Unclassified | place...
TTGCCGGGGACGGGTCCGGGTTTGGCCCGCCAAGAGTCAGCGGGTCGGGTGTTTGGACGGGTCTGGAACCGAACCGACCCGTTTTTGCGGTCCAAACCCGGACCGCTGGCGGGTTACCCCGACCCGTTGCTAACACTACTTGCAATATGGATCGAAATTGGGCATTGCGTGAAGTTCAACTCGCTTTCGATGAGGTTGATCGCCTGTTCTGTTCCCGTTTCGAAAGCTAATTCAGGATCATAGGTCATGGGCCAACATACTGGAGCAAGGCTAGCCGTTCATTTGAAGGACGTGCTGGATCGTTTTGAGCTTACTGACAGCCATTTGCTTGGTATTACAACTGATAATGCTTCCTCGAACTACTCGATGACACGCGAGCTGCAATCAACACTTGAGGCCTCTGGAATAGAGTGGCCGGCCTTGAGGAACCACATACCATGCATGGCGCACGTCATACAGCTTGCTTTAGGTGCATTCATGAGCAGTCTCGGTGTAAAAGGCCGCACCAAGTCTTCGGAATCCCATGAGCGCGATCAGCAATTTGCAGATAATGAAAGCATAGACATTGGAAAGAGTCAAAGACTTCGAAAAGAGGGCAATCCTAGCATCAATAAGGTGTCGGCCATGAGACCAGGTTTTGCAAAGATAATTGAGAAAGTACGTATTTCATGATATTTTGAAAGTCCTGAAGCTGACCTTCATAAAGCAGAGAATGCTTGCTGTATTAATTACGATAACACCTGGTCACCAAAACAAGTTTATTGACTGTCAGAAAGCCAAAGTACGCATTGCAGTACTTCCGATTATGGATGTGAAGACAGGTTGGAACTCGACTCTGGAGTTGCTTGAGCGCGCCTACCGCTCACGGGAATTCACCCGCGAGTGGCTTCAGAACCCAAAATGCACTGAATATCGGCCACTATTCACAACTCAGGATGAATGGACGATTGTCAAGTATGTCAAGGAAGTATTGGGGCCATTTCAATATTGGACCCTCTGGATGTCGAAGAGGCATACAGTCTCATTGCATCACGTTATTACTGTGTACAATGACAAGTTCGATCACATGGACGGCGTGATGCGAGTATTGGCCTAGAAGAAAACTCCAAGGAAGGAAGAGTTGTTCTTCGCTGTGAAGTTAGCTCGACAGAAGCTCTCCACATACTACGCTGAAGTGACTCCAACGACGGGCATGCTTCCGATTTCCGCGCACATCCTTGATCTTTTCAGGAAGTTGTGATTGTTCAGAAACTGGGACAAAAGAATGGATATTGATCCTGCGGACGAGACATCCTACACTACACAATACCAAGAGGCCTTTCTGAAGTATGTGGAGAATGAATACTGCGCTAAAGATCGACGTGGGCCGGTCAATGAACTCGAAACAGTACCGACCAGCAATCTCGTCCCCTCTGCAACGGCTTCAGGCCCGTATCAATCATCCTTTGATCCATATGATTTGTCCAGCGATGATGAGGAATACTTAACGCCTAACAATGTGGCTGAGAGGACACCCTGACGAAGTGATCGCGCAGCCCGCTTATCGACCGCCGCCAGGCTCCATTTGAATTCGCCTCCTGAAGCACCAAAGAACTGGGGGCGAATCAATCCAAATCTTGATGATTACCACTCCGACCCAATGGAGATTAGCAGTACATTTCCGATACCGCACATAACCGACTCGTGGCAACAACAGGAGGAAACGCACTGGAAGTACGCCGATCTCTCTAATGTGGCGCGCGACATATTCTCAATCATACCACAGGGTGTTGGAGTGGAGGCCAGTGTTTCCCTTGGCCGAGATGTTATCGGCTGGAAGCAGTCAAAAACCACAGGCGAGACCCTTCGCAAAAAGGTCGTTGTAAGGCAGTTTGCTCGAGCCAATAACGGGATTTTGGCAGGCACTGACCCCGAATTGGATACCATGAACACTGAAGACAACTCGGAAATGAAGAAAGCGGCGGAGGAAAGGAAATTGCACAGAATGGCCATGGTTCACGACTTTTTGGAGATGTGGCAGGGCAGCCAAAACCTACGTGCTACACAGAAGGAATCCCGCTCTCACAACACGCAGATGACCGCTGTAGGATACATTTCGGACATGGAAGAGATCGTCAAATCATCCTGGTCACTCTTCCAACATGATGGTGCGGCTGCATTTAAATTGTCAGAACGATCACCTCTGCCACCAGCTTTGTCTGCAAAGGACCTCCCTGGAGGACGAACTCAAATCTTGAATGTGCGCCGTATTCGGAGAATCAACCGTCATCCAGTCGAAAGCGACCAGGATAGCGCACCTGAAAGCATTTCGGACACTGAAGATTGGCTAAACTGGAATGGCGACTTGGATAATCCAAATGACAGCAAAGAGGATTGCGCAGCGGACGATGACTCCGATATAGAGCACAACAATTGCATCGAGGATCCCGAATGCCCAGTGCAGCAGGATGTGAGTGCCGCGCCAATTGTTCCCCGATTGGTTCGGCCGACACGGAAGTCAAAGAGATAGGCTGAAAAGGTTTCAATGACGGTCGATGCAGTTGAAACGCGGAGAAATAAAGGAGGGAAGAAAAAGTAGGACAGAAAGCGTCAATGGTTCACCAGCTTTATGTAGCTTGACCGAGAGTTTCAGTTAGAGATATATTTTGGGTGAATGGTAAGTAGCTTGTGAATATCTGTTCATAGATAGATGTATAGCAGGCGCAATGAATCTTTTGGCATGATACATCATTTTTAGTGGTGTGAGAGTGAACAGTGCAAGATAATGACACCGCTCGGCTTTGCCACAGGGTTGAGTCTCAATCAATCAGAAAGCCAACCGGTACAGTCAAATCAGGATGAAAACAATTATGGACGGCAGCAGATGATGAATGGACAATACATTGAAATGAGCGTCAACGGAGCGACAACGATTTGTGGTCTTGTAAGTACGGTAATGCACGCCTCACTCGGTCGATGTCATGCATAACGGATGTATTGGCAGCTTCTATTGGCAGAAGAGATAGCAACACGGTCACCGCCCCATTCTTAGCATGAGCGTCAACAGAGCGTCAGCGATTTTGAGCTTTGCATATTGAGTAAGTTATGTTCCGACTGGTTGCAGCCATCAATTTATGCGATATAGGCAGCCTTCACTGGCAAAAGCAACAGCCAAATGCTCCCTGCAGCATCCTGAATATGAGCGTCAACAGAGCGTCAACAGTTTTAGGACTTGCATATTGCATAATCAAGGCATCGCGCGGATTTTTGCGTGCATAACTGTATCATTGACTGCCTTTCTAGGCAAAAATACGATATATTGAAGGTGAAACACAGATACCAAATCAATCGATATTGCAAACTGCTCAACAAGCAAAAGCTCATTAATGGTTGCTGAAAACTTGATTTTGATAAGCTACAATTAACACACTGCAAATACGAGAGCCTTATATGAATCTATAGATGGACCCGCTGTGCGACCCGCTGACAACCCGCCCAATTCATACGGGTCGGGAGTTTACCATGGAACCGTACCCAAGTTGGCAGTTCGGGTTTATTGACCACCCGGACCGCCAATTTGGCAACGGTTTGGTTTGGACCCGGACCCGGACCCGAAGTGACGTTCCGGAACCGCTGCTAACACTACCTATGAGGAAGTTTCTCAATGGAATGGGAAACAGATGAGAGAAATGAGCCGGTACCTGCTTGGAGTTGTAACCCATTCTCTACAAGGCGGAAGCCCCGCTCAGTGTCCCTAATTCAATCGCGCAATTAAGTGCACACAGGCATTGTTGGAATTCTATATGTATGCTCAATACAAATCTCACGATGATGCAACTTTGAGCTACATGGAGGACACCTTGGATCGTTTTCACACCTTCAAAGATGTTTTCTGACTGGGGTGAGCCGGCACAAAGGTGATGGCCAAAGCCAATGCCCTGTGAACGGAACTCGTGAAGAAGCGAAAGGTAGACGAGGAAACAAATGCTGAAACTAGGACACAGTCCGAGAAGCGCCCCGAAATGATCACCTGGCGGGATGATATCAGCCACGAGGTTGATGATTCCAATGAGCTGGATGCCGCCTTCAACTGTCCGAAGATGCACTTCATGTTTCATCGGGTCGAACAGATTCGTCACTACGGAGCCTTGCAACAGCATTCTGCTGAGAGATATGAACAAGCACATAAAATGAACCTCAAGGACAGTTGGAACGCCTCCAATCACGATCCCAACTACTTGCCGCAAGTAATCACCTTTCAGCATTGTATTCTCCGCGTCGGAATCAGAGAGCTCAATTTCCAAGCCGTCGCTCAGCATCGGGAGACCAGCGCTGCCCCTTGCAAATTCCTCTCTCCCGGTGCTGATCTGGCTGCATCGCTGGGTTCCCAGTCATATGCAAAGCCTGAATTCATGGGGCCCCAATACCTCCGTGATGAAAAGCATCCTGCCTCTATGATCAAAGACTTCAGAGCATGACTCGACAATGCACAAGACGCAACGCGCCGCGTGGCAATATACAGCGGCACGTGGGAGTTTATCCAGCATCAGAGTCATAACAAGACGTATATATCGGATGAACAACTGCCCCCAATGGAGCTCTGTATTTACCATGGTATTATGGTTCATGTTGAGGGTTTAGATGGTGAACGCATATCTCAGATGTGTCGATGCACAGGAAGCCAGAGCTGGCGCGGAGGGGATCCACGGAACGACTGGGTTCGGGTAGAGCAACGCCCGGGGAGGTGATATGGCACGCTGAATGGGCCTCTCCCGTGGCAACTGCAACGACGATTCAAAATCAACTTCCTAAACGAGGATGGAGCTTTCGTTGAGTACTGGTTAGCCCTGCCGCTCACCACAATACCTGCAAACTCAGGTAACTTGGATCCCGTCACACAATTTATACAAGTGAGAAAAGCACAGGCAGCCATTGCCTTGCAAGTTTTCACTGTGGGAAATATTGTAGGCTGCACGCACGTCATTCCGGGGATAGCTACTAGTAGTAAGACAGGAGACAGACGGAACGAGTGATGGATTGTCAATACCCACATAGATCTGGCCACTTTGAAGGATGTGTATGATGAGTAAAGAGAGGATTGCATTTTGTGCGCAGGTAGAAGGAACGCGAAGAGAGATTTTCGCAGCATCCCCCATCCCAATCCCGTATAATCAGTAAAGAGAGGAATGCATTTTGCAGGAAGGTAGAAGGAATGCCAGGAGAGATTTTCGCAGCATCCCCCATCGCATTGCATTCCCGATGCAAGCACGTACCCAATGAACCCATTCCGACGTATGGTCACAGTTGGCCAAAACGCCATAGTGCTCGTTTAAATTAGGAGACCGATATAATGAGAAGAATCGGTGAAACAGCAATCAGAGGGCGATATGGAATGCGACGGGTTGAATTGACGCCGGGCGCGGAGTAATCTGCCACCGGGGTGTCTCTGACGGCTCTGACGGAGCGCGTCCACTCTGACGGAGCCATTCCGCCAGGACGGAAATCTTTTTTGCCGATGCAATAGTTGGGCACACTTCCAGATATGATATCAAGTCGTGGCAGCCATTTCGCTGTGCTAGAACATGTTAAGATAATCAAGTGACATCTATGACTTGATTTGTGTGAAGGAAAAAAGTTGAATGCACTACCTGGTCTCTCTACTAAATACTACACATATGGTGCTATGCTACCATCCACATCAATGACTGTCTGTATCCAGGCGAATATTCTACTAAATAGACTATCCAGCCACTCTGTTGGTTGTTTCTGTTGAGGGACATTATGGTGGAGAAGAGGAATGGAGAAAGAAATCAATACCACAGTAGCAAAAGCAGTGAGGCTCTATGACTTTCTCCACTGCCACTCATATACCCTAGGATATGTAGTGGTGAATCAGTGGATCTAGAAGGCAGATGGCCTATGTTCAACATTCCACCATACCTCTTGTGGCATTGGAAGGGGATTCTGGAGGGAGCAGTTCTAGCTAGAGGCATATAAGAAAAGGGTGACATGATTTGATTGAACACCTGGTCTTGAGTAATGATTCCACCAGTCCGGACGATCCCAGTCTGGTGTAGGGCTCAGTCTGGTCTAGACTGGGATCAGTCAAGTTTGAACTGGTCTGAACTGGACTATGACATAATTTTTGCAGTACTGGTCCAGTCTGAGGTAGGGCTCAGTCCAGGATCGGTCCAGTCCAGACTAGTCCACCCCCAGACTACTGGACTCATTCGTCTTGAGGAACCACACATGTTCCATGGATCAACAAAAGCTTAACATGAGTACATGTAACCAAGAGCTGGAAAGAAAAGAGTGTGTATTTCATTGCATGGTAAAATGATACATCCACAAAGGTACAAATCGACTATAGACTGCATTATGCATCATCAGAAAAACACATTTCTGTCCGGGCGGAATGGCTCCGTCAGAGTGGATATGCTCCGTCAGAGCCGTCAGACACATCCCGGTGGCGGATGACTCCGCGCCCGGCGTCAATACCATGCGTCGTGTTGCAAATCGCCCTCCGAACGCCGTTTCGCCGTTTCCTCTCGCTCTGTCGCTCTCATATTTTCAACACACACTCTGCCGTTGTGGCCAACTGTGACCATACGTCGGAATGGGTTCACTGGGTCCACACTTGCATAGGGATTGCAATGCAAACCCAGGAGTAGAAAGACATTATAGCATGATACGAAATACACACTCGATCTTTCCCATCTTATGATCTCACTCGCGCTTTCCACAATTTTGTGGATCGACACAATTGAGTGAATTCTCGCGGCCGGGTAGTATCATAACTTCTCACCCTCATCCTATGCTCCTTCAGCCAGGTTCACTCTTGATCATGGCCTGGAGAGATAGAGAGGGATGACTTAACTTGGAGTTCATAGGAGATGGTAGAGGAGATGGGACAAATGATCATGAGAAACTGGGACTTAAGAGAATTTCATGTGCGAGTCAATTTACCATCCCTGATATGGCAGTTATGAGGCCCCATCCGGCGTGTAATAACACTGATACCAGGTCTTCCCAACCCAATCAGGCAAGTCGTACCCCTGATTGCTCATATCCGCTCGTATCCTCCAAATCGTTCCCATCTTCATCCCCCATCTCTCTCTTTCTCATCCACATCTCCACCATCATCGCAGAACACAAAGTTAAGTCATCGCTCTCTATATCTGCATGCCATGATCATGAGTTGGCACCGAGTACAGCATACACCGAGTACAGCATACACCAAGTACAGCATCCACGCTAGATTGTTTGTCTCCCCTTCATTCTCATAATTACGAGTTGAGCCCTGAATGTCGCGTCAGCTTCCGGCATGCCTCACTACACGATCGACCGCCATCAGCCTGCTCTCTATCAGACCTGAACAGTACAGTCACCTTGTCACATTCCCACGGTTGCGAGTTAACTAACTGAACAATAGAGTCCCAGCACTGGGCGCGCCGTCCATCGACCGCCTCCAAGTACCCGTCCAATCTCACTCGATCACAGCCTCCAAGTGTATATCCAAACTCGCTCGATTACGGCCTCCAATTTCGCACGATCACGGCCTCTAAGTGCATCTCTGAGTTCACTCGATCTCAGCCTCCAAGTGCAATTCTCAACTCACTCTATCACAGCCTCTAAGTACATCGTTAATGAGCGACGCCGGATGTACGGAGATACAGGGGTAACGGAAGACAATCACCGCGTGCTGCCAGTCCAGATAAACGGTGTGTAGATAGGTAGCTATATAGTTACATAGATACATAGATGAGAATACAAACGGAATGCATAAGTTTTGAAAATCGTTGAACAATAAGTAGTAGCTATGATTTCCAGGTGCACCGGCAGCATTGCCAAAGAAGAGGCGGCCAGAGAAAAAACGGCTTCAGCATAACTGCAGCCACTGCGAACAGTGTAACACATGTGTCGTTCTGATGGTGTGTATACGTCATCAGAAAGTAAAGGAGGTATATGTGCAACGCGTAGGGCGTGATTCCCGGTCGGAGGGTTAGAGTGTTAGCACCGGTTCCGGGTAACCCGCCAAGGGTCCGGGTTTTGACCTGTGGTTTGGTTTGGTTCAGTTCCAGAACCGGCCAGAAACCCGAACAGCCTTTGTCTTGGGGGGTTATTACCCGGCCCGGACATAGAGCCACGGGTAGTTGGCCGGGTAGGAACTGAACCGCGGTTCCAATTATATTGTTCCTACAGCTTTGGCTCCAATTGAGTATATGAGTTCTGCTCGTATCGTGAAGTGATCAGTACGTAGATTGTGCAGTCTCAGCCCCTCTTTCACCTCCCGCATTCAGATTTGCGATCGGACTGATATTCGTTGAGTGGCTGTGAAATAAACGCGATTTCGAGCGAATTTCGCGGGTTTTCGATAGCGCCTCCACGATCATTGGTCCTATCGCAAATCTGAATGCGGGAGGTGAAAGAGGGGCTAAAACTGGTCAATTTACGTACTGATCATGTCATGATACGATCAGAACTCAAATACTTAATTGGAGGGAAAATTGTGGACATAAAATGCCGGGTTTTTGGTGGGAAAACCACCCCATTTCGTACAGTCCGGGTTTTTCGTGTGGTAAGACCTGTTGCAACGGTCCGGTCTCGGGTGGAACCGAACCTGGAACCGGCCCGGGAACTTGGACCCGTTGCTAACACTAGAGGGTACGAGGTTCTGTCAGAGCCGTCAGAGCCGTCCGGAACACCCGGGTATATCTGACGGAAAGCAGGGTCGTTGCTGATGATTCATGAGTACATGCACCGCCCGTAGCAAGCTTCCTGTGGACCTCTGCACATTGTGCTGTGTACAGTCATCTACAGTTCATTCATAGAGCGTAGCGCACCTGTACCTATGGAACAATATAAGACTGGTGGCCAGAGATGGATGTATACCTGTGTTTACTACATGGCTGTTATAGCAGTATGGAGTCCACTGGAGAGCCTGCTGGCACTTGAATGGGTTATCAGAGCTAACTCTGAAGACTGCTTGATATCGTGCTTGGAAGGCTGCTTTATAGCCAATGTCAGGGCACGTACACCTGCCTCTGGGTGCGTAGGGATCAGGGTAGTAATATAAGAGATACGGTTGCCCATGTGGCCTCGAGTGATCTTAGGTGTAGAAGTGTAGGTAAGATTATTGGTGACGATCTAAGTCCTCACGAGCAGTCCAGATATGATTGCACTTACCCGGCGGCATTACGTGCTCACTGTTGCAACCCTAACCTCTAGTACATGTCCTCGCCATTACATTACTGCCCTCTCTATGCGCTGGCCTCCTGGGTTGTATATCTTCATACAGGGAAGGAAAAAAAAGATAAAACAAATCTCGCGATTGTTCGGCAGATCCGGCGCACGGGGAAACTCCACCTCCACTTGACTGTGAACCGAACGTGGTGAATCACGTGCCGAGGCTATTTTTACCGGGCCGGACCAATAAAAGAAAAGAAGCAAAGCCAGGAGAAACACAAGAGATCGTCCAATTGATGCCTTTCCACTGCGCCCGAGTCCCGAAACTGAACCCATTTCCACCGCCTCTGAGTCCCGAAACTCAATTGCTGCCTTTCATTTCATCCGCAGCTTCTCCGTATGCATTCGGTGAAACTCTTCAACCATCACTTGGGGATTGTGGAGCTTTTCTGCCGGTTCCCAACTGGTACGTATGTGGCTGTATCCTGCCCACTGAACAACACAATGAAGTTTTCGATATCCCAGTTCAGCATCAGGGACACGATCGACTTCCCATCCTTCGGAGTCATCCACAATCGTCGCCTGCAGCTCTTAAAGTGGCTGACCATTGACGGTGGTGCATATTGATCAAGTTGCAACATGTGGACGACGTTGTGATTCCGCATTGTATTAGGAAAGTCTCATTTGTAAGCAATCTTGGTGATGATCTTACCTACCGTGTACGGACCAGTACGCTTGGAATCGAGCTTCTTCGATGGCCTGGTAGTCCGGAAGTGTTTCCTCGAGAGCCAAACTTGATATCCAACTTCAAAAGTGACTTGTTTACCACCGGCGTACTTTGTTTGTCGTTGTTGAGCGTGGAGCAAGTTTTCTCTTAGGATTCGGTGAGTCTCTTCCAGTCCTTGAAGCACAGCATCCGCTTCAATCTCCGACTTCAGGTCGGCTGGGGCATTGGGAGCCTTGAACTGCATTTGGGGATTGCGATGATAAACAGCCCAGAATGGAGTCACCCTCGTTGAAGCATGCATCGAGTTGTTGTACGCGAATTCCCCCAATGGTTGGAGCGCAACCCAGTTATCATGCTCGTAGTTGCTGAAGGCGCGGAGATACAGTTCTATGGTCTGATTTTGCTGCTCGGTTTGACCGTTGGTCTGTGGGTGGAAGGCGATCGACAGTTGGCGGTCATTACTCATATGGGAGCATGCTCGGTCCAGGAATCGGCTAGTGTACTGGGGTCGACGATCGGCGATGATATTGTGTGGGATGCCGTGTTTGCAAATCTGATGCACGAATAATATATGGGCCAGCTCAGGTGAGTCCATATCTTTTCGGCAGGGTAGGTAGATAGCCATCTGTGTCAGTCGATTGACAATTACTGCGATGCCGGAATAGCTCGATGCTGAAGATTCCGGGAGGTCCGTGACAAAATCCATGGTGATTCCTGGCCAATGTGCAGAATGCGGCAGCAATGGCATGTTGACTCCGTCGTGAGCATGCTGCGGTGCCTTAATTCAGTGGCATACTCAGCAGCCTGCACTGAAATCTCGAATTGTAGCATCTCGCGCGGGCCAATAGAACTCTCCAGATATGAGTTAAGTGGTTCTAAGAGCTCAGAAGTGACCGGATTCAGGGTTATCGTGGAAAAGACATATCACTTTGTTGCAGAGCAAGGCGTCCGTCGGTACGTATATCCTCCCTTCACAGGTCACAGCTTCCAAAATACCTTTGTATTGCTTATCTAAGTCCTCGTCGTCGTCAGCAGCTCTACCTGGCTCACGACTTTTCGACAGCTCAGAGTCTCCAACCAGTAGTGTACGGACCAACCTGCATTCCACGTCGGCGACCAACGCGTCGGAGGGCTGGGCTGCCCTCAGTGCCGGGAGGAAGTTGTCGTACAGTTCAATGGTAGTAGCTGGCAGAGTTGCCAAGGGTCGTGGGGTGGGCCTTTCACAGTCTCTTTCGTAATAAGGACATCTGGATGGTCCATCGGCAGGGTTCTTCTTTGCTTCTAGATTCTCAATAACAAAATTGTATGACGAGAGAATCTCCGCCCTGCTAGCCTACCTCTGGGAGAGCACTTTTGCTGTCTAGAAGTATTCAAGGTTTTTGGGATTGCACTGGATTAAGATCTTGTAATTTGCTCCTTCGAGGTAGTGTTGCCATTGTGTCATACTGTCCACGATTGCTACAAGTTCCCGATCGTACGTGTCGTAGATCTGTTCGGCAGGGGTGCATTTTCGAGAATGGAAGTTGACTGGCCTGAGGATCCCGAAACTGTCATACTGATTGAGGATGCTGGCAATTGCGAAGCCGCTTGCATCTGTCTGGAGGATGGTTGGCTCAGCTGGGTCGAAACGCTGGTGACTCGGTGCCCCGGTGAAGGTCTCCTTGAGCTTCTGAAAGGCAAGTCCCGCTTCTCGAGTCCATTCCCATTTTTCGTAGGCTTTCGCTGAGCTTTGAGTGCACTTTTGGGCCTTGTTTCAAGTGATATTTCGGTTCGTTTCAGCAGGTTGGTCAGTGGTAGTATGATCTTTGCGTAGTTCCGAATGAACCGTCGGTAGAGGTTTGTGAATCCGAGTACCACTTGTACATCCCAAATCGACTTCAGGGTAGGCCAGTCCTCAATTGTCGAAATGAGATCTGTTTCCATGCCGATCCCGTCGGAGTTGATAATAAATCCGACGAAGCCGACTTCCGAGACACCGAATTGGGACTTCGCCGCTTTGGAATGAAGACCAAATTCCCGTAGCCTTTGCAGCAGTTTCCGTACATGATCTTCGTGCTCCTTCTCATTGGTCGAGTAGATGAGTATGTCGTCGAGGTAACACATTGCAAAGTCGTCGATCTAGGGGCGTAGGTAGTCATCAATGTAAGACTGAAAGGTCGCCAGTGCATTTGTCAAGCCAAAGGGCATAACTCAGTATTGGCATTTGCCGTACCGGGTTCCCAAGGGGGTTTTGTACTCGACGCCTTCCTTGATTCGGATGAGATGATAGGCATTGCGGAGGTCCAGTTTAGTGAAGATCAGAGCTCCGGGCAGGCTGTCGAGCATCTCCGAGATCAATGATAGGGGGTACCGGTTTGTGATTGTCCCAGAGTTGAGAGCCCGGTGATCCACACAATGTCGCAGTCCTCTGTCCTTCTCTTTGGCGAATAGGATCAGTGCTGACGCCGAGGATGATGACCGCTGGATGAAGGCATTGGCTAGGTTCGTCTCGATGTAGGCTTAGAGTGTGCTAAGTTCGACTTCCAAGAGATTGTACATTCTGCCATATGGTAGTTTGAAGCCCAGTTCAAGGTCGGTCGCATGGTCGATGGAACGGAGCGGCGCGAGTGTGTCCGCCTAAACTTGCCTAAAAACGTCCACGAATTCTGAGTACTTGGTGGGGATGAAGCTCCCATCGTCTGTAATTGTTCCCTCCGCTTCTAAGCATCCTCCATCTGTCAATGTTAGCCCAAGTCATATTCTCGGGGATGTAAGCAGAGGAAGGGTAATCCAGGACGTGTGGTACCGCCGGCCCATCCGATGGAAAATGACCGTGGTCTACAGCTCTCCCATTGTGATTTGGCGAGCCGGTAGCAGTGATTCAAACGTCCCTTCGGAGAGGCTCTTCGGCCACAACTACCGCCGCTGCTTCCTGCTCGTTGTGTCCAGCGCCGTTGTTTCTGACCTGCCAACACGGTGGTCCCCGCAGTCGCTCCTAGCAGACTGGTGCATTCCCCAATCTGTAGGGCGAATGCCTCAGCAACCTCGTTGCTAGCCAAGAGATTGCCGAATGTGGTAGCTCCATGAAGCTGAATGTCTGGAGCAGGCGTGTCCTCCCCGCGTTCCAGTAGCTCCTCGTGTGCTTCCGGAGGAGGCTTGTCTTCACCAACTAAAATATCAGCAGCCTGAGGACCGTGAGGTGACCGTAAGACAGGCAATTGGCGGGGGTTTCAATCAATTTCCTGGTTCCGGGCCCCACACCACGGTGTTCCGAGTACTGGATCGTAGGCTCGCATCCGTCCGACTAGCACTTCCACTTCTGTAACTCGGGCGAGATGCTCCATATATTGAACGGTTATTGACGTCTTCTGGCTATCCTTCGCATGTTGCATAAGCTGTTCACCCAAGCCGGATGTAGTAGTATGTGCCGCTTCATGTGATATCCGGGGTTTCTTAAGTAATCTTGGAATCATAAAGCCGCTAGTAGGTCCCCAGTCAATGAGAGTTCGTACGCGTTGCATCTCGCCATGATTATCTTGTATCTGAATATCATGCATTGTGTGAGCAGAATCAGGTGTTTCTGTATCGCATAGATATCGGCTTAACATTTGTGCACTCGGGCTCTGCAGGATAACCCTCAATGTAAGTGCGATCTGGTGAGGTCGTATCTTGTCCAAAGTGGCCATCAACGCCTGCGGCCCCACCTTTTCCAACCCAAGGTTGCTCTCGTCCAACGCCCCAGCCGAGCTAAGTACCGGGAGAGGTACGCGAGTTTTTTGCTTGCTGGGTGTCGAAAGATCGCTGCCTCTTGATCTGTCGGTTTCCGCTGTGTGTAAGGGCGCGTACGCCAGCGTCCGGCTGCGTAAGGGCCTGGATAGGAATTGTAGGATCACGGTTGCACACGTGGATCTGAGTGATTGTAGGTGTAGATGTATAGGTAAGATCATCGCTAGAGATCTAAGGCTCATGGCGAGCCGACTATATAAAACGTGGGTTACCCGCCCCTGGACACGTCACGTGCAGCCGTGCCGTTACACTGTGTTTGCCATCTCTGCCATCTCCTGCAGTGAGTGTGTCGGGGTAAGTCGCACAGGAGTATTTTGGGCACTGAAATGATATGTGGTCACTAGCACAACGTGAACATTTCCCGCTAGCCTATTGCTTCTCATATAGCGCTGATGATGCCCACGGTGCTGTGGGTAAGTCGGATCGTTTTCCGCCTTCACTCGGCTTTGCCAGATTGGGCTTTGGTGTTTCCTTCGGTGCATCCTTTGATTCTGCAATGGATGGTCGGTATCCATGTTTTCTGCCACCTTTGTAGGATGTTTCTCCCTGTTGCCTTTGTGGTGATATGCCACATTTCTGACGTTTGGTTTCTACGTCTACTGCTCGATTGAAAAGCTCGTGTGTGCTGTCATACATCCCGCCCTCATTGGTTCAGGGCCTGACTTTTGGGTGTAGTTCGGGTTTGAGGCCCGCCCAGATCATATGCTACCATAATAGCTTCTGCTGCTCTTCATCCCAGCCAGCTTCTCTCCAGTTACATTGTAGTCGGTTAGTATATCCTAGTACGCTCTCATCAGGGTCGTGGTGACCTTGGCGAGACTGAAGGTAGAGTCTAGTGCCTGCGTTGAGTTTACAATGCTTGTCACCGTACACCTTCTGGATTTTGCTAACGAAAAGGTCGAAATCATAATGGCATGGGGAATCATTGATAAGTAGGTCCTGGCCCCAGGTAATTGGGTCGATCATGCTCGTTGTATGTAGGGTATAATTGAGGTGGTTGCATCAGCAACGACCCTAATTTCCGTCTGAAACACCCGGGTGTTCCGGACGGCTCTGACGGCTCTGACGGAACCTCGTACGCTCTGACGGAGAATTACACGCTCCCAGTCGCCCAGGCGAAGGGTCGCACTGCATACGTACCTCCTTTACTTTGTGGTGACGTATACGCATCATCAGAACGACACGTGTGTTACACTCTTCGCGGGGGCTGCACTTATGCTGAAGCCGTTTTTCAGGAGAGTATCAGACCATAGCAGGGCATCCCTGCAGGCCTTCAGAGTAACTTGGAGCGCAGGCGACAAGCCTGGGAGCACCTCGAATCACAGTCATGTATTCAGTTTGTATTCTCATCTATGTATCTATGTATCTATATAGCTACCCATCTACACACGGTATATCTGGACTGGCTGCAGGCGGTTATACTACGAGGCCGTAATCGTATACTCCCCGTCACTCTGTCCACCTCCGTTACCCCTGTATCTCCGTACAACCGCCATCGCTCCTTGAAGATGTACTTGATCGAGCGTGTTTGAGATGCACTTGGAGACGTAGATCGAGTGAACTCAGAGATGCACTTGGAGGCCGTGATTGAGCGAGTTTGGATATGCACTTGGAGACTGAGATCGAGTGAACTCAGAGATGCACTTGGAGACGTAGATCGAGTGAACTCAGAGATGCACTTGGAGGCCGTGATTGAGCGAGTATGGAGATGAACTTGGAGGCCATGCTTGTGCAAACTTGGTAGCCGTAATTGAGCCAGTTCGGAGATACACTTGGAGGCCGTGTTCGAGCGAGATTGAACGAGTACTTGGAGTCGCTCGATGGACGGCGCACCGGGTGATGAGACTCTATTCATCAGTTAGTTTACTCGCAACCGTGGGTATCATGTAGGGAGGTACGCCGGAAGCTGAAGCTACATTCAGGGGTCAACTCGTGATCATGAGAATGGAGGGAAGACGAACAATCTCGGGTGGATGCTGTACTCCGTGTATGCTGTACTCGGTGTCAACTCATGATGATGTCATGGAGAGATAGAGAGCGATGACTTAACTTTGTGTTCTGCGATGGTGGTTGAGTAGTGGACGAGAAAGAGAGAGATGGGGGATGAAGATGAGAATGATATGGAGGATACGAGCGGATATGACGAATCAGGGGTACAACTTGGCTGATTGGGTTGGGAAGACCTCGTATCGGTGTTAGTTCGCGCCGGATCGGGTCTCGTACCTGCCATATCGGGGATGGTCAATCGACTCGCACACGAAATTCTCTAAGTCCCAGTTTCTCATGATCATTTCCCCCGATCTCTCACTTTTTTGTGCTCAACTCTACCTTCACCTAAGAACACGAAGTTAAGTACTCCCTCTCTATCTCGCCATGTCATAATCATGAGTCAACACAGAGTACAGCATACACCAAGTACAGTATCATCCCAAAATCAACAGTCTCCCGCTCCCAGCCAGTTTCTCATCTCTCGGCGGATGTTGTACTCAACTCTCTACATTCCCACAATTACAAGTTAACCAATGAATAGAGTCTCAGCTGCCGTCGCGCCTCCCTCCAAGTCGACCGCCTCCAAGTACTCCTCCAATCTCGCTCGATCATGGCCTGCAAGTGCATTACCAAACTCACTCAATCACGGCCTCGGAGTATATCTCTGAGTTCACTCGATCAAGTACATCTTCAAGGAGCGACGGCGGTTGTACGGAGATACAGGGGTAACGGAGGTGGACAGTGTGATGGGGAGTATATATTCGGCAGACCCCGGAGTAGATAGACATCATCTCATTTCCATCTCCTCTTGTAATACAATGAAAATTCACACTCTATCTTTCCCAACTTTTGGTCTCATTCGCTCTGTCCGAGATCCACGCAATTGCGCGGATCCTCACGGCCGGGTAGTATCATATCTTCTCACCTTCCTACGCTCCTTGAGCTTAATGTAGAAGGAACGCGAGGAGAGATTTTCGTACCCAATGAACCCATTCCGACATATGGTCACAGTTGGCCACAACGCCAGAGTGTTTGTTTGAAATAAGAGACCTACAGAGCAGGAAGACACGGCGAAACGGCGATCGGAGGGCGATATGTGACGCGACGCGTGGTCTTGACGCCGGGCGCGGAGTATTCCGCCACCGGGGTGTCTCTGACAGCTCTGAAGGAGCGCGTCCACTCTGACGGAGCCATTCCGCCCAGACGGAAATGTTTTTTGCTGATGTGCTACAGCTTCGGAGGTAATCGAGCGCATACTGGACTTTGTCGGTATCGCTGTTGGAGAAGTGGTGGCTGTGGGTGCAGATGTTGGAGTGAAGCGAGCGAAGAAAGGTGTCAGATTCGCGAGCGCCTTGGCAATATCGTCTCGGGTTCGTCATGTCCAATTTGTGGTTTTTGCTTGTTGATTCTCGTTGGGATAGTAGTTCGGTATTCTATTGGAAAAGGAATTCGATCATTCTCTCTTGTCGTTCCACCGTAGCTTGCTGCTGCTCCACAATATCTTCCAAAAGGATGTTCGGTCCTAAGGGGGCGGGTGGATCCACATCGTCACTGTCATCACTCTGTTCATCGTAGGTTTCGCGATCATCTGTCTCGTAGCCGATTAAGCGTTCTTGATCAGAATCATTGTCGATTCCTGCCTCTGGGAGGCACCCGTTCAATTGACGTCTTTCGACTAGCAAGACTCGGAGTGCCATGACCGATCGACGCCCAAACGGTCTCTGCGCTTCCACGCTTATTAGCAGTGCGAAGTGGGAATCTATTCATCTTCTTAGGAGGCATTGAAGTGGTTGAATTGCTTCATTATTGTACGTGTGTTGACTCGTCGGAATGAAAAAGAGTAAAATCGCAGTTCTCGAAATCCCGTGAGCCAAACGTATCTGATTCCTGAAAAACCGATAATAGTGTAAGCGCACGTAAGCCTGCCTTCGGCTGCGTAGGGATCAGGGTGGTAATATAAGAGATACGGTTGCACACGTAGCCTCGACTGATCTCAGGTGTTGAAGTGTAGGTAAGGTTATGGGTGAGAATCTAAGTCCTCACGAGCAGTCGAGCTAAGGTTGCACTTACCCTGCGGCATTACGTGCTCACTGTTGCAACCCTAACCTCCCGTACACAACGTCGCCATTACAGCCTCCTTGAGAGGCTGCTTGATGTCCGCATTACAGAGTAATGCTTGAGAGCAGCGCCTGAGAGATGCATACTTTGAGAGGAGTTGGGTTTTCCACACAATGCTTTTGCCTGATCAAGATCTCTGAGTTTGTGGAAGGTTTGACATGAATGTTGATGAACTGAATCCACTTGTCTAAGTGCGTCTGTTACTATGATCACCATCACCAACACTAGCATCATCGCCATCATCACCATCGCCATCATACCATTGCCATTATCACTATCAGCCCTGGACCGAATGTGCTTACATACACCCACAATCTGTAGGCTGCAGGCAGCAGAATTTGCTAGAAAATCTGGGTCCCATGAATCATGATCCAATTTTCTACTTTTTCTGCAGAATCTAACATTGTGATTGTCAATACCATGACTATGAGGCATTGTGAAATCTCCTTGTAGTGGGCACAATAAAGATACGGTTCACGCTTCAATATTCACCGACATTATGATTTCTGCCACAATATGCCACCCACAACCCACTACCCACCATATGCCTCCTGGTGCCTGGTGGCCACAACTCTTCAAGTCTCTGGATCAAATACCACGACGCATACATGGGAGCATATAGTCAGGTGAAATTGGGTGTGTCTTGCCTCTTGAGAGTGAACTTGGAAGCATAGAGCCAGGTAGGCTGGGAGTGTATCATGTAATGCAATTGGGGACATACTTGGGAGTATGCTTGGGAGTGTAATTGAGAGCATCTTGAGAGCCGACATGAGAGCATATATGGCTGCAAGTGTACCATCAAGTGCAATTAGAAGTGACCTCCAGAGCATGCTCGGAAGTGTAATTGAAAATGTAATTGGAGGTGTACCTGGGAATATACCTGAAGTGTACTTGGAAGCATCTTGAGAGCTTACCTCGGAGCATAGAGTCAAGCAGGCTCAGAATGTGTTAGTCAGTGTGATCGAAAGCTAACTTGAGATCGGGAGTGTACTTAAAAGCATCTCGAGAGCTTACTTGGGAGTGTGCCATACAGTGTATTCAGCAGCATTGTCGAATGCAGCATCATGTATAGTATTAAGCGCACAGAATTGTATGCATATCATGGTAATGTAGGTAATGTGGAGGTTGATAGGAGCTCTTACTACCATGGGTTAGATATGCGATGGATAACGATCCCAGAAACTGCTTCTCTATGAGTCATGCATCATGTAATGTCATTTTTTTCAGTGTACCTATCTACCCCAGGGTCTCCTAAATATATACACTCCCCATCACACAGTCCACCTCTGTTATCCCCATAATTCTGTGCACCACCATCCTGCTGCTGGCTTTCCCTGCCAATGTAAGCAGTGGAGATATGATATGGATTTTTCCACCACCCTGTGTACACTCAACTCCAACCTCTACCGTATACCCACTGTACAGGTCTCAAGCCCACTAGTATATCTCTCCAAGTCTCTGTAAGTTGGTACTATTTCTATGGCCAGAGCAATTATTGTCAGCTGAAAAGAAGCTTTCTGCTCAGCTATTTGAATTATTTGAAATCCAATGATGTCACCAAGTTTTGCTCTGATCACAACATGTTCTAGGGACGAAACATCCATAAATAGGTCCTATTTCACTTCCCAGTTGCCAATTTACTCCATTGCAAATTCTCCTCATACTACTGTAAAAAAACATTACAATAAAGGTATTAATCCACAACTACTCACCCAATATT
>Ga0307515_10008917_pt1 | contig 19483 bp, 6 predicted proteins | sample 17_EM_MG_FD_194513 | JGI IMG/M metagenome (GOLD analysis project Ga0307515, IMG submission 194513) | Populus trichocarpa ectomycorrhiza microbial communities from riparian zone in the Pacific Northwest, United States - 17_EM | ecosystem: Host-associated > Plants > Roots > Unclassified | place...
AAAGTTAGCCTTCTCTTTAGCTATTATAAAGGCCATTAATAACTTAACTCTATTCTTAATAGCAGCAATAAATTATTCTTTAAAATTAATAAGATATTAGCAATTTTATAATCCCTTTAGGCAACCTCTACCGCGTTATAGTTATAGCGCATCTACTATAATTATATTAGGATTATAGTCGTCTTCTAAAGCATATTAATTATAGTTCTCTTTTAAGGCATCTTTTAGGGCATCCTATAAAGGCTCGGAATTATTATCTTTATAATAAGGCTTAATAACAGTTAAATGGAATTAAGTAGGTCTATAAGGCATCTAAATAGTATAAGTTTAACTATTAATTATAATAAGTTAATATAGGCCTAACCATCCTCCCTTTTTACGCTATACGTGTACTTTAGACTAGAGTAGCAGATTAAGCGTAGTTAAGGTATTTAGGCCATTTCTTATTCCTAGTATATTATTAACCTAGCGTATAGTATAGAGACATCGCACCTCCTTTATTACCTTATAAATAGCCTCGGCTTATTATACAACAAAGGGAGATAATAGAGAATTATTAATTATTTAAGGGTAGGTACTAAAGACTAGTAATATAGGTATAAGTCCATTTAGGCCAGCAGAATTATTAATAGCTTTAACAGCTATTTATAAGGTAAGTTCTTTACTAGCATCCTTTAGTTCTAAAGAGATAATCTTATATACGCGGCGTAATAGCGTATAATATCGCTCCACTTTTCTAATACTATTATACGCCTTAACGGGGACTTCCTTAACCTTAATTGCTATTGCCTTTATTTATTATTAAAACTCTATAGATAAGAAGTTCTTTTCTATATTATAGATAATTTAATTAAGGGGTCCTAAGTAGATATTAATCTAATATAACTAAAGGGTATCCTATACGTTCCTAGCTAATATATCCTTTAAAAATTATACGGCTTAGAAGGAGGTTAAGAAGTTAATAACTTAGAGTACTGGCTTGCTACTAAGATATATAACGTTAACGATAATACAGAAGTTAAAGTTGTAGTTATCTTTAAGAGTAAACTTAAATCGGCTAGGGGACTTCTAGTTTATTTAGTAGTAATAGTAGTACTTTATAAGATACTTAATTGCCTTAACCTTAACTTTATAGCCTACTTACTAAAGAACCCTAAGCAATTAATAAACAGATAGGTAGCTAAAACAACGGTATAATTAGCGTAATTCCGACTTAGTTAAGTAGCTCTAAGTAATACTCTTTTCTAGTTAATAAAGGAGCAACTAGGGGTAACCCTACTTGTGTATAACGGGCACCCAATTATCTCCCTAAATAAGTATATTCTTAAGGTTATTAAGCCTAACGCCTAATTTATCTATATCTTTAATGTAAAATAGAAATAATATAGAAAGTAATATATCCTAAGGGGGTTTAGGCCCTAATTATGCCGAAAAAGATTATAGTACCCTTACTAAAACAAATCATATATTAGCCTGCCGTTAAATAGTTAATCTAAACAGAGTTATTAAGCTACTAAAGGGCTTAAACTTAAGGTTCTCCTACTATAGATACTCCTACGGCTCTAGTATCTAGTATAATACTATAAAAAATATTCGCCGAGTATCTATCGTTAAAGGAAAACGCGGAGCTCTCCTTTAGCTTATTAAAGATATCTAACTTTATAATAGAATAGAGCGTAAATTAGTTATTAAGAACAGCAATAATTTATATACCATCTACCTTACCATACTTAGTAAAGTATTAGTTAGGAGAGTAGTTCTTAATTTCCATATCTATAAGAAGCTATTTAGTCTTATTAACCTTACCCTTAAGATCTTCTACGCCTTTATATTAAACTAGGAAGCTTTAGAAGTAGGCCATAGTAACCTTATAATTTCTAACGTTTTTTATACTCTAACGGAACTTATTATATACCTCTTTTTGCTTATTAAGGGAGTGTCTAGTTAACTAGCAATTTAGCTTCTTATAAACGTAGCACTTCTCCTAGCAATTACTTTAAAATAAACCTCCATAAGGACCTCTATAATTACCTCATAATTAACATTAATTATACCCTTTACCGTATTCCCTACCACGGCCGCTATATATTCAATTAGTCTAGTTATAATTATATTAGTTAAGAACGCTTAGTTAGGTAAAGCTTTCGGTATATAGCTATTAAGATTTTTATATTCGTATCATAGTACCTACAGTAGAGCGTAGCTCGGTATATACTCTTTTAAACATATCTATAGGTTTATATAGCGGAATATTGTATATACCGGTATTAGTCGGAATAGTACCTCTTAGGTACCTCCAGGATGCCCTATTATTAGGAATTAACTTTATACTTTAGGGATGCCTTTATTCTAAGCTTTAGTAACAATCCATATAAACGCAGTATACTACTATAATCCCTATATATGATAAACGGGTAGTATTCCTATAGGTGCCTTACAATTCCTTAAAATTTCTAATTCTTTATAGGCTGTCCTTTTGCTCCTCTTCGTACTATTAACTTTACTACGTATCTCTAGTACTAGGCTAGATACTCTTCTTTTATCCCTAGGGGATCTTTCTAAATCCCTAAGGCCACTTCTTATAGTGCTACTACTCCTTCTTAAAGAGCGTCTTCTTTAAATAGTATCCCTAGTAGTTCTCCTATAGATCCCTATAGGCTTCCTCTTACAGGATTCTAGGATCCCTATTATAATAGCGAAACGTTTCCGTTCTTAATGCCTATACTTAATTCTATGGTTTTAATTTGCGGGGTCTTCCCTATTACTTCACCTGTGGCATATCTGGAACCATTTCTAAGTCTTTACCTTTAGTTCTTAGGAAGGTTTTAATTGCGGTATCGCATTCTGGCTAAAGGTACTCCTTAGGTTCCCAACTATTATACGCCTAAGAGTATCCTTCCTAATAAACTAAAAATTTGCGCTTCTTCTAGCGCTATCTTTAGTCCAGAATGTCTTCTATATTCCATTCTAGTTCCCTATTAATTTCGCTAGGTAGGGGCAGTTCCGCACCATCTCCTCTTTAGTATAGCTCTAGTAAGGAAATATAAAATATGGGATGTATTAAATAAGATTTCGGTAATTCCAATTTATAGGCTTAGTTTCCTTTAGTTTTCTTAACTATTTTAAAGGGTCCGAGCCACTAGTGATCCAGCTTCTTCTTAATGCGTTTTATTTGGATATTTTTTTATAAATAGTAAGACTTCGTCTCCTATCTCGAATTCTTTCGGCATATATTTTTCGTTATAGTACCTTTTTTACACGGCCTAGGCGTCTAGTAAGTGCTTTTTAAGTTCCTTTTTGCAAACTCTTATTTGCTTAATTCTTTCGGACGCTGCTAGTGCCTCTCTTTTGGGAACAATGTCCTTAACGTTCTAGGGGTTATTTACTTTTACCCCAAATAATGCTTTATAAGGGGTCATTTTTATACTGCTGTAGATGCTTATATTATATACGTACTACGCTAAAGCTAACTACAATATCCAATTATCCTGTTAATAATTAATATAGCAGCGGAGGTAGTGTTCTAACAACGCATTTAGACGCTCTATTTACCCATCTGTTTACGGGTAAAAGGCAGTACTTATCCTTCGCCGTATTTTTAATAAGAGATAGAATAAAGACTAAAATACACTGTTAAATACGGTACCTCTATTAGATACAATTCCCCTTAGCGTGCTAAACAAGAGCCACCGTTTTAAAAACAGGTCTACCAGTTCTACTACCGTAATCATTATTATAACAGCAAAGTATCCTAAAAACTTTATATACCTGTTAATAATTACTAAAATAGTATTAGCAACCTCTCTAGTTCTTATTTTAGTAGGGAGTAAGCCTGTAATAAAATCCATTGTTAATTCTAATATAGGTCCCTACGGAATAGAAAGCACTAATAACTCGCCGTATAGGCGATGCCTAAATATCTGTATCCTTTGGCACGTATTACACCTTAATATATAGTCCTTAACCTCTTTAGACATTCCGTCCTAAAAGTATTTCCTTTAAACGGCCTTAAGGGTTTTATTGGCACCATAGTGACCCCTAAGAGGGTCGTTGTAGAAGACCTTTAAAATTTCGTCTTAAATCTCTTAGTCCTTTAGGATATATATAGCACCCTTAAAGCGCAATAAACCCTTTTAGTCTTACTGCTATAGCTTCTTAGTAACTCCGGCTAAGTTGGTCTCTATTATATCTTTCCACCTCTCCCCAGAGGCAAAGGCGTCCCTTTATTAAGCTTAAAGAAGAAGATCCGGAAAGGTTTTATATAGATTACTTACTTCCATTTCGCCTGCCACTATTACAGACTTAAGGCGTGGCACGAGATATTTTAAACTATTAGTGCTAGCAGATTCTCCTACCGTTATACAGTATACTACGCTATAGATAGGCATCTCGCCTATCCCCCTTAAATCCGAAAACTCGCAGCTAATACGCCATCGAGTTAAAGGTGCCGCGGCACCTCCAGCACATTCCGTAGAATTCTCGCTAATTCTAGGGTACGCCAACTTTATAATATCTGCTTGGTCTATAACCTAGTTTATAACTATATCCTGCAGCTCTATAATTATATTACTTTATAGCTGTATCACCAGGACCTCTACCCTACCGCAAAATTTTATAGTTTTAGGGAAAGAGTCTTCTTTCTTTCTAAGCAAATTTTGCAATATAGGGATTATTTCCCCTATACTATTTTGGATCCTCCCTATCTTGTAATCCGGACGTCTTAATAACCTATTAGCAGGATTTGTCTTCCCTAGGCGGTATATAATTTTAAAGTTGTATTACAATAGTACCTCTACCTATCTCGCTTATCGACCGCTTAACACCTTTATAGTTATAAAGTATTTTAGGTTATTGTAGTCTATAAGGATTTTAATAGGATAATTACTTCCTATACAATAATATCGCCAATGCTTTATTACTATAATTATTGTAAGTAGCTCCTAGTCGTGCGTTATATAACGCTACTTTATAGGGGTTATTTTCCTTAACCAAAACGCTATAGGATGCCATTTTCCGTTTTTTAATTAAGATATAATTGCCCCTAGGGTAAAGCCGGATGCATTCGTTTTAAGGTATATATATAGCTCCTAGTAGAAGTATATTAGGATAGGCGCCGATATAAACAAATCCTTTAACCAGTTTATAGCCTGCTTAGTAGCTTCCCTAAATACAAAGGGTCCTAACTTCTTGCCATTCTTAGATCCTTTTAGTAGATTGGTAATTAGGAGTATCACTTATAAGTAGTAAACAATAAACATTTAGTAGAAGTTTACTATGCCTAAGAAAACCTATACTTCTCTAAATATTGTAGGGTAGGGCTATTCCCTAATAGCGTCCACCTAACTTTTCTCTATTAACACTCCGTTAACGCTAACAATAAAGCCTAAAAAATTAATGCTAGTAGTATAGAATATACACTTTTTTAGGTTTATATAGAGCTTATATTCCCGCAGTCTTTCTAGTACTATTCGCACGTAGTGCGTATATGCTTCATAGTTATTAGAGTAGACTATAATATTATTAAGGTAGACTACACATATCGTATCCAATAGGCCCGACAATACCTTATTAATATAGGCCTAAAATATCACTAGTGCGTTAGTAAGCCCAAATGGCATTACTAGGTACTTAAAGTGGCCGTACCATATTCGGAACGCCGTTTTCCACTTATCGCCGGCTTTAATCCAAATTCGATAGTATACATCTTTTAGATCCAATTTTATAAATATCTTTACGCCCAATAGTGTAAGAGTATATATATTAGGTCCTGCCGCGCTTGCGACAAGTTCGCAAGCACTCTCAGTCTTTTTAGCCGTATGGCGACGTGGAGGCGGGCCACATTACAAATAGCCTATTAATAAGCTCCCCTATTAAGGGTAACGGGTAGCAATTCTTTATAGTAATCTTATTTAGCGCCTAATAGTTAATATAGAGGCAAAGGGTCCCGTCCTTCTTAGGTATAAATATAATCGGTACCCCTACTAGGCTTATAGAGGGCCAAATCCATCCTCTCTAAAGATTATCTACTATATATTAACGCAGTACCGCTAGCTTATTTTCTAATAGGTTATACAGTAGTCTAAAAGGAGGTTGTTTATCCCCTATATTTATCTCATACTTAACTAATATAGGGTTAGGTAAGGTTTGTGCAGCCTCTTTACTAGAAACATCCTCTAAGTCTATATATTCCTATAGAATCTCTAGTTCCTTAACTGCATATAGCCAGATATCTAAAAATAAATATCCCGTGTCCCCATTCTTTGTGTTAAGAGTAGCATATATGGTATATACCCACCCTTCTTCTTACACATAGTTTAAGAAAGTCTCTTAATCTTTAACTATAATGCGTGGTTAAGACTTCTAATGTTAATATAAGGCCGAAGGCTAATTAATGTCCGGATTAACTTGGCGAAGCCATAGGTATCCCAAAACAAGGTCGTACCCCTTAATTTCTACAGCATAGAAGTGTATCTCCTACGTATCCCATAGACTATCGCGGTCCTAGCTGGCTACAGAAAAAGCCTATTCCCTATAGTATAGAATCCAGTGGCCTCTAATGCTTTAAACGGTGCGCACCTATAAGCCGCTAAAGTCCAAATCTAATTCTTTTACCAGTAATTAAGAAATAAACCCTATACTCGCGCCGCTGTCTATAAGGCAGTCTCGCGTCACCCATTTATTATTAACTTAAATAGAGACAGGAATAACTATACGGTAGTTTACTCCCTCCTTCTCTTACTAGCCTAGTGTAAAGGAGTAAAGATCCACTAGGCTGTCTCTTTTCCTAATTAAGCCGACTCTTACTTCTTTTACCGGTAAAAGCAGCTTATATAGCCCTTCTTACCGTAGTTATAATAGGTACATATCTCCCGGTTCCCCTCCTATAAATTAGGTCTTTACTTATTATTATTTTAGGGTTAACTAGTATTGCTCTAGGGCTGCGAGGCCTACTCGCGTTATCCTTCTATAGAGCAGTTAGGTTGAAATCTACCCCTATTATTAAAGCTAGGTCTAGTCTTACGCTCTTTATCATTAGCGTCTCGTTCCTTTTACTTACCTAAATAGTCTCTTTTAGCACTTTTAATCCGAGTAGCTTTAGAGATAAGCTTTTCTTAAAAGGTAGGAATTTCGCCCTTCTCTTATATGGCCTGTTAAATTTTAGGTTATAGCTTAGTAAGTAGCTGGTAAAGTTATATAGCGTTATCCCACAGATCTAAGTAGGGTATATTATCTTCTAGTTCTTCTAAGTAGTTTACAAACTAGACCACAGTCTAACCATCCCGCTATTTAGCGTTATAGTATCGCTAGTTATAGTCCATCCCTTAATTAGTAGGGTCTTAGACCTAATTAACCAACCAGGTCCTAAGTTTGCTAAATTTAAGAGGTATAGTAAGTTTCTTCTTATAGCGTGTTTATAAACTCTTAACGGTACCACATAGGAAGGTAGAAGTAATTAGTGTCTAATTATACTCGTTAGAGTAACGTTTCGGATCTAGCCGAAACTTAGTTTCGCATTATTGGATAAAATAATTACAGTTCCGAAGACTATCACTATAGTACTTATTAGGTTCCTTTATACGGAATTTAAATTTTTCTAATATTACAGCATAGTATAGCGTTACCCCTTTAAGTCCGCTTTGTGTCTAGGGTATCTATACTTCCCCTAATTGTCCTTATAATTGTTCTTAGTAGTCTTAATATACTTATCTTAATTATATCTCTAACTCCTTTATTTTTTATAGGGTCTCGTATAGCAACCGCTCCAATAACTCCCCAGCGGTAATCGTTCCTAAAGGTCTCGTAAGGTTAGACGGACCAGCCGTGGCTTCTTTATAGGAAGAGGGAATACGCTCCTCTAGGGAGACTCTTTAAGCCTCTTACAGTAAGGGCGTTGCTTTATAGGGTATAGGAGTATAGTCCATTATTATTAATTAATAGCCATACGTTCCTAACGGATTGTAAGCAATTAAAATTATAAAAGGCTAGCCTAACTAGAACGTATAATTATCTAATCAACAGTATTACCGGTAAGTAAAAGGTAAGTTAAAGGTAAGTTAAAGGTAGAATAAGTTTCATATATTAAAGGACAAATGCTTCTAACCACTTCTATTTAGAGACTAATTGCTTATTCTTCTCTAGAGGGGAACTAGCTTTCTATATATTTCTTCTAAGACGCTAATAAAACCTTTCGCCCCTAACCTATCTAACTGTGTCTTCTAGAACATAGATGGGATATAGATAAAACCTCCTACCGTCTTATCGGATATGTACCTCTCGGGGGATTCCGTTACATTATATAAGGTAAACTATTAACTTTAACGAAATTAATATAAGTAACCGCCACGTTTATTATCCTATTAATACCTATATTAGAATTGCCTTAATCAGCTCTTTAATTAATGGGTTTTCTAGAACTAACTGCCAGCTATAAGCGCATCTAAAAGGCGTTAAAGAAACCCCTCTATTTCGTCTAGCAGGAGCCAGTTATAACAGTGCTAGGGCACGTCACCTGCCGTATTCTAATATCGCTTACTACTAGTACCTTAGCGCCCCCCTGTATATTAGCCCCTAACAACCTTCCTCTTCCTTTCTTCTTCTCCTTAGCTTAGTATCTTTACTAGATAGCAATCCACAAGCTTCGGTTCAGAGGCATTTATACAAGCCGTCACATTATACTAAGCTCACCCACCCAGGGGGGACTTCATTCGTTTTGAAGCTCCCTCTTTACATTGCCTGGGAAGGCCTAGATAATCTCCCACCCCCGTTCCGCGTGTTCTAGGAGGACACGCGTCAAACACCCCTAGCTACGCGTCGTCAACGCATCAAGTCGCTATTATTAATACTAGGAGCCGGTATTCAAGCAGCTAGAAGGTCTCCTGTGGATAAGAACAACTGCCTAGGAAGGCAATAATATCTAACCCCTCCGACCTTTTTAACTAATACAGAGTTGTACGAGCTACAGAGACGACCTCAGTTAAGACCGACTAGTACTGGGAGACACAACATTAATTGAGACTCAGCCGTAACGCTGCGATGAACGAAGTCAAAAGGAGACTCAGATACTATGAGCTGCGACGACCCCAATTAATACTAAGCTATACAAGGAGAGACGAAATCGATTAGGAAGGACCTATCGCTGGCACCGTACTGCCACCCTAAACCCTTAAACCCGATTACCGACTGTGCTAATATGCCTACAGTCTGATTAACTAACGATCGCGCCGATATACCTGCGATACGCCTGCAATACGCCTGTGATACGCCTGCGATTCGAATGCGGCCCGAACGCGATTCAAAAGCGAACCCGATAACCTGTCGCGCCGATATACCTGCGACACAACTCTCCGACTTGTCTATGAACGCCTTTATAGGCACCCGTCGAGTTCTCATTAATAACCACCGTACTTAACCGACCCGAACCTTACTATCAACCTAGATAGCCCCTCGATCTTACAGCCGAATACATCTACAAGCATTACAGTCCTACGTATAAGAGCACTAGGAACCTAGGGGAGAATTTAAGTAATTTATGGCACTCTTAATTAGGAGAACAGATCAGGAGAATCATTCCGATTCATGGCACTCTCTAACAGCTCTACAGATGAGCCTGTTCATTAATATGACCTCTTACAAACTATCAACGCGTTTCTCTTAATAGCCATTCATACGACCTTCTACGAACGAGACAGCCTACCATTACGAAAGCATGTCTTGCCAGTCGTCAACAAGAATCAAAATATCAACACGTACGCTCTCAATACGTACGCTCTCGATACCATTCGTTAACTACCCTTAAACTGCCTGCCACTCAACGGCAGTCCTTAAACGATAATATGCGAATCTGCTCTCTAATAGCATCTCGTCAAATTAAACGCTATATAACAGCCTACCCTCGTATGACTATGCTCGAATATTAAAGCGCACTCTTTCTTCAATACCTTTAACTCTCCAATAAGAATTAAAATATCGACACGCACCTTCTCAATACCTCTTTCAATACCTCTCTGATAACGACTTGATATGCCAAATCAACGGCATTCCTACAAGTCCTCAATCGATCCTAGATATCTGTTACCTATGGCAATATCCTCAATCGAATATAAGTATTCGAATACGCCTATCAACTCTATAGCGTACCCTCGAATATCTTAACAATACATAAACACGTCTACTATTTAACGACGACCTATTCTGAGAATCACAAGAATATCAACAGGTATACACCAATACCTTAATCGAATACCTTAACGAGAATCAACCTATCGGCGCGTCTCTTGATACCATACTCATACGATAACTAGTTAAATATGCTACAATCAACAGCACACCTTTAACCAATCAATCAACTGTAACTAGTAATACAATAGCATCTCTACTAGTCGACGGTATATTAATTAATCAAATAATCAACAACGTCTCGAACTACCTACCAATCAACGGTAGACCTCGAGAAACCGACCCAGACACCAATCGTGCCGTTACGCCTGCGATCCGAATGCGACTCGAATGCGACCCAACCATAATTCGCATGCAAACCGACTAACTAATCGTGCCGTTGCGCCTGCGATTCGAATGCAACCCGAAGGCGACCCGAAGGCGATTCGAATGCAAACCCGACCGAATAATAGCGCCGATATGCCTGCTATCACTACCTACCGCTGGCACCGTACTGCTACCGAACAGACAAGAGCTCGTGCTAATACGCATGCAAGCTATATTTCTTTTTTTTAATAGCTCGGGGCGCGCCATATTAAAGGAGGGGGTAGTAATACACCTCTCACAGCAGCAGGACGGCTGCATGCCCTACGCCAACCTAACAACAACTGTGCTGCTACGCCTACAGTCTAACCGGCAGACCAATCGTGCCGATACGCCTACGATCTACCGACTAACTGATAGACCGAGCTCTACGTTCGACCACTATTACCACCCGACGCTTACACCGTACTACTATTACAATAGACCTCCGCTGCTCTGCCTGCAGCCGATTAACCCTTACTACTCTGCCTACAGCTAACCAACCCTCGCTGCTTTATCAGCAGCCGACTACCCTTGCTACTCTACCCGCAGCTAATCGACCACTTACTGCCCTGCCTGCAGCCAACCGACTTCTACTGCTCCGCCTGCAGTAACAACTGTATATAAGGTAGAGCTTTGCTCCCTGGTATACAACCCCGCGGATAGCACCGTTCTGCTACCCAACTGATAAGCTCTCGCACCTATGTGCCTGCGAGCGAACCTGACAACCTCTCGCGCTGATATGCCTGCGAGCGATCTTAACTACCGATAGCGCTGATACGCCTGCTGTCTACCATCTGACGCTAGCACCGCACTGCCACCCGACCTCTGCTACAATGTACCTCTCGCAGCTAAACTAATACCTTGCTGCCTTACTGTAGCACCACAATCGACTTCTACTGCTCTGCTTACAGTACTATAACCGACACCTGCTGCTCCGCCTGCAGCTGAACAAACAGACCCTTGCTGCTCTGCCTGCAGCACTACAACTAACTTCTACTGCCCTGCCTGTAGTAACAACTGTATACAAGGGAGAGCTTTGCCCCTTAGAATACGACCCCGCCGCTGGCACCATACTGCTGCCCGAATAGACAAGTCTCGCGCCAATACGCCTGCGACCCAAATGCGATTTAAATGCGACCCGATAGTAATTCAAACGCAATCCGCCGACAAGATTCCATACCAATCTGCTTACGGAATACAACCCCGTTGCTGGCATTATACTGTCACCCAAACAACCTATCGCTGGCACCATACTGCTACTAAACAGATAAGAACTCGTGCCAATATGCATGCGAGTAACTCCCTAACCCTCCCCCCCGTATTAAACCTTCACGTCAACTTTTTTAAGAGGGGGACTAGGGGGGCTTTTTTTTATGGCTCGGGGCGCGCCATATTAAAGGAGGGGGTATAGTACTAGGAGGTACCGGAGTTCTAGAGGAGGAACGACGACCAACGGAGGGCTCCTAGCTATATACCTCTCGCAGCAGCAGGAGCTGCAGGACGGCTGCCTGCCCTACGTCAACTAGGTATAGCGATATACCCCTTACAGGAGCTGTAGGACGGCTGCCTGCCCCACGTCAACCAGGTATAGCGATATACCTCCCGCAGCAGCAGGAGCTGTAGGACTGCTATAAGTCCTATGTCAACCAGCATCGCAATCAAGCGCCAGATGCTAAAATTTTCTTTTCTTTCTCTTCTATAAGGGGATAAAGCCTAAGGGCAGGCTTTTTTGGAAGGGGGGGGTGATGTAACGGTGCTGGGGCATGTCACCTGCCGTATTCTGATATCGCTTACTACTAGTGCCTTAGCGCCCCCCTGTATATTAGCCCCTAACGACCTTCCTCTTCCTTTCTTCTTCTCCTTAGCTTAGTATCTTTACTAGATAGCAATCCACAAGCTTCGGTTCAGAGGCATTTATGCGAGCCGTCACACCAGTCTTCTTAAGCTTTTAATAATAAACTACCCTCTCTATTAACCAATACCGCTAGAGGATTAAGAGATACAGCGGATATAGTGCCTGAGGGCATTAGCCGTCTTATCCTACCCCCATTATCTCCCCTATTGTCTCCCCCGTTATCTCCCCCATCGCTATCCACAGCTTAATAGCGGTCCTTAATAGCCTACTTACTACTGCCAAACTATATAGATCCCCAAGAGGATAAAGAAGCAAAAGTTAATAAAATACCCGTAATATCCGCAATATTTGCTAAGAAGATATCTGCTGCAAAGAAGGTCCGGGTAATTATTAACTGTTTTAGGCTATAGTGGATGTCTATAGGAGACCTAGCGCTTAAATAGATTACAATAGCTAAAGGTTTACGTAAGGCACTAAAGAAAAAAAGAGTAAGGGAGCTCCTTAATAAACTCCTAAAGGATGCTAATATCCTAGATATCTATACTAAAGAGATAGAGAAGCGCGGTATAGTAGGTACTAGTATTGCTTTTACTATTTAGGGAGAGCTTAAAGAGCTAAGGGAGAAAGAGTTACTATTTAGCAGCTTTAACTAATATGCGGATATTAAGCAGCTTAACCTTAGGCAGTACTATTAAGCCGTAAAGACTTACACACCTATACTAGAGTATATAATTATAGTATATTAAGAGGGTTAACGTAAATGTTTTTTATATAAAGGCCGTACGGTTCTAATAGCTTCTACGCTTGCATTTGGCCTTTTACGAAACTCCATAAACTATATCCTACGGCTGCTGGGGATATATCTCTAAGCTAACGGCGTTAAGCGCTATGTGCTTTCTGTGCTCCATGGGCTTAGATTAATTAATAGTTATACCACTTTAAACTAGCAGAAGGAGCGGATAGCCTAGGAATTAAGGTTTAGCCTATAATCTCCGCGGTGTAGGTATATACTAACCTATATATAGGTAAAAATCCGCTTAATAGGTGCAGCTTCTAATACTATTATTATTTATAATAACTTTAACTACCTCTAATAAGTTCAGCATTAAACACTTAGGGATACTAGGACGTTCTATTTACGCACAACTAGTAAGCTTATCTTTAGTATAAGTATACCTAATAGTGGGCTTCGACAGAGTATGCTTTATACGGATATTCTAATTAAGTTTTTGGATATTATAGAGGCTCTAGGTAATTTACAAGACGAGATATAAAAGCAGATCTTAACAGCTTTAATCTATAAAGCTATTATAGAGGTATACCTAGGCCTTAATATATTACTTAGCAAAAACCCACGGTTTAAACATCCACGTATACCTTCTATTAATGTAATACCCGCTGCGCGGACGTCTAGGTTTAACCTAGGACCTATTATAACTAGAGAGGCTTCTATATCTAAAACCTATAAGGTACTAGACAACATTTTCCTCCATTAAATAAATCTATAACGCACCGATAAAGTATTTAAGGAGCGACTGTTTCTAATTTATGGTAATTAAAAGACCATAAAGCTTATTCGGTTATGTTAGGGAGAACGTACTAAGTTAATATCCGCCTATAATAGCCTGCGTTGGGCTCTATTTATTCTAGCTCTTTAGTACCTAAAGCTAAACTACCTATATATGGTTATACGGTATTACTATAATGGCAAGTAATTAGCCTAAGAGTACTCTACGCTATACACCTATATAAACCACCTAGGTTAAAGAAATATCCCAGCTAAGTGCGTGCCGTTTTATTATATAGAGGAGCTAATTCTCTATAGCTTCGACGCTCGTATTATAGCGTTGCTCTATACTTAGATTAAGGAGTCTTATAACACCAAGTCGCCTATAGATATTAAGCGGTACCTTAAAAGCCTATTTCCGCAACGTCTATTAGTAGTAGTTAAGGATATCCGCATAGCGGTTTTTGGTTAAGAAGTCTCTTAGGCGGCTAACTATGCTAGCTAGCCTACGGAACCACGGCAAAAGGGTTACCTTAAGTAGGCTAGTAGTGCTACATTCTTATAAACACTTTCTAAGCCTACTAATGCAGAGTTTCTAACGCACGTCCGCTTTTTATAACTGGTAGAGACGTATAAGGTCCTTAAGCACGCTATTAAGCTTGTGGATATTAGCCTGCTTAGCCGTATACTCCCCCACATTTATATTTATTTCGCAGGTAGTTAAAATAAGAACTATCTACTAGAGATATTACGTTTCTTCTAGTTAACTTTAACAGATACTTATTCCCCTAAGCTCTAGCAAGCTATCCTAGTAAATAGTCTAGTAAATATCCGCGGCAAATAAGATAGTTACTACCCGATAGATCTTGATAACAAGCTATTTAATAGGGAGCTAAAGCAGCTTATGCATACTTATAGCAATTCGACATTTAACCTAAACTTACTCTTCCGCTGGAGCATTTATATAACTAATTATACAGGGCTACTATATATAAAGTTTAAGATCACGTTCGGCAAACGGATGTCTACTTAATATACTATTAAATCTCCTGCAGCGGATATTTAATTGCTTGCTAATGCGATTACCAAAGGTTCTATTATCCGCCGTTAGGCACAGTAAGTAAAGATAGAAGCGCCGCCTCTACTATAACTAGGTATTAAACGACTTAATTAATCTGCCCTTAACGAGTTTAATTTACAGCTAGGCGGTAATCTTTCCGCCGTATTTAATAAGCTTAATCTCTATAACGATAATAATAAGCTAAATAGCTTCGTACTCCCTACTAACTTTGCTTAAACCCAGCTTTAACCTACGTATAAGTTACTTAATAAGTAATACAAGATATTAGCTATAAGCTATTACTACAACCATTTAATATCCGCTATAGTTAGTAGCACTAGTACATATTCCCAAGTAATTAATATTATTAATTAATTAATCTATTTAGTTCCTAGGCCGCGCTTACTAGGGGTATAGGGTATAAGGGGAAAGAGGGGCGTTATTCTAATAGATATTAGCTACTATAGTTATAATATCCGCTTAGCGGATATAAGGTAAACTTACCTAGTATTAGCTAACCCCGCCTAATATTAACTAACCTCACCTAATATTAGCCCGCTATATACTAATCAGCATTGCCGTTAATTTCCTATAGTGCTCTTCGCATACATTTACCTCTGTTTAATTACATTAACCGCCTTTACGGTACTAATAAAGACGTATCCAACTAGCGGGTTATTAGCGGCATAAATATATCTAACGGCTGGTATAAGGGTAATAATAGAGAAGTAGGAGCTAGAGACCTAAGAGTTGGCGAAGGTATAGGTATATCCTCTTCCTAAGTTATTAGTAAGAGGTTTATAGCTAACTATTAACTAGCCTGTAATATATTAGCGCTATAGTAAGGCGCTAATTGCCAAGGCGCTAATATTTTAAATCTCCTATCTAAAACCTATAAAGCCTATATAAGAGCCTATAATAAGCGCTTATCCGTAGCAGCGTACTGCTCTAACGCTTAGGAAAACCGCTCTAATATTTATATAATTAACCTAGAAGAACCTAAGAGTTGCCCTATTTTTTTCTGTTTTTACTTTTATTTCTTATCTACTAAAAGCTTAATAAGGGACGGAAGCTCCTTACTAAGGATATTAGGATCCCACTTAGGCATTACTTACCTTAATAATGCCGTATCTAGAACCTACCCTATATTATAAAGGCAATAAAGCTGCTTATCTAGTATAATATAATTAACTATAGGCGTTTATAATATATCCTAATACCTAGCCTCCGCCCATTACGTAAACTACTTCTATATATTGCTTAACATAGGCTCCTAGCGGGTTTTCGTAATATCCGCACTATAGCTAGTATAGATATCGTACTCACAATCCATAAATATTACTAGGTTATAGTTACTGTAACATAAGTCTTTACTAACAGTAGACTATGGGTCTCTATAGTGTATAAGTTATATTACTTATAAGTATACCTAATCCTTATTAACTAGCCGCCATAGGGTAAACGGCAGTTTACCACATAACTGCGTATTAGTTAACCGCTTCTTTAGGCGTAAGGTTAGTACGATAAGCTCTTTAGGTAGGCGTACTATAGAACCACTAGGGCTTAACCTACGCCCGCTTCTTATATCTACTAACTGCTTAGTACTAACTAATGCTATAGATAAAGCATCGCCCGCAATATCCGCAGTCTCTACATTTTGTCGCCCGCGGATATTATTACGCAGCGCGTTTACGCGAAGATCGCCTATACACTAAGGTTGTGTATACTTAGAACCACCTAATTTATCATAAGGACCCCGCTAGCGGCTCTTAACCATAAAGATTGCTTTGCCTAAGAGGCCTTCTCCTTAGCCTACCTAGCCAAACTGCTATGCTAGTATATTATAGGATTTGTGGCGAGGTATTCCATATTAAATTAAACGGTAGATATCCGGGATATCTGTACCGTATACTACTACATCTAATACAACAAAAATTCGAATTTAAGACATTAGGCGCGCGTATTTAGCGTATAAGCGGTCTTTATTAATATCCGCAAGCGTTACGTAGTAGCTCTACACCGCTTCTCTAGTAATAGCAGCATTATAGCCGCGATAGATTAACTAGCTGCGAATAATATTATAACAGGCAGCTATCCACTCCTTAGAATTAAAGAAGATAATCGTCTTTAGAATTAGCTAAAGTTAATTAAACTATTAGCGGTATATCTGCTGTACGGATATTAAGCGGCTTCTTAATTACTCGCCTTTTCCTTAGTTACTATTACTAGCAGTATACAAATATACTAGAGCAGCAGTAATAGTAAAGTAAAGAGCTTAAAAGTCCTTCTTCTCTGGCGCGGTTATAACCCTCTATATAATTTTTAGCTCCGGCCAATTAATTAGGGTTTTAATAACTTATATATTAGGTTTAAACCTAGCTAGCTTATATATAGTCCAAAATATAGATGGGTTTAGTATTACAGTATATATAAACTAAGGCTTATTAACTAAGACTAAACGTACTTTAAAGAGTTATATATACGCTATACGGAAGGTCTCTCCCTAATTAGCAAGTAGGTATACTTTATTAATCACTATAAGGGCAATATGGGAACGAAATATTGGGTCTATTAGAACTTTATACAGCTTATTACTAACTAAAAGCTCTAGGGAGATAAGGATATGTATATAGCTGCCTATACGGATATCCTCAATTAGCTTAGCGGATATTATTTTCTCCTATATATAAACAGGTCGAATATAAGGTAGCTTTGTAATCTTTTTTACTTACTCTAACCTAATTGCGTTAAGTGGAAGAATAATAATAATAACTGCATTAGGTATAAGACATAGTAGTGCTTATATTATTATACTCTTACTAAAAGATGTCTTTGCTATAAGCATAAGATCTTACCACTTAAATATCAACACCCTTAGGGCCTTAAGCTGCTCTGTATAACTGCGGTACGGGTATATCTCCGCAATAGCTTTATTTAGCTTGCTTATTTAAAGTTTATAAGAGCTGCTTATAAGCTAGGGTAGCTCCCTCCGCAGGCTATATAGCCGTAGAGACCGCTAGAAATCCATTTTAATATAATCCCTAGCCTATTGCGTACTACCAGCTTATTAATCTGCTTAACTGGCTTATAGTTTACGACCTCTTTACCTTATTCGCTTTAATAGAGGCATTAGTAGATAGCGCTTAAAAGCAGCAGAGGGAGAATAGAGGGTTAGATAAAGGCAGGGAGGACTTAAACACGTTATAATAGATAGATCTTAATGGGTTTTAATTATTAGATTATAGATATAATAGATGGAGAGTAGGTGGTTAAGATTAACGCGTCTTTAGTGCGGATATTGCTGATTATTTACTTTAGCAAACCGCGTTACGGCTATTTTAAAATTAATATTAGGAACAGGAAGGCGGGGAGACTTCTTACGTAGACTATTTAATTCACTGGAGCCTAGTATATAATCGATGGATTTTTTAAGCTGCCTAAACTTATCGTAAGAATAAGAAGTGAATATCCGTAATATTAGCTATGCGGATATCGCGACATGCTTTATAAACATCTGCTAAAGTATCTCAGACCACACAGGGACAGATAGCCTAAACTAGTTTAGTGCCATCGGGCCGGATTTATCCGGCGTCCCATATAGTCTAAGTATGCTGAGATAAGTGTACAAGGTATCACGGGGGTAGTCCCATGACAGGCGCGGCGGATCGCGATTATACTGGGAAGACGGAGGCAGTGGACTGAGAAAATTAAAGATCGCGATGGGGAGCAATTAGAGATACTATAAACTGTTACAGTGCTATAATGCAGGTAGACTAAATAACTATATTGTGGTATAAAGAGGAGAAGAAGCTGAAAGGGGTATCATATGCAAATAGTAGGGCCAGCCGCTAAGGCGCTAGTGGTGGGCCAACTAACAGTAGGAAACAGTACAAAACAGTATGAAACAGTATATGTCAAGTCAGTGCCGTAACAGCAGAGCCTTCCTAACCAGCCAGAATATAGAGGAAGTTTATCTGGAAATTAATAACTATAAGAATGTTCTGCAATAACCCTCTTTTCCTTCTATACTATAGAGCTCATCTTATATACCCACTAGTTATAGAAACTGGTAAATAAGTGCCGTTAAGAGCTCCAATACACTTAGTAAAGAAAGGATATTATTTAGGGTTATTAGCAATCTCTTTTAAAGTAATATCCTTAGGAAGCCAAATGACTTCTTTATACAATTTTAAAAGGCCAAGAAGGACTTTATATATAGCTCTATAAGGTAGCAAATTAATACTAAAAGTTTAGCTAGCAGGTAAATACTTACTAGTAAATCATTGTAAATAAGTATTAAGTTACCTTACTTAGTAATCTGTATAATAAATTATTAGAAAATATTATTAGGAATATTAATAGCTTCTTAGCTACTAATATTATAGTTTCCTTATCGACTGCAACTCGCTTCCAGATAAAGGCCTCCCACATCAAATAATACACCCCCAATTGCCCCACTAAATATAGCTTTATATTTTATAAATAGAGGCCTATTTTATAGCTCTATTCCAGGGCTATAAAATAAGCCCTTATTTATATG
>Ga0307515_10008919_pt1 | contig 19482 bp, 20 predicted proteins | sample 17_EM_MG_FD_194513 | JGI IMG/M metagenome (GOLD analysis project Ga0307515, IMG submission 194513) | Populus trichocarpa ectomycorrhiza microbial communities from riparian zone in the Pacific Northwest, United States - 17_EM | ecosystem: Host-associated > Plants > Roots > Unclassified | place...
AGCCGGCCTGCAGTTCTAAGGAATCAAGATGGCAAAGTTTCAACCTCGCGCACAGACCGAAGGCAACGACGACGGCCTGAAGGAAAAGATGATTGCGGTGAACCGCGTCACCAAGGTGGTGAAGGGGGGTCGTACGCTGAGCTTCGCCGCCCTCACTGTCGTTGGTGATGGCGACGGCCGCATCGGCATGGGCAAGGGCAAGGCCAAGGAAGTTCCGGTCGCCGTGCAGAAGGCGATGGAATCTGCTCGCCGCAACCTGTTCAAGGTGCAGCTCAAGAACGGCACCATTCATCACAAGGTGGTCGGTGAGCACGGCGCTTCGCGCGTGCTGATGGCCCCGGCCAAGCCCGGTGACGGCATCATCGCCGGCGGCCCGATGCGCGCAGTGTTCGAGGTCATGGGTGTGACCGACATCGTCTGCAAGAGCCTGGGTTCATCGAACCCTTACAACATGGTTCGTGCCACGCTCGACGCGCTGAAGCACATCAGCACGCCGGCCGAAGTGGCCGCCAAGCGTGGCCTGACGGTCGAAGAAATCCTCGGCTGATCGGCGCACGGAGAAACAACATGGCTGACAAGAAGACACTCAAGATCAAGCTGGTTCGCAGCATCGCCGGCACGCGCGAATCGCACCGTGCCACGGTGCGCGGGCTGGGCCTGCGCAAGCTCAACAGCGAATCAACGCTCGAAGACACCCCGTCCGTGCGCGGCATGATCACCAAGGTCCAGTACCTGGTGAAGGTGCTTTGAGGTCGAAGGAAAGAACATGGAACTGAACAGCATCAAGCCCGCCACTGGTTCGAAGCGTGCGCGCCGTCGTGTCGGCCGTGGCATCGGCTCTGGCCTGGGTAAGACAGCGGGCCGTGGTCACAAGGGCCAGAAGTCGCGCTCGGGTGGCTATCACAAGGTGGGCTTCGAAGGCGGTCAAATGCCGCTGCAGCGTCGTCTGCCGAAGCGTGGCTTCAAGTCGACTACGTTGAAGTACAACGCGGAAGTGACGCTGGCTGACCTGGAGATTCTGGGCGCCGACGAGATCGACATGCTGACGTTGAAGCAAGCCGGCCTTGTCGGTCAGCTTGCCAAGGTCGTCAAGGTGATCAAGACCGGTGAGCTGACCAAGAAGGTTTCGCTCAAGGGTATCGGCGCTACCGCGGCTGCCAAGGCGGCCATCGAGGCGGCTGGCGGTTCGGTCGCTTGAGCTTCAAGTAAACGGAACAACGTTCAGTGGCAACCAACGCGAATCAGCTGGCCAAGAGCGGCAAGTTCGGTGACCTCCGTCGCCGGCTTGTGTTCTTGCTGCTCGCACTGGTGGTGTATCGCCTGGGTGCGCACATTCCCGTGCCCGGCATCGACCCGATCCAGCTGCAGCAGATGTTCAAGGGCCAGCAAGGCGGCATCCTGAACCTGTTGAACGTGTTCTCGGGCGGAGCCTTGTCGCGCTTCACCGTCTTCGCGCTGGGGATCATGCCGTACATCTCGGCGTCGATCATCATGCAGTTGATGACCTATGTGGTGCCGAGCCTGGAAGCGCTGAAGAAGGAAGGCGAATCCGGCCGCCGCAAGATCACGCAGTACACGCGCTACGGTACGTTGGGCCTGGCCCTGTTCCAGGCGCTGGGTATTGCGCTTGCACTGGAAGGCTCGCCGGGGCTGGTCATTTCCCCGGGATTTGGCTTCCGCATGACGGCGGTGGTCAGCTTGGTGGCTGGCACGATGTTCCTGATGTGGCTGGGTGAGCAGATCACCGAGCGCGGTCTTGGAAACGGCATCTCAATCCTGATCTTTGGCGGCATCGCGGCTGGTTTGCCGAACGCCATTGGTGGCCTGCTTGAATTGGTCCGGACCGGTGCCATGAGTGTGCTGGTGGCGCTGTTCATCGTGGTGATCGTGGCTGGCGTGACTTTCGTGGTGGTGTTCGTCGAACGCGGTCAGCGCAAGATCCTGGTCAACTATGCCAAGCGGCAAGTGGGCAACAAGGTTTACGGCGGCCAGTCGTCTCACCTGCCGCTGAAGCTGAACATGTCGGGCGTGATCCCGCCGATCTTCGCGTCGTCGATCATCCTGCTGCCGGCGACCGTGGTTGGTTGGTTCGCCACGGGTGACAGCCTGCGCTGGTTGAAGGATTTGGCCGGCATGCTGTCACCAGGCCAGCCCATCTATGTGCTGCTGTTTGCCACGGCCATCGTGTTCTTCTGCTTCTTCTATACGGCGCTGGTGTTCAACAGCCGTGAGACGGCAGACAACTTGAAGAAGAGCGGCGCCTTCATTCCCGGCATCCGTCCTGGCGAGCAGACCGCGAAGCACATCGATCGCATCTTGTCGAGGCTGACGCTGGCTGGCGCGATCTACATCACGGCCGTGTGTCTTCTGCCTGAGTTTCTGGTGCTGAAGTACAACGTTCCGTTCTATTTCGGTGGCACCTCGCTGTTGATCATCGTCGTCGTGACGATGGACTTCTGGGCCCAGGTGCAGTCTTATGTGATGAGCCAGCAGTACGAGTCGCTGCTGAAGAAAGCAAGTTTCAAGGCCGGCTGACGACGCTGGCGAAGGTGAACTGAAAGACAACGAAACGATAGGCATGGCGAAAGACGACGTCATTCAGATGCAGGGCGAGATTCTGGAGAATCTGCCCAACGCCACGTTTCGGGTGAAGTTGGAGAACGGGCACATCGTGCTGGGTCACATTTCCGGGAAGATGCGCATGCACTACATCCGCATCCTGCCTGGCGACAAGGTGACAGTGGAGTTGACGCCTTACGACCTGACGCGGGCACGCATCGTGTTCCGCGCCAAGTGAGTGCAAGAGAACTGAATTGAAGCGGTCCGAAGGGACCTAGGAGAAGAGCATGAAAGTTGCAGCATCGGTGAAGAAGATGTGCCGGAATTGCAAGGTCATCCGTCGCAAGGGTGTTGTGCGCGTGATCTGTACCGATCCGCGTCACAAGCAGCGCCAAGGCTGACAGCCTTCGACGACGCGTTGACGAGTTAAGCGAATAGAGGAAGCCCATGGCACGTATTGCTGGTATCAACATTCCGCCGCACAAGCACGCCGAAATCGGCCTGACTGCGATTTACGGCATCGGCCGCTCCACGGCGCAGAAGCTCTGCACCGCCAGCGGCGTCCCGTTCGATCGCAAGATCAAGGACCTGACGGATGCGGACCTGGAAAAGCTCCGTGAAGAGATCGGTCGCATGACCATCGAAGGCGATCTGCGCCGCGAGATGTCGATCAACATCAAGCGCCTGATGGACCTTGGTTGCTATCGCGGTTTCCGCCATCGCCGCGGCCTGCCGGTTCGTGGCCAGCGCACCAAGACGAATGCTCGCACCCGCAAGGGCCCGCGCAAGTCCGGCGCACTGGTCAAGAAGTGATCGCTGCTCGGCAAGCAGTCTGACGAGCACAAAGAGGAAGAGTCGATATGGCTAAAGCACCCAATACCGCCGCCCAGCGCGTGCGCAAGAAGGTCCGCAAGAATGTTGCGGACGGCATCGCGCACGTCCACGCGTCGTTCAACAACACGATCATCACCATCACCGACCGTCAAGGCGGAGCCCTTTCGTGGGCATCCAGCGGTGGCCAGGGCTTCAAGGGTTCGCGTAAATCGACACCTTTTGCGGCTCAGGTGGCTGCTGAGGTGGCCGGTCGTGCCGCACAAGAGCAAGGCATCAAGAATCTGGATGTTCGGATCAAGGGCCCCGGCCCAGGCCGCGAGTCGTCAGTGCGTGCGCTGGCCTCGCTGGGCATCCGCATCAACTCGATTTCTGACGTGACGCCAGTGCCGCACAACGGTTGCCGCCCGCAAAAGCGCCGTCGCATCTGATTGATCGTCCGTTTTTCGTCGCCGGCCAGCGCTTCAAGGTGCTGGCCGGCGGTTCCGTTGAAGCCGCAAGGTTTCATAAGCCCACCGTCTGAGCACACAACAACACCCGCCAGACTCGCGCGAGCGCTGTGAGGCACGCGTCAGATTGACAAAGGAAGCAACGTGGCACGTTACCTAGGCCCCAAGGGCAAACTCGCACGCCGTGAAGGCACCGACCTTTTCCTGAAGAGCGCTCGCCGCCCGATCGGGGACAAGGTCAAATTCGACAGCAAGCCTGGCCAGCATGGCCGCACCTCTGGCACCCGAACCTCCGACTTCGGCCTGCAACTTCGCGAGAAGCAGAAGGTCAAGCGCATGTACGGCATCCTGGAGCGTCAGTTCCGCCGTTATTTCGCTGAAGCCGAGCGTCGCAAAGGCAACACCGGCGCCAACCTGCTTCTGCTGCTGGAGTCGCGCCTCGACAACGTCGTCTACCGCATGGGCTTTGGGTCCACACGCGCCGAAGGCCGTCAGCTGGTCTCGCACAAGGCCATCACCGTCAACGGTGAAGTGGTCAACATCGCGTCGTACCTGGTGAAGGTCGGTGATGTTGTGGCAGTGCGCGAAAAGTCCAAGAAGCAGCTGCGCATCGTCGACTCGCTGAAGTTGGCCGAAGGCCAAGGCATGCCGAACTGGGTGCAGGTCGATGCGAGCAAGCTCGAAGGCGTGTTCAAGAAGACGCCGGACCGCGATGAATTCGGTGCCGACATCAAGGAAGCCCTGATCGTCGAACTCTATTCGCGCTGATCTCTTGCGCGCTGGCCGCATGCGCTTCGCCGACGGCAGGCGCGGCGGCCTGTTTCAGTTTCCTTCGTCGGGTGCGGCGCGAGCCGCTCCCGTGGTCCCCTCAGCCTTATCGGTGTAACGAACCGAGGGTATTGAAAGAAAAGACCTCATGCAAACAAACCTGCTCAAACCCAAAGCCATCAATGTGGAGCCGCTTGGCGGCAACCGCGCCAAAGTCACGCTGGAACCATTCGAGCGCGGCTACGGCCACACGCTGGGCAACGCGCTGCGTCGTGTTCTGCTCTCGTCGATGGTGGGGTATGCGCCGACCGAAGTGACGATCGCTGGCGTGCTCCACGAGTACTCGACGGTCGATGGCGTGCAAGAAGACGTCGTCCACATCATGCTGAACCTCAAGGGTGTGGTGTTCCGCCTGCACAACCGCGATGAAGTCACGCTCGTCCTGCGCAAGGAAGGCGAAGGCCCCGTCACCGCCGGCGACATCCAGACACCGCACGACGTCGAAATCATCAACCCTGAGCACGTGATTGCGCACCTCTCGCAGGGCGGCAAGCTGGACATGCAGATCAAGGTCGAGAAGGGCCGTGGCTATGTGCCTGGCACGATGCGCCGCTTTGGCGACGAGCCGACGAAGTCCATCGGCCGCATCGTCCTCGACGCGTCGTTCTCGCCCGTTTCGCGCGTGAGCTACACCGTTGAGAGCGCCCGTGTCGAACAGCGTACCGACCTCGACAAGTTGGTGATGGAAATCGCCACCAATGGCGCGATCACGCCAGAAGAAGCCATTCGCGCTTCGGCGAAGATCCTGGTCGAGCAGCTCGCCGTGTTCGCGCAGCTCGAAGGCAGTGAGATCGCCGCATTTGACGCGCCGGCTCAACGCAGCACGCAGTTCGATCCGATCCTCCTGCGCCCGGTCGACGAACTCGAGCTCACCGTGCGTTCGGCCAACTGCCTGAAGGCCGAAAACATCTACTACATTGGCGACCTGATCCAGCGCACCGAGACCGAGCTGCTGAAGACTCCGAACCTGGGTCGCAAGTCGCTCAACGAGATCAAAGAAGTGCTGGCATCGCGCGGGCTCACACTCGGCGCGCGCCTTGAAAACTGGCCTCCGCAAGGCTTGGACAAGCGCTAATACTTCACCAGTAGAAAGACGGCCTCAGGCCGTCGTCGGATGACAGACGCGCCAGCCCTGAGGTTGACTCGTTTGATCGTGCAACCCCCAGTACCTGATACGGCTGGGGTTCATAAGTTAGTCAGAAAGGAAAAGCACCATGCGTCACCGTAACGGACTCCGCAAACTCAACCGCACCAGCGAACATCGCCAAGCGATGCTGCGCAACATGTGCAATTCGCTGCTGCAGCACGAAGCCATCAAGACCACGGTCCCCAAGGCCAAGGAACTGCGCCGCGTCGTCGAGCCGCTCATCACGCTCGCCAAGGAAGCCACTCTGGCCAATCGCCGACTGGCTTTCGACCGTACCCGTGATCGCGACATCGTCGCAAAGCTCTTCAACGAACTCGGCCCGCGCTACAAGGCGCGTCCGGGCGGCTACACCCGCATCCTGAAGATGGGGTTCCGCGTTGGCGACAACGCGCCGATGGCGTTCGTCGAGCTGGTCGATCGCCCCGAAGTGGCTGAAGAGGCTGCTGGCGACAAGGCCGAATAACAGCTGTCGTCACCACGGATATTCTGAAAAGGGTCGGCGCGAGCTGGCCCTTTTTCGTTGAGGCTCAGGTTCCAGTGCATCGATGCACTGACTCCTCAAATTGCCCAGTGAAACAGGTGACGTGAGACGGCAACTCTGCTATACTCATAGGCTCAGTCGCGGGGTGGAGCAGTCTGGTAGCTCGTTGGGCTCATAACCCAAAGGTCGTTGGTTCAAATCCAGCCCCCGCAACCAAAATTCTCGAGAAAAGAAGAAATCAAAAGGCCCGCCGAGTGCGGGCTTTTTTGCATTCAGGGGCTTGTCTCGCATCTGTCCTGACGAAGCCCCAAGGTTTTACGCCTGCTGGTTGACTGATTGCCATGGCGCGCGTGACCATTGGTCTTGTGTCGAGCCGATCTCGGAATGGCAATCGTCCGGACCGGCGGTTGCCGTTGGCATCGGTGATCTTCGTTTTTGGAAGCGGATCACGACTGGTTTGGAACTCGCGAATGACACTGCATCTCAAATCGAAGTGGGCTTTCGAAAGACAAGCCCAGGTGCTATCCACCTACTCCCCGGCCGCGAGATGCGTGCCGAGGCCATCTTGAAGCACCCATGGGTAGGTTTTAACCAACGAAACCGTCCCCACTTATTCGGGCTCTGACCGGCTCACTTTTCGTCCAGGAACCGCATGACTGCCAAGACTCGCACCTCCTCACTCGCCATCACCGGCTCTGCAGCCGTTGCAGCCGCCAAGGTCGAACCCAAGGCCAAGCCTCTGCGCGTGAAAGTGCCGAAATCGAAGGAACGCGCGCTGATCCGCGAGTTCGGCCTCGACGTCACCACCTTGACCGAGGTCGAGCTTGAGAAGCGCCGGGTTGAGTTGACCGCGCTGATCAAGATGGGCAAGAGCCGCGGGTTCCTGACCCACCAGGAGATCAACGACCACCTGCCCGAAAAGCTGGTCGACGCCGAAGCGATCGAGGCCACCGTAGGCCTGCTCACCGACATGGGCATCGCCGTCTACGAGCACGTTCCTGACGCCGCCACGCTGCTGATTGCCGGTGGAACGGGCGCCGCTGCAACCGACGAAGAAGCCGAAGAAGCCGCCGAAGGTGCGCTCTCGACGGTCGATTCCGAGTTCGGTCGAACGACCGATCCGGTGCGCATGTACATGCGGGAAATGAGCTCGTTCGAATTGCTCACCCGTGAAGGCGAGATCGAGATCGCCAAGCGGATCGAAGGCGGATTGCAAGCGATGCTGCTGGCCATCTCGGCTAACCCAGCCGTGGTCGCAGAGATCCTCGCGAGCGGCGCAAAAGTGGCAGCCGGCGAGTTGCCGATCTCGGACGTCGTCGATGGCCTGGTCATTGCCGACGAAGCCGATGACTACGTGGCCGAAGAAGATATCGATTCGTTCGATGACGGCGACGAAGCGGATGACGCCGACGGCGGTGGCAGCCCCGCGACCACCCGCCGCCTGGAAGAAATGAAGAGCGCCGCCCTCGAGCGCTTCGAGGCGATCAATGCTGCCTTCAAGTCGTTGCGCAAAGCCTTCGAGAAGAGCGGCTATGGGTCGACCGCCTACAGCAAGGCCCAGAAGGCGCTCAGCGCCCAGTTGATGACGCTGCGCTTCACCGTCAAGACGATTGACAGGCTCTGCTCGATGTCACGCTTGCAGGTTGAAGAGGTCCGGCGCCATGAGCGCGAGATCCGCAGGATTGCGGTCGACAAGTGCCGCATGCCGCAGCAGCACTTTGTAGAGAACTTCCCGGCCAACGCGCTGAACTTGCAATGGGCCATCGACGAAGCCGCTGTCAGCGCGTCGTATGGTGCCGCGTTGGGCCGCAGCGTGCCCGCGATCCAGGAGCACCAGACCAAGCTGGCCGAGATTCAGGCGCAGAGCGTTGTTCCGCTCGATGAACTGAAGGCCATCAACAAGAGGATGAGCGAAGGCGAACGCGCGATGCGTGACGCCAAGGCCGAGATGATCGAGGCCAATCTGCGCCTGGTTATTTCCATCGCCAAGAAGTACACCAACCGCGGCATGCAATTCCTCGACTTGATCCAGGAAGGCAACGTCGGCCTGATGAAGGCAGTCGAAAAGTTCGAATACCGCCGCGGCTTCAAATTCTCGACCTACGCGACATGGTGGATCCGCCAAGCCATCACGCGGGCGATCGCCGACCAGGCGCGGACCATCCGCGTGCCGGTCCACATGATCGAGTCGATCAACAAGATCAACCGCGCGAGTCGCGAGCATCTGCAGCAGTTCGGCTTTGAACCGGATGCCGCCACGCTCTCCGCCAAGCTCGAGATTCCCGAGGTCAAGATTCGCCAGATCATGAAGATCGCCAAGGAGCCCATCTCGATGGAGCTGCAGCTTGGCGACGATGGCGACACGACGCTGGGCGACATGATCGAAGACACCAGCAACGTTGCCCCGATGGAAGCTGCGATGCAGTCGAACCTTCGGTCGGTCGTCTGTGAGCTGCTCGATGGCCTGGCGCCTCACGAAGCGAAGATCATGCGCATGCGCTTCGGCATCGACATGACTGGCGACCACACGGTGGACGAAGTCGGCAAGCAGTTCGACATGAGCCGTGAGCGGGTGCGCCAGATCGAAGCGCAGGCGCTGCGCAAGCTCAAGCACCCGAACCTTTCGGACAAGCTTCGCACCTTCGCCGACGCGCTGTAACGGCGCTCAGCCCCAAAAAACGCCGGCACATCGCCGGCGTTTTCACTCCAGGCGAGCGAGCAGCAGCCGCTCAGCCAGGGCGCCTCGTTCACGTTTCTGCGAGGCCGTGCCCTGATTGCCGAGCAGCGACTCGGCCACCTCGTAGGCATACAGGAGGAAGGCGCGGGAGCGCGCTTCCGCCAGGTCGAAGCCCAGCGCCGAGAAGCACTGCGCGATGTACGAGATGCGCCGTGAGTCGACGTCATCGACGGCGTGGCGGGCCATCGGGTCGCGCCGTGCCCACGAGCGGATAGCCAGTTCGACACGCGCTGCCCGCTCCGCCGCTCGCCCGCGAAACGGCAGCGACAGCAGCTCCCGGATCAGTTCTCGTGGCTGGTCGCGCTTGCGGTCGAAGCGCTCGATGATCTGCTCGGTGGCCGCATTGCGCCAGCTGTCGAGCAGGTGCGTCAGCAAGTCGTTGCGGTCCTTGAAGTGCCAGTAAAAGCTGCCGCGCGTCACGCCGATGCGTTTGGCCACCACGTCGACACGCACGTGATCGATGCCGCCGTCGACCAGCAGCTCCGTGGCACTCTGCACCCATTGCTCTGGCGTGAGAGAGCCGCGTGCGGCATCAGGGGCGGGGGGCTTTCTGGCGGCTTGGGGCATCGGTGATGGCATCAGCGAGGACTCGTCAAGACAGCAGTGTATGGGCCTCGGGGCAAACCAGGATGCGGCATTCTTCTGGGTCAGGCACGATTTCAACATACAGGGCTGTATGTTAATCACGGCCCGTGATCTGGGACGACGCGATGCCTGCACTGTTCGAGGAACCCGATTCACTGGCGCCAGCCAAGGTGCTGAAGTCGCTTCGCGCCGATGGCAGCTTCGTGCTGCGCTCCCCCGAGCCGCTGGGCGACTATGCGCGCTGCATCGGCGAATGGCTTGAACACTGGGCCGTTGAAACGCCCGACGCCTTGGCGCTGGCCGAACGCGACGGAGCGGGCGGCTGGCGGCGCTTGAGTTGGCGCGAGCTGCGCGGATCCGTCGGCCGCATCGCACAGAGCTTGCTCGATCTCGATCTGCCGCCGCAGCGGCCCGTTGTCGTGCTGTCCGACAACGCCGTCGACCACGCACTGCTGATGCTTGCGGCCATGCACATCGGCCGCCCGGTGTGCACGGTGTCGAGCGCGTACAGCCGCCAGACGCAGGACCACAGCAAGATCCGCGGCATTCTGCAGGCGCTCAAGCCGGCGCTGGTCTATGCGTCGGACGGCGATGTCTATGGCGCTGCGATCAGTGCTTCTGGAACCGACGCGGTGGTGGTGCTCAGTCGAGCGATCGAGCGTGTGCCGGGCGCCCTGAGTTTCGACAGGCTGACCCAAGCTGACGAAGGCCCGAATGTGCAGCGCGCATTCGCTGCCATCACGCCCGACGACCACGCCAAATACCTGCTCACCTCGGGCTCCACCGGCACGCCCAAGGTCGTCATCAACACCCACCGCATGCTTTGCGCCAACCAGCAGATGATTGCGCAGACGTGGCGCTTTCTCGAGCGCGAGAAGCCCGTGCTGCTCGACTGGCTGCCGTGGAGCCACACCTTCGGCGGCAACCACAACCTCAACCTCGTGCTGCGCAATGGCGGCAGCCTGTACATCGACGAAGGCCGGCCCGCCCCCGGCTTGGTCGAGCGCACAGTGCGCAACCTGCGCGAGGTGCGGCCCACCTTGCACTTCAACGTGCCCCGCGGTCTCGACATGCTGCTTCCGTTTCTCGAGGCCGATGATGATCTGGCGCGAGACGTGCTCTCCCGACTGCGCTTGGTCTTCTACGCCGGTGCGGCCTTGCCGCCTTCCACCTGGCGCCGGCTAGAGGCGCTAGCGGCACGGGTCTCCGACCAGCCGCTGTGGCTCACGACCTCATGGGGCTCGACGGAGACGTCTCCATCCGTCACCAGCGCGCACTGGCGGCTCGACGGTGCCGGCTGCATCGGCCTGCCCATGCCCGGCATCGAACTGAAGCTCGTGCCCAACGGCGAAAAGCACGAGATGCGCGTGCGCGGCGTCACCGTGTTCCCCGGCTATCGCGATGCGCCGCATCTCAGTGCCGAAGCTTTCGACGAAGAAGGCTTCTACAAGATCGGCGACGCTGGCCTGCTGGCCGACCCAGAGCGCCCCGAGTGTGGCGTGGTGTTCAACGGCCGCGTGGCCGAAGACTTCAAGCTCACGACCGGCACCTGGGTGTCGGTGGGCAACGTGCGCGTGAACCTGGTCTCTGCCCTCGCACCGTACGTGCAGGACGCGGTGATCACCGGCCATGACCGAGACGAGGTCGGCGCACTGCTGTTCCCCAGTGCTGCAGCCGGCCAGCTTTCGGGCGATGCGCTGGCGGGAAAGATCCGTACCGCGCTGCAAGCGCTGCGCGCACAAGGCGGCGGGTCGTCGCAGTTCCCCGCACGCGCGCTGGTGCTGAACGAGCCGCCAAGTGCCGACGCGGGCGAGATCACCGACAAGGGCTACGTCAACCAGCGCGCGACCCTGGCCCGGCGCGACGCCGACGTGCAGGCGCTCTACGCCGAGCCGCCGAACGCACGGGTCATCCGCGCATGAACAGGCTCACCGCGCCGATCAGCATCTCGGGCTGATCGCGTTGCGGCGAATGGCCGCACTGGGGCAGCTCGACCAACTGCGTCTGCGGCACATGCCGTGCAATGCCGCGGATCTGTTCGATGCTGCCGTACTCGTCGTCCAGGCCTTGCACGGCCAGCACAGGGCAGGTGATGGCCGCGAGTTCGTGCTCGATGTTCCAGGCCTTGAACGCAGGGGCCAGCCAGATGTCGTTCCAGCCCCAGAAGGCCGAGTCCACGTTGGCGTGGTGCCGGGCGAGCTTGCTGCGCAGGTCGGTCGCTGTGTAGGCTTCTCGCGCCTGGCGAATGCTCGCCAGGCCATACTCTTCCACGAAGATGTGTGGCGCCATCACGATCAAGCCGGCCACAGACGACGGGAAGTGCGATGCGTAGATGAGCGCGATCGAGCCGCCATCGCTGTGCCCCAGCAGCCAGGGCGGCTCGTCCACCTGCAACGCACTCAGCAACGCCGGCAACACCTCATCGGCCTGGCGGTGCATGTAGTCGACATCCCAGTGCTCGTCGGCCTGCCGCGGTGTCGAGCCACCATAGCCGGGCCGTGAATACACGAGCCCGCGCACGCCGACGGCGTCGCACAGCGCCTGCGGGAAGTCCTTCCACATCGCCAGCGAGCCCAGGCCTTCGTGCAGGAAGACCAGCAACGGCCTGTCACTCAGCTCGGGCGAAATCCACTGGTATTCGATGCGCGTTGGCCGGCCACGCCAATCGATGCACGCGAACTGCGAACCGCTCATCCGCGCCGCTCGAGTTCGCGCAGCCGGAAGCGCTGGATCTTGCCGGTGGCCGTCTTCGGCAACTCGCCCACGAACTCGATGAAGCGTGGGTACTTGTATGGCGCCAGCCGGTCCTTCACGAAGGCTTTCAGTGTGGCCTCGTCGGTCTGCTGGCCGGGCTTGAGCACGACGAAAGCCTTGCTCTTGGTCAGGCCCTCTTCGTCTTCCTTGCCGATCACCGCGCACTCGAGCACGGCGCTGTGCTGCATCAAGGTGGCCTCCACCTCGAAGGGCGAAACATAGAGGCCGCTCACCTTCAGCATGTCGTCGCTGCGGCCGGAGTACGTGTAGTAGCCCTGCGCGTCCCTCACGTACTTGTCGCCGCTCTTGGTCCACTCGCCCTGGAAGGTCTCGCGGGTCTTGTCGCGGTTGCGCCAGTACATCAGCGCAGCACTTGGGCCCTTGATGTAGAGGTCGCCGATCTCGCCATCGGCCACCGGCTGGCCATCGTCGCCGCGCAGCTCCAACTCGTAGCCCGGCACCGGCTTGCCGGTGCTGCCGTAGCGCACGTCGGCCGGCCGGTTCGACAAGAAGATGTGCAGCATCTCGGTCGAGCCGATGCCGTCGATGATGTCGCAGCCGAAGTGCGCACGAAAGCGCTGGCCGATCTCGGCCGGCAAGGCTTCGCCAGCCGACGAGCACATGCGCAGCGCCACCTCGCCGCGTGCCGGCAGCTTGGGCGAGGCGAGCATGCCGGCAAAGCCGGTCGGCGCACCGAAGAAGACGGTGGGCCGTTGCTGTGTCCAGCGCTTGAAGACGGCGTCGGGCGTGGGCCGCTCGGCCATCAGCACCACGCTTGCGCCCACCGACAGCGGGAAGCTCAACGCGTTGCCCAGGCCGTACGCGAAGAACAGCTTGGCCGCCGAGAAGCAGACATCGCGCTCCGTCAGCCCGAGGATGGGCTTGCCGTAGAGCTCGGCCGTCCAGTACAGGTTGCCGTGCGTGTGGACGGTGCCCTTGGGCTTGCCGGTCGAGCCCGATGAGTAGAGCCAGAAGCCGGGGTCGTCGGGCGTGGTCACGGCGGCATGCGCCAGCGGCTCGCTGCGCGCCAATGCATCGCTGATGGCTTGCCCGCCGGGTGGCAAGGCACCCTCGGCCTGCGACACGAAGATGCTGCCAACTTCATGCTCGCCCTGCGCCATGGCGGCCACCAGCGTTGGCAACAGCGCATTCGACACCAGAGCGGCCTGCGCGCGGCTGTGCTGCAGCATGAAGGCGTAGTCGTCGGTCGTCAGCAAGGTGTTCACGGCGACCGGCACCAGCCCCGCGTACAGCGCGCCGAGAAAGCTCACCGGCCAGTCGTTGTTGTCGTGCATCAGCAGCAGCACACGGTCTTCGCGGCGCAGGCCTGAACTCAACAGCGCGCCCGCCATGCGCTTGACGCGGTCGGCCAGCTCGTTGTAGCTCAGCGCGCCGTGGTCGTCGGTGTAGGCCATCTTCGCGGCGCGACCCGAGTTCAGCTCGATCAGGTGCTGGGCAAAGTTGAACGACAGGCCGAGCGGGGCAGCATGTGGGGCATTCATCGACGTCTCCTGAAGCACCTCTGCCCTTGCCGCGGACCATGGGATGCATTATTGTTCCAGCGAAGAATAGTGCCAGCCCGGTTGAGCGTCAAGCACTATAGTGCAGGAGATTCGGTGAACGAAGAGAACTCGGTGGCAGAGGGCAGCGCTGCCAAAGAAGAAGACAAGAACCCGTTGCTGGTGGCGCTGGGTGAGCGCTTGCGCACCTTGCGGGCGCGCCGCGGCCTCACCCGCAAGGCCGTGGCTTTGGCGGCCGACGTGTCGGAGCGCTACCTCGCCAACCTGGAGTACGGCACAGGCAATGCCTCGCTGCTGATCCTCGACCAAGTGGCGCGCGCGATCCATTGCTCGATGGCTGAATTGATCGGTGATGTGAGCACATCCTCCCCAGAATGGCTCCTGATTCGCGAGCAACTCGAGGGGCGCAGCGAGGCCGATCTGCGGCGCGCCCGCATCGCCATCGGGCAGGTTTTGGGCACCGGCGGTGACTTGCAAGCCAAGAGCAAGCGCGTGGCGCTGATCGGCCTGCGTGGCGCCGGCAAGTCCACGCTCGGCAAGATGCTGGCCGACGATCTGGACATGCCCTTCATCGAACTGAGCCGCGAAATCGAGAAGGTCGCAGGCTGCAGCATCCGCGAGATCCACGACCTCTACGGCACCAATGCCTACCGCCGCTACGAGCGGCGCGCGCTCGAAGAGGCGATCCAGATTTACCCCGAGATGGTGCTGGCCACGCCCGGTGGGCTGGTCTCCGACCCGGCCACGCTGAACCTGCTGCTCGCCCACTGCACCACCGTCTGGCTGCAGGCCGACCCCGAAGAACACATGGCGCGGGTGGCAGCTCAGGGTGACCTGCGGCCGATGGCCGCGAGCGCCGAGGCGATGGAAGACCTGAAGCGCATCCTGGCCGGCCGGGCTGCGTTCTATTCCAAGGCCGACCTCAGCGTGGACACCAGCGGGCAGACGCTGGAACACAGCTTCCAGGCGCTGCGCGAGCAAGTTCGGACGTCGCTCAATCTCGCGTGAGCGTTCGACAAAACATGCAGTTTGATGCATGTTTCCTTTGACGCTTCGAAATTCATGCACTATGCTTCATTGACTCTGAAGGAGATTGCATGAGCACCGACACCACGCGCGTGGACTACCGCACCGACCCTTCCCAATACCGCCACTGGAAGCTGAGCTTCGAAGCCGAGGTGGCCAAGCTGTCGCTCGACATTGCCGATGAAGGCGGCCTGCGCCCCGGCTACAAGCTCAAGCTCAACAGCTACGACCTCGGTGTCGACGTCGAGCTGCACGACGCGCTGAACCGCGTGCGCTTCGAGCACCCCGAGGTGCGCAGCGTCATCGTCACCAGCAACAAGGAACGCATCTTCTGCTCGGGCGCCAACATCTTCATGCTGGGCTTGTCGAGCCACGCGTGGAAGGTGAACTTCTGCAAGTTCACCAACGAGACGCGCAACGGCATCGAAGATTCGTCGCGCCACTCCGGCCTCAAGTTCATCGCGGCCGTCAACGGCGCCTGCGCAGGCGGTGGCTATGAACTCGCGCTGGCCTGCGACGAGATCGTGCTGGTCGACGACCGCTCGTCGTCGGTCTCGCTGCCCGAGGTGCCCTTGCTCGGCGTGCTGCCCGGCACCGGTGGCCTCACCCGCGTCACCGACAAGCGCCATGTGCGGCACGACCTGGCCGACATCTTCTGCACCAGCGTCGAAGGTGTGCGCGGCCAACGCGCCGTGGAGTGGCGCCTGGTCGATGCGGCCGTGAAGCCCGCCAAGTTCGGTGCACATGTGCAGGAGCGCGCCGCCGAGCTGGCCCGCCAGAGCGACCGGCCCGCCAGCGCGAAGGGCGTGGCCCTGTCGCGCATCGAGCGCGAAGACAGCGCCGATGCCTTGCGCTACGAGCATGTGAACGTCGAGATCGACCGCGCCAAGCGCACCGCCACCGTCACGATCAAGGCGCCGGCGAGCGCTGCGCCGCAAGACATTGCCGGCATCGAAGCCGCCGGCGCTGCCTGGTGGCCGCTCGCGATGGCGCGCCAGCTCGACGACGCCATTCTCTGCCTGCGCACCAACGAGCTCGACATCGGCACCTGGCTGCTCAAGACCGAAGGCGATGCCGCCTCGGTGCTTGCCGTTGACGCGTCGCTGTTGCAGCACCAGAAGCACTGGCTGGTGCGCGAAACCATCGGCCTGCTGCGCCGCACACTCGCGCGGCTCGATGTGTCGTCGCGCACGCTCTTCGCGTTGATCGAACCGGGCTCGTGCTTCGCCGGCACACTGGCCGAGCTGGCCTTCGCGGCCGACCGCAGCTACATGCTCGCGTTGCCCGACGACGCCGATCGCGCACCGCGCCTCGCATTGAGCGAAGCCAACTTCGCGCTCTACCCGATGGTCAACGACCAGACCCGCCTGGCCCGCCGCTTTTACGACGAAGCTGCGCCACTGCAAGCCGCACGCGCCGCGATCGGCCAGGCGCTCGATGCCGACCAGGCACACGCGCTCGGCCTCGTGACCGCCGCTCCCGACGACATCGACTGGGCCGACGAGATCCGCATCGCCATCGAAGAGCGCAGCGCCATGTCGCCCGACGCACTCACCGGCCTCGAAGCCAACCTGCGCTTCGCCAGCAAGGAAAACATGGCCACGCGCATCTTCGGCCGCCTCACTGCGTGGCAGAACTGGATCTTCCAGCGCCCCAACGCGGTCGGTGAGAAGGGGGCGCTCAAGGTCTATGGCAAGGGCGACAAGGCCCAGTTCGACTTGAACCGCGTCTGACCGAATTCAGGAACCACCATGTCCAGCATCAACTACAGCGAGAAGATCCCGAACAACGTCAACCTCGGCGAAGACCGCACGCTGCAGCGCGCGCTTGAGCAGTGGCAACCCAACTTCATCAACTGGTGGGACGACGTGGGCCCCGAGGGCTCCACCGACTACGAGGTGTACCTCCGCACGGCCGTGAGCGTCGACCCGTCGGGCTGGGCGCAGTTCGACTTCGTCAAGATGCGCGACTACCGCTGGGGCATCTTCCTCAACCCGGGTGACGCCAACCGCGAAGTGCACTTCGGCGACCACAAGGGCGAGAAGGTGTGGCAAGACGTGCCCGGCGAGCACCGCGCCAACCTGCGCCGCATCATCGTCACGCAGGGCGACACCGAGCCCGCGTCGGTCGAGCAGCAGCGCCACCTCGGGCTCACCGCGCCGTCGATGTACGACCTGCGCAACCTGTTCCAGATCAACGTCGAAGAAGGCCGCCACCTGTGGGCCATGGTCTACCTGCTGCAAAAACACTTCGGCCGCGACGGACGCGAAGAGGCCGGCGCGCTGCTCGAGCGCCGCAGCGGCGACGAGAACAACCCGCGCATCCTCGGCGCCTTCAACGAGCAGACACCCGACTGGCTCGCCTTCTTCATGTTCACCTACTTCACCGACCGCGACGGCAAGTTCCAGCTGTCGGCGCTGGCCGAGAGTGCGTTCGACCCGCTCGCTCGCACGACCAAGTTCATGCTGACCGAAGAAGCGCACCACATGTTCGTCGGCGAGAGCGGCGTCTCGCGCGTGGTGTCGCGCACTGCAGCCGTGATGAACGAGCTGAAGACCGATGACCCGAAGACGTTGCGCGCCGCCGGCGTGATCGACCTGCCGACCATCCAGCGCTACCTCAACTTCCACTACAGCGTGACCATCGACCTCTTCGGCGCCGACCAGTCGAGCAACGCCGCCACCTTCTACAGCTCGGGCTTGAAGGGCCGCTACGAAGAAGGCAAGCGCACCGACGATCACGTGCTCAAGGGCCAGACCTACAAGGTGCTCGAGGTGCAGAACGGGCAGCTGGTCGAGAAAGAGGTGCCGATGCTCAATGCCTTGAACGAAGTGCTGCGTGACGATTTCATCAAGGACTCAGTGGCCGGCGTCGGTCGCTGGAACAAGGTGCTTGAGAAGGCCGGCATCCCGACCCGCCTGGTGGTGCCGCACAAGGCCTTCAACCGCCAGATCGGCGCGCTCGCCGGCATCAAGATGTCGCCGGACGGCCGCGTGGTCAGCGATGCCGAATGGGCCGCGCACCAGGACGAATGGCTGCCCACTGCAGATGACCGCGCCTTCGTCACCTCGCTGATGGGCCGCGTGGTCGATGCCGGCAAGTTTGCCAACTGGATCGCGCCGCCGGTGATGGGTATCAATCGGCAGCCGGCAGACTTCGAATACGTGCGCTTTAACTGAAGATCATGGACATGGCTGTCGTCGAAGCTGTCGTCATCAAGCAGCACCTGATCGACCCGGAAATTTGCATTCGCTGCAACACCTGCGAAGCGACCTGCCCGATCGGTGCGATCACACACGACGACCGCAACTACGTCGTGCGCGCCGACGTGTGCAACGGTTGCATGGCCTGCATCTCGCCGTGCCCCACGGGTTCGATCGACAACTGGCGCACGGTGCCGCGCACCAAGGCGTACTCGATCGACGAGCAGTTGACCTGGGATGAGTTGCCCGTTGAACTGACGGCCGATCAACTCGCGGCTGACGGCGTGGCCGAATCCCAGGTCGAAGCGCCGTCGGTCGCAACACCCACCGCGACCACGTCGACCGGCGAAGAAGCCCCCTTCAACTCCGCCTCCTTCGGCGCCCGCGTGCCCCCATGGTCGGCCGCCCACGCCTACACCAACCTCTACGGCCCGAAGAACCCCACCACTGCCACGGTGGCCGGCAACTTCAACTGCACCGAAGCCGGCTTCGCGAGCGAGACCCATCACATCGTGCTCGACTTCGGCAGCATGCCGTTCCCGGTGCTCGAAGGTCAGTCCATCGGCATCGTGCCACCGGGCGTGGACGACACCGGCCGCCCGCATGTCGCGCGCCAGTACTCCGTGGCCAGCCCGCGCAATGGTGAGCGCCCCGGCTACAACAACGTCTCGCTCACGGTGAAGCGCGTCACCGAAGACCACCAGGGCCAGCCGGTGCGTGGCGTTGCCTCCAACCACCTGTGCGACCTGAAGGTGGGCGACACCGTGCAGGTCATCGGCCCATTCGGCAGCAGCTTCCTGATGCCGAACCACCCGAAGTCGAACATCGTGATGATCTGCACAGGCACCGGCAGCGCCCCGATGCGCGCGATGACCGAGTGGCGGCGTCGCCAACGCCAAAGTGGAAAGTTCGAAGGCGGCAAGCTGATGCTGTTCTTCGGCGCGCGCACGCAGCAGGAACTACCGTACTTCGGGCCGCTGCAGAACCTGCCCAAGGACTTCATCGATATCAACCTCGCCTTCTCGCGCACCCCCGGCCAGCCCAAACGTTATGTGCAAGACCTGATGCGCGAGCGCGCTGCCGACCTCGCGGCGCTGCTGCAAGACCCTGCCACCTTCATCTACGTGTGCGGGCTCAAGAGCATGGAAGAGGGCGTCGTGCTCGGGCTGCGCGACGTGGCCACCGACGCCGGCCTGTCATGGGACGCAGTGGGTGCGACCTTGCAGCGTGAAGGCCGGCTGCACCTCGAGACTTATTGACCGGCCGCGGCGATTGCCTCGGCGCTCAGCACCTCGAACCCGTGCGTGCCATCGCGCGCCAATTGAGCGACGAGGCCGAACTCCCAGTCCAGGTAGCCCTGCA
>Ga0307515_10008920_pt1 | contig 19482 bp, 18 predicted proteins | sample 17_EM_MG_FD_194513 | JGI IMG/M metagenome (GOLD analysis project Ga0307515, IMG submission 194513) | Populus trichocarpa ectomycorrhiza microbial communities from riparian zone in the Pacific Northwest, United States - 17_EM | ecosystem: Host-associated > Plants > Roots > Unclassified | place...
ATTTCCTTTGTCTGGAAATGGTATCAGTAGTGTGGAGTAACCAAATTTGTCTCTACATGTGTGAGTGTGAGTGTGATTGCAGTATCAGTGCAGTATCTATATGCTTAAATGTCGAGGTGTGCGGCGGGTCAAAAGATACTTGATACAATAGGTCATCACGTGTGAATGTGGAAGCGCACCTGGCAGGTGCGAGCCGCCATCATCGAGACCGTGAAATGCAGGCCATCAAGCTTCGCGCATTTCGTCACCACCCGAGGACTAATTCTGGTTTCCCTTCCAAGGCTGGGATACTCGAGACACTTATTCTTCTATTCTTCTTCTTCTCTTCCCCCCATTAACACAACGTTGCAGAATTACCCTCGTCCTACCATACATATAGTGACAACTGTCAAGGCCAAACAATGTGAGTGTGCTTCCAGAATGTCGTTGGTCGTCATCACAAAACCGTCGGGCCTGCGCCATCGCGTTTTCAAGCCCCTGCCACCACCACCACCTCCAGTTGCCAGGTGTTCTTGAAGACCGCCCTCTTGACCCTCCCACATTCCCCTCCCTTATATAAATCCTTTAGCTGGAAATCTCTCTTTCCCTCACTATTGGTTGCATCTAACTGCAATTTTCCATCGCTCTGACGCTTGTAGCCCGAGCTTGTGCAGAACACACGACCAGCCTCAATCCGCAGCATGGCCCCTCCACCACCCGCCTCTATGCCTCTAGGGCAGAGGCTCACTCATCTTGCTCAAACTCTGCAGTTTGCATGGTTTGTTGGACATGTCACGCTCCTACTTTCCACACTCCGATACGGTCTGTCATACATCACCTTCAATTTCGCCTCGAGATGGGCGAGATTCTCTTATCGCACAGCATTCCTTTCTGCTGCCGTCACCTACGGCATTGTGGTGTATAAGGCATATCGAGCACGTATACGGACCGGAAAGCAAGGTGGTGCTTTGGCAATGGCAACGGACGAGAATGTTCAATATCTAGGTAAGCTCGCAATACCCTCGGCTCATGGCGAAACACCAGCTCTGACACATGCTACTGCACAGGAATGGCACTTGTGTGGCTATTCTCACGCCAGATCCCTCTGGCGATTCTTCCATTCGCAGTCTATTCCATATTCCATGTTGCAACGTATACGAGGGCGAATTTGCTTCCAACTTTGCAGCCACCCCAACAGAGCACAACCTCTCCTGGTGCCAAGCCTAAACCTTCAGCTTTGTCTGAAACGATTGGCAAGTTTGTTAAGGAGTACTATGACAGCAGTATGACTCTTGTTGCGATTCTCGAGATTGCTTTGTGGTTCCGCGTCTTCGGGTCTGCGCTCTTGTTCCAGAGAGGCTCATGGATCCTGTTGGCAATCTACACGGTTTTCTTCCGAGCTCGCTATGCCCAGAGCAGCTTCGTGCAGGGTGCGATCGCACAGTTGACCGCCAGGGCCGATGCCCAGCTTGCCAACCAGAGCACTCCCCCAGCCGCTCGACAAGGCTGGGAGACATTCAAAAACGTGGTCAGGCAGGCAGCCGATGCTACTGATATCCGCAAATATGTGGGAGGTGCTGGCGGCCCGGGCCCAAAGAAGGCACAGTAAGGGAAGCTCGGTGCGTTCGTTCTGCCCCCGACTCTCTCCGTAAAAAGCAACGAGTCAGGGTCGATTGCTCAAACGAAGAAATGATCGGCGGAACAGTGCTGGGCGAAGGAATTTAACTACCAGACGCGGTGACTGGTGGATTGAGTAAGCGCCTCAGCGTGGGCGTGGTTATGATTATGAGCAGTGGACGCAGCACGCGTTGCGGGGGGCGGGGGGCGGAGCGGAGAAGGAAAAGTGCTGTATCCCGGACTTCATAGAGGAGCGTGCAATTGCGGGATTTGGTGTTGTTCATTTCTGCTTTTATTCTTTGCAAGTCGAGGCCCTCCTGTTCCAATAAGTTCTGAAGTATTCCTGCATAAATTAAATCTCTGCAATTGCAATGTGCGCAGTGGCTGCACAGCAGATTCTGGATGAAGCCGCACCTCCAGCTCATCAATTTTAGAGCACTTTCAGCTCTTTGTGCAGAGAGTTGCTGCGAGCCCCCAGCTTCTCACCCAGCCACAACGCCGTTAGCTGCAGCATTGGTGGACGAGCCACCCACACCTAGAGCATCTAGCCAACTGTGCAAAGCGGTGAGAGCTCCTGCGGATGCCTCGCCCTAACTGAGGCGCACGGCTCCACACATAGCTCCACACTTGGTCGCGCGATGGCTGCAAAAAGACTAGTTTAGCCCTTCCACCTGGCACGATTGCCAGAAGCATCACGACGGCTGCCGCGAGGAACATCCTGAGCGATTCATCCGCGGCATCCCATCCCAAAAGACCATCTGGCAAAGTTCTGCCAATTTCAGCATTCGGCACCTGGCGGCCGACTCCGGTTGTATGTGATAGATTTGGTGGATATGATAGTTCAAACTCAAGGGCCCCTCAGCGTGCTTGAAAGCCTTGCATACGAGCCTTCCCCCAGCTTCAGCCAAAAATGGCTCCACTCAAAAATGGCTCCGCTCAGCCGATGGGCGTTCGTGTGGGCGAGCTCATCACCTTTGCGGCTTGCTGGCATGCATCTGGCATCGGTTTGGCCAGGCGCGCTGCTGGTCGTTTTAGCTTGCATGAGATTTCCCGTTTGGCTTGGCGCGCGATGCAGAAAAACGCCGGCGCAGGCTGGAATCACGTCAGCTGTACACCGTTTCGTGGGCGGGAGGAGGAGGTAAGAAGTATATATCCAACCGCCTCTACCTTGTTCCTGAGGCTATTCTGTTAATGGTTTCCTTTTCCACTTCCCACGGAAGTTCATGGCGCGCCAAGCTGTCCTTGATGACTGACCTCCATGGACTCCCCCGCATTTTCGTCCACGAGCCGAAGAGGCTCATGCGACTCTGATGAGGATCTCGACGCCTACTTCGCCAGCTACGTGCCCCTCTCGAATCTCCCGACGCCTCCACCAGTAAAAGGGAGTGCTCTGAACCATGTCTCTGCAAAGCCAATACCGGAAGACACTGTCCTTATATCTGACCTAGCTGGTACGTGCACAAATCTCCCCTGTCGCGGTGTCCTACAGAAGATGCCGCTTCTGAGTGCTGGCACATCCCTCTTCGGCTGTTGCTATCTCATAAACTGCATTGGAGGCACATACGAGTCTAGCAATTTTTGTAATTACTCGTACACCTGTTGGAAGAAGTATCTCCATGCTGAATGCTTCTTCCGGCACTGACATTGGCTAGTGAAGTAATCTATGTATACTAACTCCTTAAAAGGTCCTGCGACTCATCTTGCCAATCTTGTCCCTTCAAACACCTGCATACATCGTCCATCCGTGGCTGCCATCCATAATTTCTTGTTTCGTGCCGAGCTTCCTCTCGAAATCCTAGGATTAGCTGCATGTATCCTTGACGCTCTGGGTTCTCGATTTGCCCTCGAGTGGCGCAAAGCCTGTTCCTCAACCGCTCGCACTTCAAGCTTGCTGAATCGCTCCTGGAAAAGGACATCGTTTCATCACGATACAAAAACCTCGGTTGAGCCCGAGATTGTCGTGCTCTCGGCGTTGTCTCTAGCAGCAGGATACTTAGATGACAACCAAAAATCAGCAGCATACTGGGCGCGTACTATCTCTGCGGACCGTTTCAGAACTAAACAGGTCAATGCGACTCGTCTTTGCATCCTAATCGACATCGACTACAACCTTCATTCCTTCACACCGGATATGATTCAGGAAGCAATAGAGGACATGCAGGGGGCAGAGCACCTATTCAACGGCCAAATCACTGGAAGCGCTGTAACCTGTAGTAAAGATGAACGAGTCAAGCCTCCGGTTCTAACGCTGCAAAGCACGGCTGTACTAAAGCACGGTCTCTACACCCCCGAGCCAAGTCCTGAGAGCGGAGTTCTCTCCGCTTTGAGTCTGGGCTGGTGAAATAGCATTCTTTTCTAGCGGCATTGTGGGATTTTGCATTTTTCGGTGCTTGCGGCTCTTGTGGGTTTTGCATACGCTTTTGCGGGTGGCCTGACATTGGGGTTATTCGGGTTCGACGGATATTGCATGATACCCATTTTGAGCATTTGGTCTTTGTTGCAAAGGGAGGCGAGATTTCAGCGACTGATAGCGCCGGCAGGCTTAGGTAAATGATAGGACAAGCTGACTTCGTGTTAATCGCATTGTGGCACATAGTTTAGTATGCATAATCGGCCAACTTATGCAAGATATACCCAGCAGCTAAGTGGCTCTAATGCGTGTGACTCTATCATGTTGTCCTAGACCTAAAATATGAGAGGGCTTCAGATATCAGAGGAGCGTTCTACCAGTGTGTTCGGGCACTACTACCTGTAGAAAGCATTGCACTAGCCCTACAAACTGCCTCAGATCTGCGTTAAGCATGCGAATATATAGCTAGCCTAATAGTGGCTCAGCCTGTGACTCTCGGAGAAAAGAACTGCTTGGACTTCGTCGTAGCTGATTGTGCCTTCGTCATCAAGACTACCCCACTTTGTAGCAAGGAGCTCATCCCTGCTCCAACCCCTCCATGGCCCGCCTTCCCCACGGGCTTCTTAACCACTTACTACCCACTGTTTTTCCAAGAATATCATCCTTGATAACCCATCCTGCTGCATCCTTCATCCTGCCTTCGAGTTCCTCATCACTCGTCTCCATCCCAATCCCTAGATTCCTTCAATTGCTGCCGAGAGACTTCTGACTCTCCCGTTTACTGTTCTTCTTTTGTTAATCACCAATTGTGAGCTCAGAGTCAGTATGGCGGCCGCACCACCACCAAGAGAGCGGAGGCCCTCAATGAGCGCCCCGCTTGGCGATCTTCAAGGACCTGTTGGCCCGGGCTTTTCAAGACCAAAGCACAAGAGAACGGTGACAGGCTTCGGACCGTCAGAGATCAAGAGCGTAGAAGCGTCTATTCCTGAACCACAACGCGCAGCGTAAGTCCTCTTCCTCTTCGCTACATTTCGTGCGTACTGACGTAATGGCTACAGGTGGAAGAAATTTGTAGGCTCAACTCAGCAGCAACCATATCAGGCGGGATCTAATAAAGATATTGCAGACGCCGAAAGGCTTTACTACTCCAGAGGAGTTTGAGGCATGTCATCAGCACTGATTAGAATATTATGAGGCAAGCGACTGACATTTTTCACAGAAAGAATGTGTCAGGCACATCGAAACTACCCTCGCTCGCTCTTTGTACAATTGCGATGAATTGTAAGATGCCTCGATTCCACTCCTTATATCCGCACAAATCCACCTATCCGCTCTGCTCCTGGCACTACAACTGATACTCTGGGAACCAGTGCTACCTATGCTGGAACCGCCCTGGCGTTCCGGGATCGGTTGATCCTTGACTGGAACAGGACACAGCAGAACCAGACTTTCACAGACCAAAAACGCGTATACTGTATGCATAACGGCATAACTTAAGTTGTCAAATCCACGCTGACAATTGACTAGATCTTTCCCTGGAGTTCTTAATGGGTCGCGCCCTAGACAATGCTATGCTGAACGTCGGGATGAAGGATGTCGCAGCCAGTAAGGCAGCCTCTATTTTGCACCCGGCTTCGACTAATTATTTAATCCAGAGGGTCTCTCGGAGCTCGGTTTCCGTATGGAAGACATTATCAGCCAAGAACATGATGCTGCTCTCGGAAATGGAGGTCTTGGTCGTCTTGCCGCCTGCTTCCTCGACAGTCTCGCCTCCCTCAACTACCCCGCCTGGGGCTATGGGCTGAGATATAGATATGGCATCTTCAAACAGGAAGTCGTTGATGGGTATCAAGTCGAAGTGCCAGATTACTGGCTTGACTTCAATCCTTGGGAATTTGCTCGGCATGACATCACTGTTGATATCCAGTTCTACGGCCATGTAACCAAATATCAGTAAGTTGTAACTATCCAGATGATCTAACCGTTCAATGCTGAACACTTAGGGATGATGATGGCAGAACTGTCTCAGCCTGGGAAGGTGGCGAGATCGTCCGGGCTGTAGCCTACGATGTCCCAGGTAAGTCCTTGTGCTTTTCCATCAATGGGCTTTACTTATTTTACCAGTTCCTGGGTATCAAACTGGAACCACCAACAACCTTAGACTTTGGGCTAGCAAAGCAGCCAGTGGAGAATTTGATTTTCAGAAGTTCAATTCGGGAGAATACGAAAGCTCTGTTGCGGACCAGCAGAGAGCGGAGACAATCTCTGCTGTCTTATATCCTAATGATAAGTACGTAAACTAGCTAGTGAGATGTGAGAAATAGGCTGACCGGTGAACAGCCTCGAACGTGGTAAGGAACTTCGTCTAAAGCAACAGTACTTTTGGTGTGCTGCTTCTCTTTACGATATTGTCCGCCGATTCAAGAAGACCAAGCGGTCGTGGAAGGATTTCCCTAGTCAAGTTGCTATCCAGTTGAATGATACCCACCCAACTCTTGCTATTCCAGAGCTTCTACGCATTTTAGTAGATCAAGAGGGTCTAGACTGGGACGAGGCATGGAGTAGTAAGTCACATATTTACGCTTAAAGAATGTCACAAGCTTATCTTTGCCTAGTTGTCTCGAAGACATTCGGCTACACTAATCATACAGTTCTTCCTGAGGCTCTCGAGAAGTGGTCTGTTCCGCTATTTCAGCACCTACTTCCCCGCCACCTCCAGATCATCTACGACATAAATCTAAATTTCCTCCAGTATGTCGAACGTAATTTTCCCAAAGACCGCGATATGCTTGCCCGAGTTTCAATTATCGAGGAGTCGAATCCCAAGATGATTCGTATGGCCTACCTCGCTCTTATTGGCTCACACAAAGTCAATGGCGTTGCGGAGCTGCACTCCGACTTGATCAAAACTACAATCTTCAAGGATTTTGTCAAAGTTTACGGGCCTGACAAATTCACGAATGTTACGAATGGTATCACTCCTCGTCGATGGTTGCACCAAGCCAATCCGAGGCTCTCCGAGCTCATTGCGTCCAAGCTGGGTGGACATGAGTTTCTAAAGGACCTCACTCTTCTCCACAAGCTTGAGAATTATGTTGATGACAAGGAATTCCGCAAAGAGTTCCAGGAAATTAAATACGCAAACAAGGTCCGGTTAGCTAAACATATCCAAGACACGACCGGTGTCAGCGTCAACGCGAGCGCTTTGTTCGACGTGCAAGTCAAGCGTATACACGAATACAAGCGGCAACAGTTGAACATCTTCGGTGTAATCCATCGCTATCTTGCTATTAAAGCTATGTCTCCAGAGGAAAAGAAGAAGCTTGTTCCTCGTGTGTCCATATTTGGGGGCAAAGCGGCTCCAGGATACTGGATGGCCAAGACTGTAATTTATCTGATCAACCAGGTCGGCAAGGTGGTCAACAATGACAAGGATGTTGGCGATCTTCTTAAAGTCATCTTCCTCGAGGACTATAATGTGAGCAAGGCCGAAATCATCTGCCCAGCTTCGGACATTAGCGAGCACATCTCAACTGCTGGAACGGAAGCTAGCGGTACTAGCAATATGAAATTCTGCTTGAACGGAGGTCTCATCATCGGTACTTGTGATGGCGCTAACGTGAGTATACTCAGTCCTCCCCAATGCCTTCGGGCCTTAATCCATGTTTACGGCCAAACACTGAAAAATTATACAGATTGAGATCACACGTGAAATCGGTGAAAATAATATCTTCCTCTTCGGTAACCTAGCTGAAGATGTCGAGGATCTGCGCCATTCGCATCTCTACGGTACTTACTCGTTGGACCTCTCCCTCGGCGCCGTTTTCGACGCAATCCACGGCGGCATGTTTGGCGACGCAAACGCCTTCAGTGCATTAGTCAACGGCATCGTTGAGCACGGAGATTACTACCTTGTCAGCGACGACTTTGCGAGCTATTGCAAGACGCAGGAGCTGATTGATGATGCGTATAAGAATCAGGAAGAGTGGATTACGAAATGCATCACCACAGTAGCGCGCATGGGCTTTTTCAGTTCAGACAGGTGTATTGATGAATATGCCGAGATGATTTGGAATGTAGAACCATTGCCACCGAAGGAGCAGTAGACCGTGTACATTCTGGTCCACAACAGGGTAATCGGTTCCCTAACGTGGGAGTAGTAGGCATGGATAAAGGCAGGTAGGTATCTTGGGATGATGAGATGACGGGATGACTGCACGATGACGAGTCACGCCGGTGCGTGCGGGTTCAGTTGCATAGATACAGGCAAAGGATGATGTAGAGCAAGTTGTGCTTTTCCTTATCTTCGTTATTATTATTGACGACTCTCACCTTTCTTTTTTCCTTTGAGAAACGTCGTAAATATAGTATACTTTCGTTTCCTTGACTTGTGCGGGAAAGATTGTACGAGGGTACTAGTTTGTGAGATAGCTATACATATTGACAGATTTCCTCATCAAATATCCCTGCCAATGTTGCACTGTAGATCAATATCCATCCAAATATCATCTTTAATTTTTGCTTGACTCTAGCTCAAATCCTGTAATAGTAGTAAGAACGGTTAGCATGATCATATATGGGCCTTTAAGTAAACCAAGTCATGCCATTTTGATTTGGTATGAAGATAATTCCTGATTGTTCTCTGTCCCTTGCGCCGGAAGTCCAAGCCAATGTTTCTAGAATACGCTCACTCAATATCTCGCACAAGGCGTTAATATAGGAAATAGTGCACTGGTCGTCATGTAGGATCAAAAAACCCCTCATTTCAGTTAACCCCTAAACAACATCCTGATCATCCTGTCCCCCTTATCGCCGTCATCCCCGTCGTGCGATTCCCCGGGTTGCTTTCCTCCGTGAGCAAAAAACAGTATCTTGATGGCGATGGCCAGGCCGGCGTGCAGCGCTAGGACGACGATGAGCAGGATTTTGGAGGTCCGGATGTCGGTGGCCGACAGCACGGGGTAGAGGTTGCGGAAGAGGAAGAGGGCGGAGACGGCGAAGCCAACGGCGACGAAGACATAGTTGAGGACTGGAGAAGATGGGTCAGTTTGGCTCGGTTTACTAGGAGGGGCGCGGAAGGAGGCATACTTGAGATTGGCGACCAGGATATCAGCGCTACGGGGATCCAGATCAGATTCGCGTAGCCGTAGAGGGCCATGCATTCGAGCAGGTTGGCGGATTCGCTGCCGAACCATTTGAGGGTCCCCCACAGGCCGATTGGGATGACGACTGCGGCCGGGAGTTAGCTCTATTGAGGATTAGACGGGGGAAGCGGAGGCGTACAAGTATAGCCGTAAATCAGTCCCGCAGCACCTATCCCATAGTCCCGTCAGTATATCGAGCTTCCAGCCTCCGATGCCTACTATTGCTCGATGCACATACCGCTCAGCAGTGTGAAATCATACGCGAAATGCTCCTTCCCCTGATGATCCAAGTACTGGCTTATTGTTCCTGTCAGAAACAGTATCACAACCACCGTTGTCGCGATCCAGAAAGGACCATAGAGATCTGGGTTCCCCTCCAGCACATCGAGGAAGTTTGCCCGTGGGAAGATGGCTGCCGTGCACCGCTTGACCACCTCATTTGTGTCCACGTCAAAGAACTGCGCGTAGAAGGAGAGGCTCCATAAGAAGCGCTTCGACGAGCCGCTGGTGTTGCGCGATGAGCCACCGCCGGGGAGGAAGCTGGCGCCGCTGCCGTCGGCGGGGATTTTGGTGCGGGACTGCGGGACTTCGAAGTCTGAGGCGCATATTAGATATTTACGCGGCACGGGGAGAGGAAGGGCAAGAAGTACTGGAGGAGTGGAATTCAAGGTCTTCTTGCAAATCGGTGTGGCCTAGGTCTCCCTAGGAAAGCTATGCGTAAGCTACTGCCGCTGGATTCTGCGCAAGTTGGGTGGGGGTTCAGGCAGTCCTACTTCGGTGTCTACATCGACGACTACGTCGTAGCCCCGGTTGGCCATTTTAGAGGAGGTCCGAAGCTGGGTCTGGTGGTTTTAGTTATTCGGCCAGGTTGCAACGTCTCAATGAGACAGAGATACCTTTTGAAGGTTCCGCAGTAAGTCTAAGGCTTTAATACGGAGCACATCGTTTAAACTTCATCGCTTATTCTGGTGAGGTATCGTAACCAAGACAATACATTTTGGATTATTTAACCAATGTCTAATCATGCAAAGCAGTAAGATCTATCACTTTACGCTTCAGGTAGTTTTGTGGGTGATACGTGCGCATATGCTCGTGGTACTCTTTCAATTCTCGCAGTCTCGCTCTTCACAAGCCTTGGAGGTTTCGCTACTCGTACGATTGCCTACGACAGCCTGTATCAATAAACATTATAATCACCATACACTTCGTCTCTAATTAACAATACAATCCTACCTCTTCTCGTTTATACTAATAACGCCGAAAGCACCCAGATGCACCAACAGTAGCTTCCGAGCTCTACCATAGCGAAAATATCCTCTATGTATCCTCATGAATACTCCTTCCTTTCTTTATGTTCGGTTCGCCCCTTCACGGCTAATCTAATTCGAACCGATATACATCATCTTACTTCGCTCGCTTCGTATGCGGCCCGCTCTGAATGCCTGGCACGGTGCGTTATCAACCTACAGTAAGAATCCATAGTCAGTTTATTAAGGAATAATCAAGAAGGACGAAGGTCTTACCAGAGCGCTCACTGGGGCGATGACGGCCGGAGGCCGTAGCCGTCTCTTGCGCATTCATCCTTTATGGCATTCTTTTCTGCCGTACATGCCTAAAATTCACGTTGGGAAGTTCAAGGATGAACACTGGACGATCAAGGTCTGCGATGTCCAATGCTATTTAGTAAAGAGTTCGCCGAACCCGAATAGACACCTTCGTGTGACCATGTAGCAGATCTTGTTGGGGTTGTTGGAGAAGGTGTGCGAGATATTCTCGGATTAGTAGTGGTATCAGGATCTGCGAATCTAACATTCAGGTTCTTCTTCGGCTTATTGTGCAGTGGAAGTGTCAATTTACCAGATTCCTTTGGCCATGAGTTTGGTTTGAGCATGTATCTCTTATCTTCCTCCGCTCTTTCCACGAAACTCTTTAGGTTCTGGTGTAGGATTTCCGCTTTGATTCGCCTTTTCGAATCGATGACAAGCATACTTTCCATAATTAATTTCAAAAAGTCGTGTAAGAGATCAGAACAGTTTTCATGTTGATGGAGTTCTTTAACCCAGGCAGTTACTCCTTCCCGTATTTCAGCTTCTTGGTCCGATCCAGGAATGATTGAAAAGAAATTGTCATCGCTGAAACCTGGGGTGTTTTCTTTTCCTCGACGATGTGCGAAGTCTTCGACCGCCTTCCAACCTCCTAAGAGCCAACTAATGTATTCTAGATACAAGCAGCCTAGACTCCAGAAGTCATAAGCGCGAGAAACGGGCGTACCAAGCTGAAGCTCAGGTGGCTCATAGGTTGGAGAACAACTGACGCTTCTGGGATTGACCTTCGAACGCGAATCTCGCCCATGGAACCGACCTAAGCCGAAGTCGGCAATCTTCAACACATCATTTTCATCAGGATACTCGGGGTCGTTCTTGAACCAAAGGATATTTTCCGGCTTAATATCCCCATGGCGTCCGTACCACTCTTCTCCCTTCTCTACACTCATTTTTGCAGTTCCTTGCATTCGGACTTGGCCTGGACCATCCACAGACAATGGAATAGTCACTGTAAAGATGTGGATAAGTCGTAGCCCGTCAGAGATACCATACATTTGCTTCAATGACCATAAAACAGTCTTTTCGTCAAAGCTGGGTACTGGCACAATATCCTTCCAATATTTCAGCAGGTTGGCGTCTGCATATGGAAATATTAAGTGCCACTTTTCCTCATACCGGTATGTAGCGAGGAGCTGGATTAAGTGCCTGTTTTTCCTAGGGCCTAACTTCTTAAGAATTGTTTCTTCCTTTTGGAATTCGTTCTCATCAGGAGAGATGAGTCTCTTGATAGCAACTAAGCGGTTCTCCTGTGATTTTCAATTAACAATGATTAGAGAGCATGAGTGGTATAGACATACCGATGACGAGGAACACTTCCAGAATCCATGATGCGACGGATGAATGCACTTAATGTAGACTTCACTGTAACCACCTGCCCTGAACTCCTGCTTCTTCTCGTTATCAATGTTGGGAGTGACGAACGGTAAAACCGCGCTGTTATCCAGTTCATAATGTTCACCGTATTGAAAGACTGGGGATGTCATCAAACGCTGCGCCTTGCTAAACTTTTCTCGAGTGCGGGCATTCCAGCTTTCCAGAGTCCTGATCGTGCTGCCTGCTCTCCTTTGCAACATCCATTGCAAGCTGTTGATCACGGTATCGAACTGCCTCTGGAGAGGTAGGTCTTTGTCAGTGACCCCCTCATCTAGAAAACGGCATATCTCTTTTTCTTTCTTTATGAACGCAAGGGTAGCGAATAATTGTCGTGCATGTTGACAAATTTGTTGGGCCTCGTCGGCGAGTTTAGCCTCAGTAATATAAGGTCGAACAGACGAAATAGTGCTCTTGACAGTAGATTCAGTGATCAATGATTCCTGAGCACTCCGAGGTACAATAAAGAGTTGAGATCCCAGAGGGCATTCAACCCGCTTGTCGCGTAGTTGGTTTTTCAACTGGTCGACGGTTTCACTCATGGTGCTAATGAATGAAGACGAATCCCAATCTTGTCTGAACGGGCTTGGTGGTTTCAGACTAATACTAGAGGATGCTGGATTCAGAGCTTCAACTTGTAAGCTTTTGGTTTCGTGGGGAGTAATTAATGGTGATTGACGGGGGGATTGCGGGTTTTGGGCTTCCAGAGTATTGATGGTAGCTTCGTTATCTGTCTGCCCTAGAAATTCCCTTAAATTAACAGCCACACTCTCTCCCAGTTTCGAGGCGCTTACCGGAATTTTCTTATGGCCTTCAAGCTTGTGTTGTGGTAACTTTGCCCGGGGTAATGATTTTTTCCTATCCTTTGTTCTATACCGTGCCGGTCTCTGTCCTCGATGTTTGCCTGTCGTGTTAGCGAGTGGCTTGTTCACCGGATGCTCTATGGTGTCAGCCTTGCTGCTGAGTTGTTTGGTTGTGGTACGGTCAGAGCTATATAAACACACGATGGACCCTATAGTCTCAGGCTTGGAATAGAATTCACGACAGCGAAACCTTTAACCTTTATTCAATGTTCAATAGAAGCAGCGTCATGCTTCCTTAGGGTTATAATGAGTTCTCAACTGGACGGCTCTCGCATATCATCAATGCACAGCCGAGGAAACTCTGCCTTGCACATTCTGGTAGCCTAACGCCCCGTTTGAATACATTCGTATCTAGAATGATCTCTCAAGCCCCGAGCACAGCCACCGCAACAGCACTTGATTACCAAACGGATTCAGAAAGGTTTTCCTCCTCAAGGTTGACTTAAGGCTCAAATTAGCCTTTCACCGTTTGCCTTCTTCCATTCATGTCTGATGTGACTCGTCGACAGGCGGATCAAGAGTCTCATTGCGCTGCCTTTGCTGAATTAGGTTAGTAGATGCGATCCTGTCCTGTATGCAAACAATACGAGAAATGACCCAATTTATTGTCCCTAGGCTTTCACCGAAGAGCTCATCGTTTGCCAGGTTCCTTGTCTAGAGTTGCACAGGGTCTGTGGTGACATCTCAGGCTGATACAGCGTACTTTGCGGGGAAATTGCGAATCTTGCAGACGTTCCAGTTTCCAGATCAACCAGATTGCTTAGCTGTTGCTTTTTTCTCCCTCTAGCGAAGTACCGGAAGCGGGGATGAAACTGGAATTTGGGAAGTCGGAATTTCCGGGGTCTGAACGGCCGTAAAATTTTTGGCCGGATGGCTATTTTGCAATTTGTCCAAATCCACCACGTAGCAATTGTAACAATGGTCAACGGGACTGCAATTGCGGCAAGAAGCCAGGCGTTGGCGGATACAGCCATATTACCTCTATCAGTCGTGTGTACAAACTGGGTAGAGAAAAAGTTCTTAAAATTGTTAGACAGGGCGTTCAGTTCATAAGATAGATTAAGCTCACGGCGACTATTGTGGTAGGCAGATATATGAGACTAATAATCGTCAAAACCTTGACTGCAGCCGCATCTTTTGTACTTTTCTCCTGCAATGTAATCAGCGCGTATCGCTCATCTTTGATTTGCTCACTTACGGTTAGTTGAGTCATTGATTTGCTCTCCGTCTGAGACTCATGTGCTACCTCTCTCAAGGCTACAGCGTTTTCGTAGTTCAGTAAATCCGAGAGCTAAATACATATTAATCATCCAGGCACTATTGTATCGAAACCGAAAATAATAGCTTACCAATTGTGTCGTGCATTTTGCTTTGTCCCGTAGAACATCTGCTCTCATAACATACAATTCCAATTCTCTAATATACTCGTCAAATTGGTGAAGATTTTGATCACAGTTGCATTTATCTGTGTTTGAACAATCTATCTTGCAGTACATTTGGCACTGCTCTCGAATTCGAATAACAGTACTTAGGCAAGTGGGAAAGATTACTTGTAAGTCAGTTATAGAGTCTTCAATGAGCTTAAGGGTTTGCCGGTCCATGAAGTTGATATCATAGCCTACTAACGGAGATAGATGCCTTGGCCCGACTTTAGCAAAGGCTATACGGTTGGACTACCCAAAAATACTATTAGTCAGCACTTAACACTTCGGATTTTTGAAAAATTGCGGTTGAGGGAGGCTCCGGTTCGGGTGAGAACCGTTGTCTCTTACCTGATCCTTTAATTGGGTCTCCAACCAAGCCATATAATCTGCCCAGCCTTCCAGACTATCTGCAACAATTGATAATTGTATGCTGCTTGAAGACAAGCTGCATCTGTTCACCATACTAAGTTCGGCACATTGGGAGAGTCGCCGTTCAACGTTTTGCGAGGGAGCAATGAAGAGGAATGTTGACTTTGAGTTATATAAGGAATCCACAGAAGAACTTTGATTGAAGCTGATTCTGTGATATACAGATGTCTGGCGGATAGACCATGGGGATTGGCCTTCAATTAGTACTCTACCGTTGAGTTCAACGCGCCGGAGTATGTACGCTGACTCTGCTAACTATATAAACAACAACTCTTTGAAGTTCCCTTCGCAGACTTCTCTGTAGATATGACAATTACGTACCATAAGATTCGGGTAGATTTCCTTCATTGCGTTCATACAATGGAAAGCGGCCCGTCGTAAACCCCGGAAACTGAAACTCATTCTCCTCATACTTGCGCCCAAACGTAAACACGTATTTCCATATTTGCGGAAATATATTATAGGTGTCTAAGAATCTTTCAAAAAGTTCAAGAGAGATGTTTAGAGTCGTCCACGAACGATCTTGCTGGATGATGAAGATCTGAGAAGAAACGTCGGATTCCTAGACATTCAAACATCGCATTAGTTCTTGTTTTTCCTAATCTAGCAGTCTAGAACAATTTAGGTAATTATATAAAAGCCAAAATGGAAACCGAATGAAGGTGCCCTCTTACACAAAGCAAAGTCTCGATATGTACAGCACTTTTAACGTCCTCAATATTCGGTGCATATGTAACGTCTTTCTGTTCCCCGGTGCTCGCTTTGCAAAATTTGAACACTCGCAATTGCGGCCTGGCTGACTTTGCTTCGAAAATGTCCTCCGCCTTCTCACAAATCTTTGCTCTCAATTCCTTGTTGTCGTGAAGACAGAGATGTAAACCCATGCTTAACTTCAGCTTCATTCGCCACTTAATTGAATTTCTTGGGATTGTGATTCTATTCTTTCGCACTTTCAGATATGACCGTGGTAGTGTTTCAGAGGTATCTCGATTCAGTTGGGATGCAGATAATTCTAAACTAGAGTTGACCGGTGAGAAACCGGGCGCAATGAAAACTGCCGACGTTCTGCGGAGAAATGCCACGTCAAACGGCAAATTTGCGGGTGGCGGAGAGTACGAAGTACAAGAAAGCCCTGAGCACTGCCTCGTTACGCACGTCCGTGTGACGAGGCGGAGTCTTCGCAAACTCGGGGGAGGCACTGATGAGGAAGTTTGTTGCGTGGGCTTTTTTGTACACAAACCGAGCGCACTCCGTGGCTATTGCTTGTAGTCGACCTTCCTATAACAGCAAGACATAATTACCAAAGATTTTGGACGGTAAGCTTATGCAGAAACTGCGCTAACTACAAGATCTGAATAAACGAGATGTGAGTCAAATTTCTTACATCATTAGATCAGCTATTGTTTTAAGACATTGATCACAACGAAGCCAACATTAACGCATAGTTTGGCATAGTGCTTATATTATTTAAGAATATTATAATATTTGGCACAAATTGGCCATCGCACAGCGCTTCTATTTTTATTAGGAAATGCATACGCATTCCTAAATGAAGTGGTTGCCACTAGTAATTCTTTAGTAATTATGATGTCTATTCTGTAACCATCATCGCCTTTCATACGCTCGACAGTCCCTGATTTGTTCCTTAAAAAAAATAAGCTAACGTTTTGTTACCATTTGAGATATTGTACCTGGGTAAGAACGCCAGCATCAGTCCCATCTTGTGAGGCATAGATTTGGTACCGGTTTAGCCTTAACTGTGTAGTTATGGTGTCAGCGTCGCAATTAACTTCAGTCGTTGCGGGAGACGTTCTACCTCAACGCGAACGTCAGATGTACCATACACGGCTCTTAATAATCGCATAAGTTTCTGCGGATCCAGATACTCCCCCTCTATGATTTGGGCAGGCCTTGGGGCAAGAGAGGGTCGGGACATTGTGTTGTGGCAGTGATGCGACAAGGCCAATTGAATGAATGGGCTACGAAAGTAGTTTTATGGCCAAGGCCAGTGAGAGACAGTGAATTATTTAGAAGACAGGAATGAAGTTTAAACATTTCTTGAAGATATTAAAGCTAGAAATAGTAAACTGGCTCGATCTTCAGAGGGAAGAGCCCCTTATTGTCCCATAAATTAGCCACTTCCTACGCAACTTGCAGTCTCACCGGTTGGAAGCCCCACGGCTTGGTGGAACGGAAATTACGACGAAGATTGGAGCGCAGCTATATGGTGGCATGGTGAGGGCTGGCGAGCGGCGAAGCTTAGAATGACCGAGGCTTAAATTCACACCGGTGTGCCGTAAAAGGGAACGGTTGCATTTCAGCGCATACGTCAGCTGACACGGCTGCACAGGCCAATTCATTGCCTCCTTGCGCATGAATCAATGTCCGCCTAAAAAAATAATCAGAGCAAACAAGTCTTAGGGAAGTGCAAAACGTTTCACGACGCACCCTTGTTAAGGCTTGCGGTGTCGTGATGATCCATCGCCCTAGACGAGCCTGCAAGGCAAAGGGTCAGCGCAAGACCGCTTCAACAATTAGCTGGCCAACAGACCTCCACCCGCCACTGTCCAGGAAAAAGCCTGATGAGCACCGAGCGTAGTTGGTCGGGATCGATATACCGCCCCTCGTATACTTTCGTGACAGGCATCTTTCAGTCTAAAACCCGGCGGCGAATGGTAAAACACGCCTGAAGATAAGGCAAGATGACGAAGTTGTAAGAAAATCTAGGAAAGAACACACTTTATACTAGATGCGAATTACTTATCAACCAGCTGCTTAATCCACGCGTGTAGAGTTAGGGTGATGGAGGGCTTCAAATGGAGTGACACGTGTCACTACGTAAATTTTTACGTCTCACAGTAGAATAGCAGAAAGTGGTGGGTACAATACAGCTTGTATGGGCTTCGGCGTCCCCCTCCCCTGTGTGTTGTGCGCGCACAGGGGCGGGGGACACCGACGCTCGCACAAGCTGTACAGCAGCTTCCCTCCCCAGTGTGCACGCAACACCACACACCTAATTTCGCTTTCTTACACACTGGGGACTTCAAGTTTAACTCTTATAATTAAGCTTAAAAATTTAGAAACTTTACCTTTCTTAAGTGGAAATACCATGCTTGAAAGTAAGGGCAGTGTCTACGCTGGATGGTGCATACTTGACTAGTTTCTTGCGAAATTCGATGTGGTGTGTCGCGCGCACTGGGCGGGGGGAGTACGCCGGAAGCTGTTTAGGTTATTGCGGCAGTGGAACGACAGAAAAACGATGGGCGTCTTTCGTACTACAACACCATACTTAAAAAGGGAGCTCTGACCGCCCACCGTCTGTCATATCTGCACGCCTTAATGTAGTTACTTGGCAGGTGTTTTTAGCAACCACGGGTAGAGATTTTACGTATGGATTTATTTCATATGAATTGTACATTCTATAGGGGCTAAATTAAGTTTTAATGCCTCAACGAGGGAATCGCATGGCTTGTGCGTCGAAAATCTCATTGCTACTTAGCTTATTGATGCATATAGTTCATCACTATCTCGGGAACATTCGTAAAGCTGTCCCATTCCACAGTACGGAGGCTCGCTACCAATGCGCCACCAATGCGCCACCAATTTCTTTCTTGGCGTTCCGAATTAGGAAGGAGGCTGGTATGGAAGATGGATTTTGGCTGGGCTTATAGCTCGGCGAGGTCACGGTAGGCGCGGCTGCGCGTATCCCTTAACCCGCCGAAATTCGTCCACTCGGTATCGATAAGAATCAACCAATAAGACCAATGCAATTAAATCGTCGTGATTAGAAATATGAAGCCGTTGTAAAATCGGGCAGCGGCCACGACTCTGGTGGTGGGCTTTTAGCGACCCGATTTGGTTGACCGTTATATTAAGTCGGCTGAACAAGGTCTATATCATTGGAAGTATAATTGGAGGGCATATTTGATAGTATTGTATTGATTAAATCTACTTAGGCTATACGCGTACTTCTCATTCTGGTGTTCCCGCACGGACCATATACTCGGTGGACGTCGGCGGGTTAAGGGATAGGAAAATATTGCTCTATAATTAGGGGAGGTAAAATAGAGTCACGGCGTAATCATGTATGGAGGAAGGACGTAGGTGAGCTTCCTAGATAGTATAGAAAACACTCCATTTTTGAACTCCGAGTCATTATACCGATTGGCTTAATACCACGCTTTGACACCTTATTGATCCTTCCTCCTTAGCCTCTTTCTTCTGATTGGATATAAAACTGGCGCTCCAGGAGCTCCGAAGCCTCAAGATCCACTCCGTGCCACAATCAAATCAGTAGATCCACCGCCAAAGCAAATCAGATCCAGCCATCCACGCCATCCCTTCGTGTGGCAACTTTTTCATGGACTTTTCGTATATGCACGCCTCATAAGCCAATCTAGAGGCTCTATACCGTATAGAGCTTGGTGTCGAAGCCTCTGGTCAGTGCGGTTGCTCGGCAGCAAGGGCGCTGGCGCCTCATAACGCCCGGATATCGAATAACCGCTGGTTGAACCGTTTAACCACTTATAGCACTTAATACACCTCATTTAACGTATATAGCACGTCCTCCCTTATAATATTAAGAATACGTATAAGTAGTAATAATTTAAGGGAGGACTCTAATAGAAGATTTTCCTATATAATTGTAGCTAATTAATAGAGGAAGAGTAGAAACCTATAGTTATAACGTTATATATTACG
>Ga0307515_10008921_pt1 | contig 19482 bp, 26 predicted proteins | sample 17_EM_MG_FD_194513 | JGI IMG/M metagenome (GOLD analysis project Ga0307515, IMG submission 194513) | Populus trichocarpa ectomycorrhiza microbial communities from riparian zone in the Pacific Northwest, United States - 17_EM | ecosystem: Host-associated > Plants > Roots > Unclassified | place...
AAACTAACCACCCCCTAGCAAACTTGCACGGCTCCGCGCTCAGCTCCTCGAGCCCGCCCCCGGCGCCGGCTCGGGCGGCGGGAGCGGCTTCGACGTCAGCAAGAGCGGCGATGCACGTATCGCGCTGGTCGGCTTCCCGTCTGTCGGCAAGTCGACGTTTCTATCAAAGATCACCAAAACGAAGAGCGAAGTTGCCGCGTACGCTTTCACGACGCTGACAGCCATCCCCGGCGTGCTCGAGTACGGCGGCGCTGAAATCCAGGTGCTCGATCTGCCGGGAATCATTGAGGGTGCAGCCGAAGGGAAGGGAAGAGGAAGGCAAGTGATTTCGGCGGCGAAGACAAGCGATTTAATCCTTATGATCCTGGATGCGACGAAGAGGGCTGAGCAACGGAAGTTGCTGGAGGGAGAGTTGGAGGCTGTGGGGATTAGATTGAATCGTGATCCTCCGTAAGCGTCATGGAAATTATCCAACGATTTTAGTACCGGCTAACGGCGACAGTAATATCTATTTGAAACAAAAGAAGGCTGGCGGTATGAAGATCACGTTCCAAGCGCCGCCGAAGAATCTCGATGAGAAGATGCTGTACAACATCCTCCGTGACTACAAGATGCTAAACTGTGAAGTCCTCGTACGGGACGAGAACGGTATGTAACTTACAGCAACATTGTCGTCCTTGCATCTTTCTGGCTCCTAGCTCACGAATACTAGCAACTGTCGACGACTTCATCGATGTCATCATGAAAGATCACCGTAAGTATATCAAATGGTAAGCAAACATACTCCCAGCCTTCTCAACTGCCTCAGATTAAATCCCGCAGCTTGTATGTCTACAACAAAATCGATAGCGTCAGCCTTGACTTCCTGGACAAGCTGGCCCGCGAAGATCACACCTGCGTCATGAGTTGCGAGCTCGATCTAGGGATCCAAGACGTGGTAGACAGGTGCTGGGAAGAGCTGCGTTTAATCAGAGTATACACAAAGCGGTATGTCTTTACTTCATCTCTTTCCCTATCTCCTCTAACTTCTCATGCAGGAAGGGCATTGATCCAGATTTTTCTGAGGCGCTCATCGTCCGGAACGGATCTGCCATCGAAGATGTTTGTGACCAGATCCACCGCACCCTCAAAGACACGTTCAAGTACGCTTTAGTGTGGGGTGCCAGCGCGAGACACGTGCCGCAGCGGGTAGGGTTAGGGCATATAGTTGCTGATGAGGATGTCGTGAGTATTGTGGCCAAGTAACTCCGCTGGTCATTTGGTTCAGCTGGCCCTTCAATATTTCAGCGAAAGACGGAATGTAGATACCGCATGAAAGTCAAAGGTGCATGCACCGACGAAAATATGCGCGACATATTCGGACAGAAGGGGAATGTTGTAAACATGCCAATCCCAGCTAGTTAGGCGTGAAGAGGTGATTGTTCTATGCTTGAAAAGAAAGCCAGAGATTCCTGCACCGAAAGTTTCAAAGTTTTCTAATGAGAAAAACGAAATTACTTCCTTTACATTATCTAAAATACCTCCTCTACAAATATGTGCCTTAATGCTGTCAGGTTCTCAATAGCATGTTGTGGCTATATGTCCAGCGGGCGGCTTCTAAAGGTCCTCAGGAGCCCTGTTAAAAGTACATATTTCATGAGAGCGAGTAAATCAATACTCTTAGCCTCTTCTCTTCTCCAACAATTTCAAGCTTCTATTGTGCTGCTTTATGCAGATTAATCTTTTTAATCTTGTCTACATCTTAAGAAACCAGAATGTTAATTTTCACAAGCCTCCTTCCGCAGCTTTCCCGGCTTCTTGGCAAAGTCCTTATAGCTCCTCCGAGTCCACCATCTCCACTTCCCGGCGCGGAGTTTGAAGATCTGATGTCGGATTTACAAAAGTCAGCATTCATGTTATCCCAACATTCATTGCACCTACACAACATCACAGCTGCACCCAACATCACCATCCATGACTTAATTTCAGTTCAGCACAATGTCTAGTACACAGCCATCCCGGCTCTTCCCCCCACCAGCCATCCCTCAAAAGTAAAAGGAAGCGGCCCAATCAGAGCCCTAGTGATATCGCTGACCCTATCCCATCCCACCCGTTCGCCATGCCCAAAGCAAAAAAAAGAGTCGTGACAAATTTTCGGACCAAGGCCGTCTCGTCTCAAAATGACGAAAAAAAAGGAAGAAGCAAAAAAATAATACGCCTTCCATAGGTTCCATCCTAGAACACCTTGCTTTAAATCCCTAGCTTTCCCGGTTACCATTTGAACAACACAGATTCGAGGAAGAAGATTTGAGATTAGAGGAAAGGAGAATCTAGCAGGACTAAGAGACTAGGCTGAGCGAAGGTGCTTGTGAGAGCGTGTGGTCAGCCCGTCGGCAAGGTTGCGCTTTTCACCTACGCGTAAGAAATGTGGTATTAGCTTTTCGTAACGCAGAGATAGAACGGTCAAGGGGAGCTGCCGTAGCCGCTATATGTTCCTTGATTTGGATAACTCGATGGTGCAGGAGGACGCGGTGGGATCGTGCTATATGGTTGTGGGGTATGGTGGGTGGGAAGAGGTCGGAATGGTGCTATGCCGTTCAGTGGTCGCGCGTGGGTGTTGTTCGATAGGCTGGGTTGTCGATACGAGTTCCGCGATGGGTCTGGGAGGCTGTTGGGGGTATTGTACGCTACCTTCTTAGCCGGCCGAGGTGGCTCATCATCATCGCTTAAAGTCAGGTCGATGACATCCGAGGCGCGTTTGCTACTAGTTCTCGGAGCTGAAGCAACAGTCGATGCTTCTCGAGAGGATAGCGGAGGTGTTCTTGCTAGCGAGAGGGGGGTGTTTGAGGCTTCGGTTTTGAGGCTTGCAACGCGATAATCTGATATTTCGACTAGATCATCGCTGTCTTCGTCGTCGTATTTAGAGGTAGCGCCACTGCGTGACGTTTGATTCTCGTTAACATGAGACCACCTCCCGTTAGGTTCAATCGTCACTTGCTCAGTGGAACGTGGCACCGAACTTAGAATCTCTTGTACGTATCTACATGCCGTTAGCTCAATATTAATGTCGTGCGACCTCTTGAACCTACTGATCCACTGCTAGTGCCTCGAAAGACACCGTCTTATTGCACACGGGACATGTCCATGTTGGTGCCTGCTCTTGTAGTTGCAGGAACGAAGTGGCATCAAAGCATTGGTTATGGTTGCAAACTGTCGACCGGCAAGGGATTGCTATCCGTAATGTTGATACTGGATCCTTTAGCGACATCACTGTGGACTCAAAGACGATGTCCGGATCGTCGGCCTTTCTAAGCACTGGAAAGTTGTTAATTTACCTCCACCCTGGCGAATGCTCGTTCATGTACGCACTATCGTTGATGACAGTCTGCTTGCTTATCACCCTTCCCCGTCTGATTCGCTCAGTGAGCTCCTCAACAGAACGCTTCTTGACCAGATTGATGATCACGGTATACTTCTGCTTTGACGTTAATATGCAGTTCAAATCGCACTAGATAGAAATAATAGAAACCTCCGTTTTTGGCCCTTTTTGAGATGGATCACTTACTTTTTGAGTCAATGCATATGTCACCGCAACCGTATTCTTATAGTTAAGTAGTTTTCGGACACAATCAGTGATATCTGCAGGCCTTGTAGACCCTGGCTTATTTTTAAGGCCCTTGTAGTTCGCTTTGACCTCGTCGCCATTGATTCTGACTTCCACCTGACCAGGGAACGCGATATCTGCTCGGGTATAAGTACCAAGAGGTTGATCGACAGCCGCAAATATCATTATCCGCAAACTGTTATCAGACTTCAATCGATTGATATGGTCCTGAGTCAACGTAAGGCTGCCAGAAGAACTGGTTCGATGATTCGGCGTGACTTCAAGGCAGTTAGCATCTGATTTAGCCGGGGAAGGCTACTGGGAAGGCCTGAAGCCGAGTGACTCACCTTCCAGTGTTATGGGATTTGCAATAGTCTCCCTTATCTCATAGAAGGGGCTTTCCTTGAAGAGCAGGCGACCTGAGCCCAGTTCAGTATTGTATCCTCAACGCCCAATACTCGGTATACGTACTTGGGTACATGTTCCGGGCGGGTATGGCCTGAGTCGGCGGTCGCGGGAAACCATTCGGCATGTCATACGGCCCAGGAGCAGTTGGTGATGTGCTTGGGAAAGCGGGCCCGGGGACAGGATATGGGCCGGCTGAGGGAGCGGCGCCGTGATTGGCAATTCGATGTCGTATCCGGGCGAGGCCCTGGACGTCACCGGTTTTGACGAAGGTTTCTATGACTGGAACGCAGGGAAGGTCAGCTTCATTTTTTCCGTGCGGGAGTAGCGAACAAGGCGCACGTTGAATGATCCGGTTTTGCAAGGCAGCCTTGACACCGGAGACTGGGAGATTCTCCCCTCTACATATCTCTTTTAGGTCGCTGTTGATGAGTGTCTTGATTCTGCTTTGGAGTGATATGGCTTGATCCTGTAGGGCTCGCGTACTCGTGGCCATGTCTGGAGTGGACGGGCGATTAGGATAGAATCAACGACGAGTCCGCAGGAGCAGCGCAAAGACGGAAGTGTCTGGCTGGGGCTAGAGACATGGAAGGCGCGAGAGGAGAGAGAGGAGGAATGGTGAAGGCGCGAAGGTGGGCGGGGGGAGGAGGGAGAGAGAACATGGTAGTCTCTGTAGAAGAAAGAGGTTTCAATGGTGCGGTCCGGGCGATTCTTCGCAGCGACAACATAACGGGGTGGAGCACCATCACAACACGCTCTCTGGAAGGATAAATAACTGAATTGCCAGCACTCTCACGCCATTCTACAAACCACCCGAGTTCCACGGCCTCTTTTGACCTCTTTGCCCAGTTCGTTAGGATGAGGCGTATCATCTTTCATCACATCATCCCGTCGGAGGCATCCACAGCAATCCAGCTCACTCTCTAGGCCGAGCTCTAGCCAACGGGCTTGCAAGGACCAACCAGTCACGCCGGCGCCAAGTGGACTCGCCCATCCGCCACTCCAAAATCCAGCGAGCAGCCCAGACCCGCACTTTACTTTTCTAATTCACCTGCAACAATTTCCACTCCTCACCGATCCTCTCTTCTCTTCTCTCAACCACCACAACCCACACCACCCAGAACCACGCCTCCGAACTCCCCCCTTGCGAGATCCATTGCACCCCACGATTCACAATGGCGAAAGGACTACGATCCAGTGTCAAGAAATCTCACCGCACGAGGCTACGCTCTCGAGTCTTCGCTCCAGTCGAAGACGCCCGAACCGAGCGACTATCCGCAAAGCTCCTCGAGCTTGCCTCACAACCCCGACCGGCGAAGACAGACATGGAACTAGATGAAGATAATGGTACTAATACTATTCCTACTGCTCCTACTGCTCCTACTGCTCCTACTGCTCCACTCACTCGCCAAATACCTCGTCACTCAACTCGATCTAACAGCTCTCCAGCATCAAAATCCGACGCGCAAGCAGACGCGCACCAGGACCAGCAGGCAGAAGGTTTGTCACCCTGCATTTCTTGGTCAATTCCGCGCGCGCTGTCCGAAGAGACGGCGGACGCACCCCCGCAGAAGCTCAAGCGCCAGATAGAGGAAGACCTTTTCTATTCTCTGCTCGGCGTTTGTTCTGACATTGTTGGGTTTGACAAGCGGGGCGATTTGCTGTTAGCTTTTGATCGTTAAGGTCATGGGCTAACGCTTTGCTTTTTTGGGGTGGGTTAGACATGGATATCGATGATGGCACTGCTCCCGCCGCCGCTGCCGCCGCCGCCGCTAAAACCGCGACGACGACGTCGTCAACCTCATCTAAGCTGAAGAAGAAATCCCCGAGGGTTCAGAAGAAGAGACGCGGTAAGCCGGCGTCTACAATCAAATTCCCTGCGCGTCGCAGGGACGGTGTTAAGGCGTCTTCGGGAAGGAAAGGGAAACGGTAGCTTTGAATTTTTTTGGTTTTGTTTTATCTTCGTGGATATTCTTTGCCTTGTTCTTTTCCTTTGGGAGAGATATTAGTGTGGGTGGGCGACTATGGCGTTTCTGGCACTCTGCATAGCGACGGAGTTTGAGGCATCTCAGGCGCCTAGTGTGCTGCCTTGTTTCTATATGTATGAGTCACGAGCACTTAAAGCAAGTACCGCTCGCATACTCTTTCACCACCTTCGAACGCCCCATGTTGATATTCGTAGCAATTTCATCACGTGCGAATCACGATGGTGCCATCATCAATTTACCTATTCACTTGCACAAAAACCCTCACGTGAAAAAATAACAACAATACATCCGACAATGGCGAAAAAGAAATGAAAACAGTCCACTCTGCAAACAAACGCTCCATAACACCGAAACTTCGAGCAGTCTGCATCAACCCAGAACGCACTAAAACAACCGCTCCAAGCACAGCCGCAACACCAGTCATCATCACAGTCTCCACCCACTGACTCACCACCCAACCCCCGACACCTCATACCCGGCTACCGCGCCCTCCGTCCCCCCAATCCCCCTCTCCACGCCCCAGGCACCATCCCCTCCTCCCCACCCCTCCTCGCTCCCCTTCCCTCAACCCAACCACAAGCACCACCACCACCGGCCCCCAACCGCAAACCCAATCACCAACCCAACCTCCAACCTCCAGCGCCGATGACGATGACGATGACGATGACCCCGCGCCGGACGCCCGCGCCGGAGACGCGCGCGAGGGGACGCCAGCCGCAGAGCGAGGGCAGATGCGGGTGCGCGAGCAGGGTCAGGGGCGAGTGGGCGTGGAAGGGGGCGTGGCGGAGGTGGGGGGCGGAGGTGAGGTGCCAGGGGTATTTGACGTAGTAGGTCTAGCGGAGTGGGGGTTTGTGGTTGTGGTTATGGTTGCGGTGTTGGTCGTGCTGTCGATGGGGTGAGGGAATGCGGATGCCGGCGCGGAGAAGTAAATGTACTTCAGCGGGTTGCTCGTGTGGCACTCTGTCGTCGCGGCTTCGAGGAAGGAGCCGCCGTGGCCTGGGTACGCGGGCGGGTAGAGAGCTGCGGGTGGTGCGGGTAGGGGTAAGGGTAAATCGGGTCGACAGACGGGTCGTAATGTTGAGATTTAGTAGAGGCCGGCCTGTTATACAAGCTGTCGTAGGATGGCGGCGCGTCAGTGCTTCGAGAGTAGGAAGAAAATGATGGGGAGAAGAAGCCCCGGAGACGACCTGATGTCCAGCTTCCGACGGATCCCAGACCGGAATTGAAACTGGATAGCAGACCGAGGGGTGTGAGGGGAGGGTGCTTGTCGCCGATACGGTGGATTTGGGGGGGCGAGACGCAGGTATATTCTCCGTGGGATGTTCTAGGCGGACTGTCTTGCATTAAATATGCCGGGAGGCCGGGGAGTAGGCGCGGTGGAAGCCGTTCAAGACGGGGTTTGTAGAGGTTGTATGGGACGGTTTCGTGATCATGTCCTACTGCCTCTTTTACGTGTACGGGCCCGAACCGACGGCTACTTTATCCTGACTCGCCGCAGAGGTCATAGATGTAAGCGCCATGCCCGCGAGAACCGTAGAGACCTTCATCGTATGAGGGATAGTAGGTGCAAAATTACGGCGGTTTCGGTCAAAAAGGTGGTATATGTATTTTCTCCTGGTCGTAGAATATTCGAAAAGGAGAAGAGAATGAGTATATCAGGGTAATATTAAATGTGCAGATTAGTACTCTCTGACTTGTGACGGTGCTAACATTTGGGTATACAGTTTTATCTTTTGAAGTTTAATTGAAATCTAACTCAATCCTATTTGGGCATGAAAAGATACGACTACATCGTTTTCGATGCATATGCGTCTACACTAAACTGTATAATCAGCAAACCTCGAGACCATCTAAAAGAACAGCTTTACGACATATACAAGTTAGATGGATGATTGTGTCGCAGGCCTACGCAAAATTGCCTTCACTTAGAAACTTAAATCACGATAAAAGAAATTTGGACGTGAAAGGCTAAACACTATGACAGCCCTGCCAAATTCTCCGAAGAGTAACAATTTAACCCATGACCGATCTTGTAAAAGTTCCTCAACCATAGCACACCGTCGTGGTCGGCTAACCGGCTCAATTAGTTCTTTAGAAGGTAAAATAAAACGTATAAAAGAAACTTTCCGAATAGTCGTGGAGAAAGTATATTGAGATAAAGCGATCACCGCAATAAATAGTAAATTCAAATCTATTCCCATCTGAGCGCAAGCCCCTATATCTAACTTTCTGTCGACCTGAAAATGAGGACTGAAAATGAGGACTCGTGTAAAGATTGATCTATAAAGAAATAGAGACTATATATATATGGGGGGGTTAAGGCAACAGAGACAGGTACTAGGCAACTGATACATCCAGATTCTGGTTGACACTTTCTAACGCTAAATGATAATACAATTCCCTTTTTCAAATGTGATCTGATTACTCTCTTGCGACGAAGTAGCCTTTCTCGGTGTCGAAAACCGAACTCGTTGACGAATTTGTGGGCGATCCCACAGAGCGCGTGCCGAAGTTGAAAGTTTGCTCCGGGACTGTTAGGTTTGCAGAAGGCCTGGGGATTTTGGGGGCCTTTGGGGCCTTGATGGGCCTTGGGCGGTTATACCATTCTTTGATACTCGAGCCCCAGGCTGAGGCGAAGATGAAGAGAACAGGAAGCCAAAGAGGCGACGTGCAGAAAACAACAACCATGGCAATTTCGACCGAAGGATATGTGTTTTGGAGGATGTTGCGGATCCTTAGCACAGTCTCCTCGCTTGGCTGGTAGTATGTGGTAGCATCAAGGCCTTCGGTTTCCTTAAAACCAATATCTCCGCGTTCGACGGCAGCTTTCACAACGTGATCGACAACGATCCAGTTGCAGTGCGCTGTATGCGGAGACGTGATATTGAAGGCACCTTTTACCAGAGCCTTTTTGAGATCCTTGTAGTATCGCACATACCATGGCGTGTCGATGAAAAAAGTGATATTGGGGTTTGATGGTTCGATGAAATAAACATAGTGCCTGGAGATTCCGTGACAGCTTGGATGGTTGCCAGAGTCTTGTGGAGTCAATACTACAGCGCTACCATTGCCGGTAGCAACTGCAACGTCTCTTTGAGAGAGCTCTTCTGGTACCGGACTTGAAGTGACTGATACTAGGCTGCATAAGAGCAGTAGAGCAGAAAAATGTGATGGAAGCATTGTCTCGAGGTTGGATGTTACTTGTAGAAAGGGGTTAAGGGATTTTGATAAAAGTAGATATAGTACAAGAGCTGGAATAGTGTAGTAGTGGTATGAGTGAAATGCAAATGTCTTACAATGCAAGAGGATGAGCGGCTTTATGTAGGTTTAATAGATGGCCACCCCCATAGAGCATTTTAATTACCATGAACTCAACGGGTTGTTTGTGGCCTTGGGCTAGCGGCACGCCACAAGGCATTTTTCTTGACCGCAGTCCGCACATGGTGAGCTGCTACAGAACCTTGGGAGTGATTGGGTTCGAGCGTGATGTTTTAATTGCCCATCTGGCTAAAGCATAGGGAAAGATGAGTCTGAACGATAAGGCTTTACCGCTCTAATATCTGAGCGCTGAGCAGCAACCTAAACTTACTGCGCCACAGCTAGCAAGCTTCAGGGTCATCCTTCGGCCTCCTGCGAGGCAGTAGAATTTCGAATCGTGTTAATGGTGGTGTGAGGCTCCATGCTGTGGCTGGCTATTGGAAGGGCTGAGCACCCTTGCTGGGCTGTGCACAGCCGACGCCAAAACAAAATCACCCGACGTGGTGTGTGGCCCACGGGGTGACCGTCTGCCTGGTATCCCCCTTATTTCGTATATGGTTTATAATTTTAATCAAGTTATAAGACGTCCGTACGAGTTTGCCTTGCAGGCAGGCTCGTCGTAGGCAGGCTTATCGCGTGCAAAAGGGAGGATAGGTGCAAGGCGACAAGCAGGCCAGATGTTAGGATATATTATACATTTTAAAGAAGTCGAGATGCAGAAAACACCAAAGGCCTGTTCAAACGCAGAAGCTGCAAGAATATTGTGCATGTCGTGTACTTACTCGTAGCTACTGAACGAGTAAGGTCGGTCCAGCCATGCCCACGGCAGACGGCAGGCTGAGGCGCGCCCGTCAGCGGATGCGCTGCAACAATCTGTGTCATCCCAACTTCACCTACCTTACTTCGACTACTTCCCCCACCATGTGCAGCAGAGGGCAGATCAGTCTCATAGAAAGTTTTCGTCTAGCAACTAACCCTAAGTCGTTAGAATTTGAATATTTCGTTAATGTCATTCAATATGATTTCCTCGATAGAATGTCCATCCCTTATCACATGGATTGCCGCAATGGTGTCAATAATGCGTGTGTCCCTCAGACATGTTTTTACTTGAGGTCATTAAACGATCTCTCCGCATTCACCGACTCTGGCCGAAGCACCTGACTCAAGCTCCACATTAGCAAGCCCATTACCTGCTCTACCTTCCTCACCTTGGTCGGGATTTTGTGTGCCATGATACCTCTACTGAAGTAACGGACTTAATATCGTCTAAAAATCGGTTGGGAGCCTCCCAAGGGGCCGCTGCCCCCTTATTCAATCCTTAGATCTATTCACTGCCTCTGGATTCGACTACACAAGCAAGAAACAGGGAACAAGTTTCTGTTAAAATAAGAATATAATTCCAAGCATAGGTCAACCTCCACAAAGATACGGATACTAGGGCTTTTTAGGGTGTCGCTACAGGGGGGTGCTAAATGGCCCATGAGTGGCTTTGGGTGGGGTATGATTGAAAAGCACATGCAACAATTATATAACCAATGAAATCTTATTTCAAAGTGTGCTAGCATAAGGATAAGCCACTGGCTGGGCCTTTCTCTGTCATATGCTGGAGAACTCTGCGACGTAGCCAAGCCGAATCAATCGATGGCATCAGTAAACAGATTAGTCAAGGGCAGCGAAACTCCAATGCCGAAACCGAACGAATAGTTTCACGCCCCGCCATCCCCCGAACTCTTCATCGTGCTCATTCTAAAAATGGCCCCAGAATATTCGATAGGCTGGAAACGAATCCCTTTTAGCCAAGTTCGGACAACCATGTGCTGCGATGCTTGTGCCGACCAAATTACATTGGATCCGCTTCGATATGGCACCAAGGAGACGGGGCGGTATAGGGCGGAATGCTGCTCGCAGGGATACAGCGGACTCGCGTCGATAATAACCTTCACGGGCATCGAGAAAACTACACATCGAAAGGTATCAAAATCCTCGCCTGAAGGTTTGTATCACGATGCGGTATGGGCACGGTGGTGTGTGGGAGACTCCATAAGGTAGAGTCGTCACTCCGAATAGATCTATATATTAGAACGCCGTCACTTGATCACAAGAAGCTCCTGTGAATGCTGCCTACGCCCCCGCCAACAGGTTATTTCAACAAAGAGTGGTTGTAGCGCTGTTCAATCCTGGCAACCCGGAAGCGTTGGAAGATTTGCAATAATGCTGCCGAAGCTTTAAACAGCAGTACGGCGAAACTATGCCGCTAACGGAGTTCCAGACAGCTACGAAGGCAATTTGGAAACACATAGCAAGCAGAGACACGTACCTTGCCAGAACTTAAGATGCTAATCATCATCCGCCGCGAATAATCTGACGCACATCATCAACGACGAGTGGGTATCTTCATTTTTAACAGTCGATGGGAACCCACTTAATCGATCCTCTAAAATGATGCTCATCAGCGAACGATACTGAACACAATAATTACCTGTAGTGGTGTGTGATGTACAAAAAATTCGCTCGTTGTAGCAGCTACAAGGTTTGGGGGCGCCTGCTTCGATGAAGTATTGCGCTGACACATCTGGGTACGTCCATTCCCCCGAGTAGCCTTGAATTATTTTCTGGATGGAAAGCCCACTGTGAGTCTCTTCACCATTGTGCTGAATAAGACGGTAGTTGGTCCAGAGGCTGGAGTATTAGCGCCTCTAGTAGATCGGCGTGAACTAGAGCTTCTATGTAATCTTGCCAAAATTGGTGTAGGGTCCTGATGGTAAAACTCGAGAAAAAAAACAAGTCTGGGGGTAACTATGGCATCTGTGCCTTGAACCCCTACTCTCGTGTGTACAGGCATGCAGTACGGAGGACGACACAAAAATGTATTTATCTTCCCTTTTTAGGACTAGTGGATAACCCCTATAAGGTCGCCAAGTTATGGGGGCTCTATCGCCTAAGCAACAAGATTTTAAGCGGTCTACGTCCCTAAGACCCCCCAAAGGCCCCCAAAGGGGCCTAAAACCTCAGCAACCTTATCCCTTCGTGTGGCAAGAATTCAAGGACTTTTCGTATATGCACGCCTTATAAGCCAATCTAGAGGCTCTATACTATATAGAGCTTGGTGTTGAAGCCTCTGGTCAGTGCGATTGCTTGGCAGCAAGGGTGCTGGCGCCTTATTGACGCTTAGATATTGCGGTGAACAGCAGCGACGTGGCCAGGAAGCCTATAATATCTAGTGTAGTTTGATCAAAAAGCTTCAGCTTTGTCGCCGTCTATTTGATCATTAAATTGTTAATAAATATTGTCCTTATGCCGCCTAAAAAACGTTATGCGTCTTTAGCCCTAAAGCCTCTAAGGCCTCTAAAACCTCCAAAAGCACCTTAAGCTTGGGAGTCCTATTTACAATCCTTCTAAGTAACGCAGTATATACACGATAGCTTGTTAGTAGTAGTTGTACAGCCTCCGGAGGCTTTAGTGGCTTCAGCAGCTACGCAGCAGGCAATAGCGCCGACTAAGGATATTAAGGAGGCTTGGCCAAGCAGCCAGGTGGAGGATATTAAGGACGAATTAGGAGCTGTTTTTAAGGCCCGTGGCGAGGCCGCTGAGGATAAGGTAGATAAGGTAGATGAAACTAAACTACTAGAGCTATTAGCTGAAGCAATTATAAGAATGGGCCTTTTAGCCGTTCCTACTTTATGGGAGCCTATAACCGCTATTCCTGAGCTAAATCTTAAAGTTATTAACCTTCTAGATGAGTTAATATTCGCTGCTTGGCGTGCTAGTAAGCCTATTAGTGGTATTAACGCGGATGTTAACTCTGGCCTTCCTAATTAAAATGAGGATAATAAGCGCTCTGCTTACTATACGCTGGCGGATTAAGTTGGTATAACATCTAGCGGGTGTAGATCTGGATGGGACTTGCCGATTCGAGTGTTTCTACTATTCTTTAGTATTAGTGTATTTAAGAAGCTCGCGATTAATATAAACCTATATACGGCCTCTTAAAACGCTGGCGGATATTACTAATTAGAATAATATGCGGGTAAACGATTACGAGTGTGGAAGAAAACCTCTGCTAGCGAATTAATAATTTAGGTAGGGCTTATTATCTATATAGGCGTCTTTAAAGGTACCTAGGTATGAGATCTTTGGGCCGTAGATCCTGAATATCCTAGACACTTAATTAGCTTATTTATAGGCCAAAAAAGATAGGAGTAACTTAAGCGCTTTTTTTATGTCTTACTACCTCTACCAGAGGGCGTTAAACGTTAGGTCTTTAAGAAAATTAAGCCATTAATAACTCCTTTAGGTGAGGCGTTTAGAAAGTATATTATACCTAGATCTATAGTTAGCTTTAATAAGATAATAGTAAGGTTTACTAGATAATTTATAGCTATAATTAAACTACCTAGTAAGCCAATACTTAAGGGCTTTAAGATAATGAGTCTTTGTTAATATAGATATTGTTATAGCTTTATATTTACCTTGCCTAGCTGCTTTTTTAGGCTTCCTTCTTAAACAGATTATTAAGATATTGTTCTCTTAAATACCTTTAAGTGCGTCCTCTACCTTACCCAATAGCTTCCTCTTTAGGCTCGTCAATTTTGCCTATTTTTAGATAACTACTTTATAAATATTCTGTTACTCTAGGTGCTTTAACGACTTAGAATTGCTGTAGCTGGTATGGCTTAATTAAACTTAAAGGACTATCCGGAGGTATATAAAAGGGCTAATAAAAGGAAGGAAAGGCTACCGTTTAATTTCATTATAGAAGTAATTGTTGGCATAGTTAACTTAGTACTTTCGATTGTATGGCAGGATAAGAATTTAGTATGGTTTTTAATAATGGTTTACTTATATAGCAATAAGGACGTTAATAAAGTTAATTAGCGCCGGCCACGGGTATATAATTCCTTCCTTAAGAAGCTAGTAGCTGATGTTTAGGGCAATAATCTAATTAAGAAGTTAACACTTCCTAGGCTCTCTATCGACTACAATAACTAAATAGGCGGCGTTAATATTTATAATTAGCTTTGAAGCTACTACACCACCTAAATCACAACTATGCGTACCTGGCTGCCCTTATTCTTTTAGGCGCTTAATATAGCTGTAATTAATGCCTATATTATTAGTAGAAAGATCTTCCGGATGTTAAGGAAGCCCTTCTAAACCCACCGCCGTTTCTATATACAATTGGCATGGAACCTTGTTATTATAGGCAGTTGGCAGATAGGCCTAAATAAGCACGATACTAAGCGTCTTTTTCGTTAAAGCTTACTAAAATATAGGTAATATTAATCTGGCATTGGGCCTGGTTATAAAAATATTAGAACGAATTAAAAAACCACCTACGTCACTACTAAAACCCCACTACCTGCAATTCAACGGTGTAAGACGCGAACTTACCGTTCTATTAAAAGCTTTACAAGAAAATAAGGCTATAAGACCCTACTAAGGTGCTAGATGTGTAGATGGAAGGAGGTAAAGAAGCTTATAACAAAGATTAGGTAAACAGTATATAAATACAAGACCTACAGACTTCCTCTGTACATTCGGTGCTTTAATAATTTTCATTTAGTAGGCGACAACTAGGTGACTATTTTGGGTCCTCTACTTCCTTATGCCTCCGATATTAAGACTCTAAAGCTAATTAAGCCTTTACTATAGCCTCCTTCTTAGCCTCCTTTAAGCCCTCCTCTACTGCCTTTAATCAATCCTCTATGTTAAATAGCCGCTGGTTGAACCGTTTAATTACTTATAGTATTTAATACACCTCATTTAACGTATATAGCACGTCCTCCTTTATAACCTTAAGCTGGTCCTTTACCGGCTTATTTTTATTAATATTAACGCGTATAAAGCGGATAGGTGGCGGTGATTCGGGGGAGGACTCTGGAGGATTTTCCTATATAATTAGCAGCTGGTTGATGGAGGAAGGGCAGAAACCTACAGTCATAACGTCATATATTACGGCTTTTTGCCCAACTTCCTTAAAAATATATATATATATGGGTGTTTTTAGTGGTGGCCTTCTGCGCATTTCATCGGCATCGCAATATTGACGTGTTTTGGTGAGGCTTGCTAATAAAATCACGCTAGCCAGGGTGCCTGCAGCATGCTAACCCAGGCAGGAGCGCCTAAAGCGCCCAATACGAAAAGTCTCTTTTACCAGACGAAGGGATGGGCACCTTATGGGGGGAAAACTGCTAGTCCCAACAAGGAAGGGGAAATCCATTTTTGCTCCTCCGTACCATGCTCTATCCAATGGCGCTATCACTGTCTCGCTGGCACGGTGCAAAAGACTCCGGCAGGCCCAAGTGGAAGCAGGATGGCGACTCGAAAGAGCTACGATTGCCTCGTCCTTTTTGGCAGAAGTTTTAACGTCTTGAATCACTGGTTCCTTTAAGGCTCGGGAGTGAACAGCTACAGAATGACCTTGGCTATTCTCGCTGCTGAACACGGCCCCGCCTTTCCTCACCAACTTGTACCCTGCCTAATTCTGCCTAGCCACTTCACATTGCCTGCGCAATTTTGAGAGATGAGGAGATTTTAATAGTTTCGATCTTACCTTGCATATCCGTTGTTCGCAAGGAATACTCGCACAGTGAGGACTGTTTTCTTCGTAGGGCCCCTGATTGCTCACATTTGTCAGGCGATCCTCTCCATCGCGTACACCACAACGATCGCTCCTGGCCCGAAGATATCGACGGTATAAGCGCACCTCAAATAATGGTCGAATGTAAACCCTGATTACGACTGCCCTGCCAAAGTCGGCGCCCGAGCCCAGGATTCTCCTGTCCATCGATGACCTCTCATCTGCAATTCGTGATCGTACCAAGCGATGTCCGGGTTGGATCCCGAGCTCTATACTGTGGCATGGTTTGCCCCCCTCGAGATCGAGGCACAAGCTGCCTTGCATATGCTGGATAACAAACACCGTGGCAGATTTCCGATGGGCCGCGGTGACGATTATGTGTTCCAAGCTGGTGATATGTGTGGACATAATGTCATCATTGCAACCCTTCCGGCAGGTCAAGAATACGGTACGGGCTCCGCTGCCGCCCTCGCCAGCCAAGTGAAGAGGTTCTTTCCTAACCTATGGTTTGGATTGTTGGTTGGTGTTGCTGCCGGCCTTCCTAACTTCTCGCGATGTCCCCCGCTTGACATCCGCCTTGGCGACGTTCTCGTGGGTCTTCCCACTAGCGAGAGTGCCGGACTTATAGCCTACGATTTGGGCAAAGAGACAGGACAGAGCGGATTTCAACTCTTGCGCTTCGGGCATGTCTTGGCCACCACGGAAACCGTTGTTAGGTCGGCGATCGGTAGCATTAAGCTCTTGGCGCCGAATGATGCGGAGGTGATCTCTCCGTACTACGAGAGCATTAAACACAAAAGGCATTCTAATGGCACGTTTGTGGACCCGGGCCAAAAGCAAGATATACTCTACCAAGTAGAAGATGACGAGAACGAGCGTCTTATGGAACGAGAAATGCGACCAGACGATGAGCGCACTCGAGTATGGTATGGTACTATAGGTTCTGGGGATAAGCTGATGAAGAATGCTCAAAAACGGAATGAGCTGAGAGACAAGTACAACATCATCGGCCTCGAGATGGAGGCGGCCGGGACCATGAACCGCATTCCCGTTGGTGTCATTCGAGGGGTTTGCGACTATGGGGACGAACATAAGAATAAGGAATGGCAACCGTATGCTGCGGCCATGGCTGCTGCCTATGCTAAGGCAGTCTTATCTGAGATTCCGGCGAGAACTATACCAAATAAGCCAGTGGCTCCACAGAATGGTTGGTACGCGTGGTAAACGCGCCGCTTTTGAAGGACCCTTCTACCCAAATCAGATCTCAACTCTATATACTCCTCCATCTATTACATACGGTTCTAAGGCTAACGTATTGCATTAGTGGCACCCTGGACGATCTCTACGGACGACAGGGTTAAGAAGCGCAGACTCGACGAAGAATATCCTGCCTCAATCACGGATGACAGACGCAAGAAGAACTGTGGCTATGAAGAGGTTGTTGAGGCATCCGGAAACAGTAATAGACGAGCCGCTCAGTCTATCTCTCGCGGACAGGGAATTCAACAGACAGGTGGGAACTTTTCGGTCGGGGGGAACCTGAGTTTGGGTAATGGCTGAATCCTTGCGCGAGGTAGTCGGTCTTGATTATTAACGAATAGGATAGTGAACATATGTGCCAGACCTCATAATGACTCCGTGTGTACGTGAGCGTATTGAAATCCTTAGCCTTCATCTCACCAGAAATGACCTGGTATTCAGTACTATAGTAGCTAACTTGGTGCATTAGCTCTAGATGATCACATCCGGTGCTTACAAGACCTACGAATTACCGATCCGCGCGATGACAAGGATCGCATCCAGCAGACCAAAGGCGGCCTGCTAGCAGACTCGTACCGCTGGATCCTCGATAATGCCGACTATCGAAAATGGCGCGATGATCGGGAGAGCCGGCTGCTCTGGATCAAAGGCGATCCCGGCAAAGGCAAGACGATGCTAATTTGCGGTATTATCGACGAGTTAAAGAAGTCAACTGCCGACACGAGTCTTTTGTCCTTCTTCTTCTGCCAAGGCACCGATTCACGCATCAACAACGCCACGGCCGTCCTGCGTGGTCTCATCTACTTGCTTGTCAACGAACAGCCATCGCTCATCCCGCACGTGCGAAAGAAGTATGATCATGCAGGTAAGGCGCTCTTCGAGGATGCAAATGCGTGGGTTGCCTTGTCCGAGATCTTTGCAAACATCCTGCAAGACCAGGGCCTGAAGAGTACATACTTGATCGTGGACGGGCTCGACGAATGCCAGAAAGACTTGCTACAACTTCTCGACCTAATTATCCAGATGTCGTCTATATCGCCTCGCGTCAAATGGATCGTCTCTAGTCGCAATTGGCCGGAAATCGAGAAGCGGCTGGAAACAGCCGGAGAGAAAGTAAAGTTATGTCTTGAGTTGAATGTAGAATCAGTTTCCGCTGCTGTTGGCAAATACATCCGGTATAAAGTGGACCAATTGGCAAGGCTACAGAAGTACGACAAAAAAACACAAGACGCCGTACAAGACCATCTCTCCTCGAATGCAAATGGCACATTCCTCTGGGTAGCTCTAGTCTGTCAACATCTAGAGAAGGTCTCTCGATGGAACACTCTCGCGAAGTTGAACATGAACATGTTTCCACCTGGACTTGATGCTCTTTACAAGCGAATGATGGAACAAATATGCAATTCGCACGATGTTGACATCTGCAAGCGGATACTTGCTTGCGTGACGACCGTATACCGGCCTATTACGCTAAAGGAACTGACGTCTTTCGACGATGAGCTGGAGGCTACTTCCGATGATCTCGAATCGCTTAGGGAGATTATAGGGCTTTGTGGTTCTTTTTTGACAATCCGAGAAGGCATCGTCTACTTCGTGCATCAGTCAGCGAAAGACTTTTTGCTTGGAAAGGCGTCCGATGGAATCTTTCCTTCTGGAACGCAAGAGGTTCACTACACGATCTTCTCAAGATCGCTCCAGACTATGTCTAGAACGCTGGGACGCGACATATACGGTTTATACGCCCCTGGATTCCCTGTCGACCAGGTCAGTGAGCCCGAGCCGGACCCATTAGCAGCGGTACGGTATTCGTGCATCTATTGGGTTGACCATCTATGCGACTTTGATTCTAGCCGAAACGCGAAGGACGAGCTCCAAGATGGCGGCGCGGTCGATAAGTTCCTAAGACAGAAATCTATTTACTGGCTAGAGGCTCTTAGCTTTCTCAGAAGTATGTCGGAGGGAGTACTTTTAATGGCCAAACTCGAGGGTTTACTTCAGGTTAGCCTTAAATCAGTAGTACTATTTTACTATCTAGGAAGTGCCCTAACATCATTCTAGGGAAAGGCAGAGGTATCACAATTGATCGACCTAGTTCGAGATGCTCGCCGATTTATTCGGTACTACAAGTGGACAATAGAAAACACTCCTCTCCAGGTGTATACATCAGCACTCGTATTTAGTCCAGCCCGCAGCCTAATAAGAGAATTGTTTAAGCAAGAGGAGCCAGAATGGATTACGACTAAGCCAGCTATGCAAGATGATTGGAGTTCCTGCCTTCAGACGCTCGAGGGCCATAGCGGGCCGGTCAGCTCAGTGGCCTTCTCGCACGACGACAAGCACCTCGCGTCGGCATCACACGATACCACCGTCATGATCTGGGACACGGCATCAGGCAAATGCCTCCAGAC
>Ga0307515_10008922_pt1 | contig 19481 bp, 1 predicted proteins | sample 17_EM_MG_FD_194513 | JGI IMG/M metagenome (GOLD analysis project Ga0307515, IMG submission 194513) | Populus trichocarpa ectomycorrhiza microbial communities from riparian zone in the Pacific Northwest, United States - 17_EM | ecosystem: Host-associated > Plants > Roots > Unclassified | place...
TTTTATAGGAGTACGGTTGTGTATTTAAGGACCCTTAGTCCCTACCTAGATAGTTCCTTCCTTATAGTAATTCTTAGAATATAATTAGAGTTAATCTGTTAGGCAACTACTCTACCAGTTGTTATTACGTTGTTAACTTTAACTTATATTACCTATATACCTAGCCTAATAACGAGCCTACCGTAGTTCCTGCTATAAGGTTCTGTTACAATAAGGAGGCCCTAGACGCCCTATTTAATAAAATAGTTTAATACTTAGTTATAAATAGCTATATCTTTACTATTACCGAGCTTTATATATAATAGTTAGAAGGTAAGACCTTATAGCTACTATAGGGGGTAAAGCTCTTAGTAGTACTAAATAGCGTCCGCTATAATAAGGACCGGATTTAATATATTAACTTTATTAATTAAGGCCTATTTATAATTACTAGCAGCTATAATATTAAAGGGCTTAAAAAGGTAATTACTTAGTACTAGGATACGGGCTTTAAGATTTTAGGTTTAGTTAAGTCTTACCTTTAAACTATAGCTAAGTATTTATTAGGTTTATATATACCCTATCTAGTTTATATAGCTGCCGTTTTCTAACCTATTCCTTAGGCTATACTACTATTACCTATAGTAAAAGTAAATAAGATATTTAGCTTACTAACCTTATTCTTATTAAACTAGAGAATAAAAGGCCTAAACTAAACGAGTTAGCGCTATATATAATTATATTAATAATATAAGGGAAGTAGAATTAGTATAGTAAGGTTAAGTATATAGGCTATATACGGAACGCTAACCCTATCCTCTACCCCCTCTCTATAGTAGCCTTTTACTTCTTTAACTACTAGGGTAAAAATAGCGCTAAGAGCTTCCTATCCTTTTAGTAGCTAAAGAACTACTATAACCTATACGTCTTCCCTAGTAGTATTAAAGTACCGTAATAGCCGCTAAGCTATTATATACAGTTTAAATAAAATAAAAAGATATTCTAGGGGGTAAGAATTTACTTAAAGAAGAAGACCTATAGCGCCTATAAATAAAGCGTCTAATATACTAAGCTTAGCGGCGTTAAGGAGACTTAAATTAAATGGGCCGGACGCTAGAATATAAACGTAATAATAAGAGCCTACCTTAGCTACCTACCTTATACGTTTATATAGTTAATTACCAGCTTCCTAAAGGAAGGAAAGGGCTACTTTCTTCCCTATATATAGGAGGTGCTAAAGAAAGCCCTTTATTTAAAGATATAGCCTAAGACTAATATCTAGCTAAAATATATAGAGGCCTATTACCTAGGTAGGGCTAATAATAAGGTTATATAGCTTAACCTTATAGGCTTAGGATTTCTACACCTCCTTTATACGCTTAGGGTAATTTTATTATAGGACTTAGTAATTCTACATAAGTAGTTCCCGCTCTACCCCCTATAAAAGAACCCCCTTTTTAGCTATAAGGAGTATTAGAGGTTCGCTATACGGGTAAAAAGCTTACTAGCTAACGTAGTTATGCTAAATAAGCTAATAATGCGGAAATACTGGCCTGCCTATAAGGCTATAGCTAAGCTAAGATATAAGGCCGCAATCTCTAAGGTAAAGGGGGTTTAATTATACGTATAGACGATTTTAAAACGCCTTAGCAAAATAGAAAGGTTATTAGCATTATTCGCACCTATATAAATCTAGTAAGGGAAGATAGGTATTTAATAGGGCCTATAGAGTCTATATATCTACCTTTAGGCGAGCCCACGCTGTTTATTATAACGTCTACTATATCTACACTACCTACTTAGCCGTTTATAATATCCGTACTACCTACTTAGCCGTTTATAATATCCGCACTATCTACTTAGCTGTTTATAATATCCGTACTATCCGCTTAGCTATTTATAATATCTATACCACCTACTTAGCCATCTACTATATCCGTATTACCCCTACTAGCGTAAGCATAAGCTAATACTTAACTATCTCTTCTATTTATCTTTAACCTATAGGTGCCGCTAAGGAAATATAAAATGCTTTAAGGTAGTAATTTAGTCTTCTAGCTTTAGACTAAGTGGACTTTAGGGCTAGCTGGTAGGCCATTAATTAAAGCTCTTAATTACTACTAGGGGGCACACTAGCGGGTTAACGGCGAGGCTATATTCTATAGCTATTGCCGTAGAATTATTAAGGATATAAAATAGCGCGTAAAAGACGGTACGGCAAGAGATAAAAGATAGGCTATTAACTAGCTAGAACAGCTATAAAGTTAGCATTTTTTAAATTAGCTTTATAAGAATATCTAGGGCAGGGGGAGCTCCCTCTTAAGTAGTAGATAATACCTATTTTACTATAGTAACCAAAACGCCTTAATATAGGACTATACTAGTAACTAAGACGTCTTAATATAGGACTATACTGCAGTAACTGAGACGCCTTAATATATAACTACACTATAGTAACTAAGACGCCTTAATGTAGAACTGCACTATAGTAACTAAAACGCCTTAATATATAACTGCACTGTATTAACTGTTACGGACGCTTTAAGTATGATATTATAACTACTTAGAGAGGAGTCGGAAGAAGCTAGTTGGTTGATATAGGTACAGTCCAGGATGGATCCGGTAGAACTATATAATGAGGAATAGTAACTAAGTCACGTAATGTGATCTGTATAATCTGTGTGATCTGTATGATCTACGATAGAGCAGATAGAGCACACGTACCTTACGTATAAGGAGGGTTTCCTAGGAGTATGGTTGTATATTTAAAGGATTATAGTCCCTACTCTAGATAGTTCTTTCCTTATAGTAATTCTTAGAATATAATTAGAGTTAATCTATTAGGCAACCACTCCACCAGTTATTATTACGTTATTAACTTTAATTTATATTACCTATACACCTAGCCTAATAACGAGCCTATTATAGTTCTTGCTATAAGGTTATGTTATATAATTACTACCTAGTTATAGTATTAAATACAGAAAGTTAAATAATATGCCACTAAAAGCAGCTACCACGACGCTATTAACGGCGGCAACTACTTTAAGGTTAGAAGGTGATACTAGTATAGTAGATACTGACTTATAGCAACCTATAACAGTTGGATAACTATAAGAGATAGTTAACTAGTTAATAGAAAATAATACAACACTTAAATAAAGGATTAACGGAATAGGCGTAGTAAAGGTTAAGTTACTATTGATTGAGAGATTCTTAGGAGAGAGATTAAAGCTTAAAGGATTCCTTACGTAAATGCATTTTAAGGTTATATAAGAAGGAGCAAAGCTAGTAATACCCGTAGATCGGATAGCATATATAGGGCTATTCCTATTAGGAAGGGTACTTAAATGGTTTAAACCTTACCTTATAGAGATATAGGCTAATGGAATAATAACTACTAATTAAGATATATGATTTATGTTCTTAAGTTAGGAAGGGTTTATAGAGCGATTTATATAAATATTTGGAGACCTAGAGGCGATAACTATAGTGAAAAGAAAACTTTAAGATATTACGCAACGAACCTTAGTAATTAAGTATATAATATAGTTCTAAACGCTAGCTATATAAGTTAAGTGGAATAATAGGGCGCTTATAGCACAGTATAAATAGGGACTTAAGGCTAAAGTCTAGGACGTAATTATTCTAATAGAAGATGCGGATACCCTAAGGGAGTTAATAGATTAAGCAATAAAGATTAATAATAGGATCTACTAAAGGGAATAGACTAAGAGAGGTTAGGATAGAGTTCTATAGTTATATAAGACGTAGAGTATATAACGATTAAAGCTAAGTTAGAAACTATAGTATAGCGCAGAGCTAATAGACCTAAGTAGTACTAAAGAAGCCTATAAGAGATGGAGTAAGAAACTATAGAAACCTAGAGGTTAAGGATCTAGTGATTATAGGACTAAGGAACAGAGGCTAAACTAGGGATCTTAGTAGTAGAAGATGTTTAGGCGGACTCTATAGCAAAGCTAGTGGTTTAGAGATAGAGCTTATATAAATTACGGGAAATAGGGTTATTTCGTAAGAGATTATAAAGATAGTTAGAGTTACTATATAATAAAGGAAACCTAACTAGTAGAAGACACATACGTATAGAGGGATAATAGTATACTGCGAGGAACAAAAGAATATTTAATTAGAAGTTTCGCGTTTTGTTATAATAACGTATGCCAAGTTTATAAAGACGCTAAGTACGGCGTAAGCTATTAGCTATAAGAGCTAAAATCTATAGAGTGTAGAGAAACTAACAAACTACCGCGCAGATTGGATATTAAGGACGACGAGTTTAATATAGGCGAAACATTTGCAGATAATGAGGAAATAAAGGCAGTTTACTAGGAACGTGCAAACCTTAAAGAAGTTATAGCAGAAGTAGAGACTAAGACCGCCATAGAGCAAGGCTTAGTAACGGGCATTATAACACTATTAGATACAGCATCTATCGCTTTATAAGACAGAAGGAGTAATATTTAAAGACGATTAAGTAAGTAGACGACTGCTAGTGCTAACTTACTACTTAATAAAGGCAAAAGGCCAAAGGCTTAAGATTCTTAAGAAGAGATAAAAGAGATCTAAGATTCCGCAGACAGGATAAGGATAGCTTAAGGACCTATAATAGACGAAAACCGATAGAGTAGAGTAGCAGCTTAGTTCAGAGACATATAAATAAGCTTGGGAGAAAAGTTTCCTACGGCATTAGATTCTTAAGACGAGATAGATAAGATTTAAGATTCTTAAGACGAGATAAGAATACTACGGACGCCTAGTTAAACTAAGGCGGAAGCTAAGCTTAAGTTAGAAGCGAGCTTAGGGTTAAAGAATCTAAGGGACTAAGAATTCGGAGTATAAATAAGAACACCTATAGGTAAGAGGCAAGGAGCTTCTTTATAGATTAGAGAATCTGCGATATAAACAGCAGTTAGACTAGGAGACAAACACATAAACCCAGAAGACTTACTAGGAGAACATAGTATTCAGCCTAAAGATTGAAAAATTAATACCAAGATTAAGAAGTATGACGACTTTAAGGATCCATTTATAAGACGCGAAAGAAAAGAAACTATAGAGGAATTTAGAGTAAGAATTACCTTATAGCAAGAACAGAAACTAGATAAGAGATCTAGTATATTAGGATGTATAAAGGACAGAGCACCCGTATAAAAGGTCACTAATAGGCCTAAAGCAGGCACACTAAAAGCTAAGTGGCTTACCAAACTGGAACAAGAAGAGAATCTAGGGATTTTAACTAGGTTCGAAGAACGACATATAAAGGGCTGTCACGACATAGTAATAAGAAGATACTTTCTTACGGACAAGCCGTATACACTTAAAGGGTTGTACTAAAAGTGGTATAGATAATAACACAATGACGAGTAGGAAGATTTCTATATATAGTTGGATAAAAAAGTTGTCTAAGACTACCTAATTACGGAAAAGGCCATAACTTACATTAAAGGAGCCTTAATTATAATATTAAAGGATCTAAAGGAGTAATTAGAGGACTAGAGAAGCGAGAGATAAATCTTAATACCTGCGAATAAAGTCGCAACGCTTAGATTAATAAGAGATAGGTTTAAACTTAAGAATAAAGATAAGCCAAGAGTTGACCTAAGACACTAAGTATATTACACACTATCGTAGATAGCATGCGTGGATAATGCGTGTAATATATATAGAACACTAAAAGATAAGAATTGAAAATATCTAGTAAGGATATATTAGTTAACGGATAAGGCAAAATATTAAAACGCTAAGTATATATATAGTTAGCACCTAATAAAAGTTTAAGAATAAGGGGACTTAACACTTTAACCAGGAAGATTCCTTACGGAAGAATGCCTAAATAGATGATAGTGGTGGGAATATCTAGAAAATACCTGTCTATGGCATATTAAAGATAAAAAGCGAACTAAGTATTGGCCTAAGTTAGACCAAGTATAACTAGGATTAAGTAGCTAATAATTAGGAAAAGTAGAGGCCTATAGGACTAGAGGGAATTAGTAGTAAAGCCTTAGACCTTTAAAGGAATTTAAAGACAACACCTAAATTTACAAGTTAAGTAGTAAGATTAATAGTTTAAGGCATTAATAGATAGTAGAGCAATAAAGAACTATATCTTGCTAGCAGTAGTTAAAAGAATAGGGTTACCACATAGGAAAAAGGAATGTTCTTACCTATTAGTAACAATTTTAGGAGATCCAATAGCCTATAGAGGAGGTATTATTAATCTTAAAACAGGACCTATTTAGATAACTATTAAAGGGAGATAGATTAAGATGTCTTTTAATATATTACCATTAGGGAATAATAAGGCAGTATTAGGAATACCTTAGTTACAGGAATACAATCTAAAAATTAATTAGGTTATAAGTTAAGTTAATATTAGAGATACTTAACGCCGCAAAATACAATAATAAGCTAAGTTAGTATAATACTAAGTTAGAGCGATATATAAGGAAACTAAGAAAGGGTTAAGCCATGTACTAAAGAGATACTATAAGTATAGTAAGAAACTATGGTCGCCGGAAAGCGAAAAGCTATTAAAGTATGCAGTATAGGACTATAAGATAGAATTAGAACTAGGAACAAGTTTAAGATTCTTTCCAATCTATAAGCTTACTAAAGAAGAAGGTAAAGTATTAAAAGAGTTTATCTAGGAGAACTTATAAAAGGGATATATTAGATTATTACAATCATTGGCGGGTTATCCAGTACTATTTATACTAAAGAAAAATAGTAAGCTAAGGCTGTATATTAACTACAGATAGTTAAACAGCATTATTAGGAAGGATAGGTATCCTTTACCCTTAATTAGCAAAATCTAAGACAGAATAGGTAACGTGTAAATCTTTATAAAGATAGATCTAAGATAGGCATACTATTAGATTAGAATTAAGGAAGGCGACGAATAGAAGGCAGCCTTTAAGTTAAAGAAAGGACTATATAAACTATTAGTTATATAATTCAGGCTTATAAACGCACTAGCAACGTTCTAGAAGCGTATTAACAATATATTAGGAAAACACTTAGATGAATTTATTATAGTATATCTTAACGATATTATTATCTACTTAATGACTAAGGAAGAATATAGAGAATATATTAAATGGGTTTTAAGGAGACTATAAGAAGAATAAATGCTAGTAGCAATTAAGAAATGCGAGTTCTTCACTAGGAAGACCGATTTCGTTAAATTTATTATTAAACTAGGCTAACTTAGTATAGATCTAAAGAAGATTAAGGCTATAGCGAATTGGTAGGAACTAGAGAACGTTATACAGTTAAGATCGTTCCTAGGGTTTTACAATTACTGTAGAAGGTTTATAGCGTAATAGTTAAAGGATATTAAACTATTTACGTAGTTAACGAAGAAAGAAGAACTATAGGTATGGGGAAAGGAATAATAAGAACTATTTAAGGAAGTTAAAAGGTTGTTTACCTAGGAGCCAGTTCTTAAGATCTATTAGCTAGGTCTAGAGACGGTTATAGAAATAGATACATTAGACTTTGCACTAGGGGCTTACTTTATATAAAAGCATCTAGATGGATAGTACCCAGTAGCATACTATAGTCGGAAGATAACACTACTAGAACTAAACTATAACATTTATAATAAGGAGTTGTTAGGTATAGTTACAGCACTAAAAAAATAAAGAGCATTCTTGCAAGGTATAGAGAAACTATTTATAGTTAAGACGGATTATAAGAACCTAACAGGATTCCTAATAATAAAGGAACTTAACTAAAAATAGGTTAGATAGGCAGAAATGCTTACAGAATACTATTTTAAGATTTAGTATACTAAAGGTACAGATAATATAAAAGCAGATACTCTAAGTTAAAAAGCTAAACTGTAAAATAACAAGAAGCCATTAGGGGCTTTATTATAAAAAGATATAGATAGATTAATTAGATATAATTATCCGAAAATTATAGTAACTTAAGAAAAACTAAAGAAAGTTTATAAGTTACTAGAAAGCTTTTAGGCACAGAAAATTCTAGAAATATAGCTAGAAGATCTATAGATGGATATATATAAAAATTAAGAAGTAAAGTATATCCTAAGAAGCATAGCAAAGCACTTTATAGAAGATTTCTATAAGGGGTTAACTTAAGGACATAATGGAGCTACGGGCTTAGTATTAAGACTCTAAGAGGAGTATATTATTAATAGAATCTAGAACCTAGTATAAAAGGTTATAAGAGAATATCTAGATTGCTAAAGGAATAAATTAATAAGGTATAAGCTATATAGAGGGCTATAACCTATTAAAATACCAGAAAGACTATGGGAGGTTATATTATAGGACTTTATTATAAAGTTACTAAAATTAAGAGATCCTATTATAGGGCAAGATTATAACGCGATTTTAGTAATAGTAGATAAGCTTATAAAGTAGGGATACTTTATAGCATGTACAGAAGAAATATTAGTAGAAGATATTGCTAGAATCTATATTAAAGAAGTATTTATAAAATATAGAGCACTAAGTAAGATTATATTGGATAGAGATCTAAGATTTATAGTAGTATTTTAGGAGGTATTCTTAGTAGAGTAAGGAGTTTGAGTAGTAACTTCTACTATATATTATCCGCAAACAGACGGTTAAATAAAAAGACTAAATTAGATATTAGAGTAGTATTTAAGGCACTATATTAATTATATATAGAATAATTAGGTATTATTATTACTAGTTATATAGTTTACATATAATGCAATACTATAGGAAGGAATAGGCACTTTACTATTTAAAGCGAATTATAGATATAAACCAAAAATATTATTATTGCTATATTAAGTAAAGAAGATAAGTAGCATAGCTAAGTAAAGGATAGAGATATTAATAAATCTTTATAAGAACCTTATAGAAACAGCTAAGATAGTATAACAGAGAATAAAGAAGTACTATAATGCTAAGAGATCTAAGGGACTAGATCTTAAGGAGGGAGATAGAGTATAGCTACTATACAAAATTTTTAAGAGTTAACGACTAAGTAAGAAGTTAGACTACGTTAGACTAGGACCTTTTAAAATTATATAAAGAATTTCACTGGTTACGTTTAAGTTAAACTTACTAGCTAAAATAAAAATCTACCCTATATAGTATATCGTAATGCTAAAGCTAGTATATAGGAATATTAAGCCACTAATTTACAAAGTAGACATATATAGAGGACGAGAAGAGGACAAATAGCAAGTTTTAAAGATTATTAGTTATAAAGATGTTAATAATAAAACATAGTATAAGGTAAAGTGGATAGGCTATAATGAGACTACCTAAAAACTACTAGAAAATTTAAAGAACGCTATAGGAAAGGTATAGGAGTATTAGAAGAGAATAGGTTAGGTAATATTAATAAGGAAGGATCGCTAAAGAACGAGTCACCTAAGGGGGACCTAGGAAAAGTGACTGCTAAACTACTTAGAGTTATTCCCTTTATAGAAAGAGAGTCGGTTCTCTTATTACTAAGTTCCTACAGACCTTATTTTATAAGTTTCTACTCCTTAAAACAAACCTTCTTATAAACCCGTTTAAGACGTAGAAGATAAGTAGAGGCCAGAAGACAAGTTTTAAGAGCACGCTGTTAAGTAGCCGTAGCCTTTTATTCCGCCTCTTACAATTAACGCAATTTATTAAGAGCACTTAAGAGCTTACTATTAAGCTTTATAGCAGCAGATTTACCTTAACCCTTTTAGCGCAAAGCAATAGAATCCTTATTTAGGGAAAGGATGCATCTATTAAAGAGTAATAGTGTTATTAAATTAAGCTTTTTCTTTAGCTTTACTATAAGATTTACCTTTATTAGCTTGTCTTCTTTAAGAGCTAAGAACTAGTCGTCTCCTAAGATAATTATATTATTAGTTTATATACTAACAATTCTAAATAGAGTTTCTATAGTTATAATAAGGAAGTAGGGGTTAAATATAGAAGTAGTTATTAAAAGCTTTTCTTTATAGTGCTTACTATAGGTAGCCTACTAGTAAGTTCCTGCCTCTATAATTTTATATAATGGCTTAAGCATAACTATAATTATATCCTTAGGATACTAGTGGCGAATTTACTCCAGAAGGTATACTAATATTAAGCGCTAAAGGTGCGTCTCTAATTAGGTATAGGCTTAAGTAATATCTTATAAATAAACCGCTATTCTATTCTTTATTAAGAAGGGAGCTAGTATAATAATAACTTACTAACTAGCTTGTTAAATTATAGGAGATTATATAAGAATTACCTTCTTACTATTATTGTTATAACCTTAGATAATAAGCCTTAATTTCTTAAATAGGGCGTTAATAGCTTTGCCCTTAATCTTATTAACTATTCTTAACTTAAAGATACGAACTCTATTAAACTTAGTAGGGTTATACTTCTTAAATTTAAAGACTCCTCTTATAATAAGACTATCGATCTCCTACTTATTAGATGCTTAAAAAGGAGCTTTTAGAGTTATAATACGACCTTCCTTTTAGAGCTGTTTTGCGAGTTTAAAATTAGCCTTCTCCTTAGCTATTATAAAGGCCATTAATAGCTTAACTCCATTCTTAATAGCGGTAATAAATTGCTCTTTAAAATTAATAAGATATTAGCGATTTTATAATCCCTTTAGGCAACCTCTACCGCGTTATAGTTGCGGCATATCTACTACAATTATATTAGGATTATGGTCGCCTTCTAGAGCACGTTAATCGTGGTTATCCTTTAGGGTATTTTCTATAGCATCCTATAAAGGCTTAGAACTATTATCTTTATAGTAAGGCTTAATAACAGTTAAACGGAATTAAGTAGGTCTATAAGGCATTTAAATAGTATAAGTTTAACTATTAATTATAATAAGTTAATATAGGCCTAACCACCCTCCCTTTTTACGCTATACGCGTATCTTAGACTAGAGTGGCAGATTAAGCGTAGTTAAGGTATTTAGGCCATTTCTTATTCCTAATACGTCGTTAACCTAGCGTATAGCGTAGAGATATTATACCTTCTTTATTACCTTATAAATAGCCTTAGCTTATTATATAATAGAGGGAGATAGTAGAGAATTATTAGTTATTTAAGGGTAGGCGCTAAAGACGAGTAATATAGGTATAAGTCCATCCGGGCTAGCGGAATCGTTAATAGCTTTAATAGCTATTTATAAGGTAAGTTCTTTACTAGCGTCCTCTAGTTTTAAAGAGATAATCTTATATACGCGGTATAATAGTATATAATATTATTTTACTTTTCTAATACTATTATATACCTTAATAGGGACTTCCTTAACCTTAATTACCATTACCTTTATCTATTATTAAAACTCTATAGATAAGAAGCTCTTTCCTATATTATAAACGATTTAATTAAGGGGTCCTAGGTAGATATTAATCTAGTATAATTATAGGATATCCTATATATTTCTAGCTAATATATCCTTTAAGAAACGTGCGGCTTAAAAGGAGGTTAAGAAGTTAATAACTTAGAGTACTAGCTTACCGCTAAGGTATATAACGTTAATAATAATATAAAAGTTAAAGTTGTAGTTATCTTTAAGGCTAAACTTAAATCGGCTAGGGGACTTCTAGTTTATTTAGTAGTAATAGCAGTACTTTATAAGATGCTTAATCGCCTTAACCTTAACTTTATAGCCTGCTCGCTAAAGGACCCTAAGCAGTTAGTAAATAGATAGGTAGCTAAAGCAACAGTATAGTTAATATAACTCTAACTTAGTTAAGTAGCTTTAAGTAACACTCTTTTCTAGTTAATAAAGGAGTAACTAGGGGTAACCCTACTTACGCATAACGGGCACCTAATTATCTCCCTAAACGAGTACATTCTTAAGGTTATTAAGCTTAACGCCTAATTTATCTATATCTTTAATGCAAAATAGAAATAGGGTATTTATAGGGATAATATAGAAAGTAATGCACCCTAAGGGGGTTTAGACCCTAATTATACTAAGAGAGATTATAGTACCCTTACTAAAATAAATCGTGTATTAGCCTACCGTTAAATAGTTAATCTAAATAGAGCTATTAAGCTGCTAAAGGGCTTAAACTTAAGGTTTTCCTACTATAGATACTCCTGCGGCTCTAGTGTCTGGTATAATACTATAGAAGACGTTTACCGAGTATCTATTATTAAAGGAGAATATAGAACTCTCCTATAGCTTATTAAAGATATTTAACTTCGTAATAGAGTGAAGCGTAGATTAGTTATTAAGAATAGTAACGGTTTATTTACTATCTACCTCACCATACTTAGTAAAGTATTAGTTAGGTAAGTAGTCCTTAATTTCCATATCTATAAGGAGCTATTTAGCCTTATTAACCTTACTCTTAAGATCTTTTACGCCTTTATATTAAACTAGGAAGCTTTAGAAGTAGGCTATAGTGGCCTTATAATTTTTAACATTTCTTGTATTTTGGCGAAACTTGTTATATACCTCCTTTCGCTTATTAAAAGAATACCTAGTTAACTAGCAATTTAGTTTCTTATAAACGTAATACTTCTTTTAGCAATTATTTCGAAATAAACCTTTATAAGGGCCTCTACCTTTACCTTATAGTTATTAATTATACCCTCTACCGTATTATCTACCCCGGCCACTATATATTTAATTAGTCCAGTTATAATTATATTAGTTAGGCGGGTCGATTAAAGTAGGTTAAAGTTAGGCGTTAAATTGCTATACTTTTTAAGAGCATAGAGTGGTGCTAATAGAAGATCTTAATTAAGTATATACTCCTTTATAAGTATTTACAGGATTAAAGAAAGTAAGGTTATATTCTTTAATACCTTAGTATACACTAATAACTTAATTATATAGGCTAAAGTCCTTTTAATATAATTTAGATAAACTATACTAAATTATCTAAAGTTAATTAAAGAGCTTTTAAAGATAATTAAGCCGAGGGACACCTAGGTTTGTAGCAATAATCCTTAAAAAGGTAGTCTTTCTCCATTCTAACATATATTACTACTTATTCTCTTCTATTTTAAAGTAGTATCTTAACTTATATATTATGCGGTTAAAATTATATCCTTTTCCTACCAAACAATTATAATAGAAGGTACTAGCTTAGCCCTTAAGCATAACAGAATAGGCGTTATAGTATTAATTAGACTCTATTTCCACCTTCTAGTAACAGTTATAGAAGATACGTAGTTTCAAATTAAGAACATTATATAATTCCCCGCTAAACTTCTTCTCCTAATCTAAATAGAGCTTTATAAGCTCTATAAGCAATTTTAAACTACCTCTAATTTAAGATTAAAATAGAGGAGGTAGGGGTTGCATTATAGGCTATAGTAGGGACGTAGGTCTAGTCGGTGGAGTCTAAAGGTTATTAAATCGCGAAGCAATAGGATCCTATACCTGTTTTCATTAGGGTATAGTATCTAACGTTAAGGTTATAGGTTAAATTGGATATAGAGGAGTTAAAGGCGGAGGTAGGTTCATCTCTAGAGGTATATTACTTAGGTTCTATTATAAGTTAAGTTTCCTTATAGTACGTAGTTAGTGCTTAATCTCTTATAGAGTCTATTTATGCTCTTCTTTTACATTAATAACCTACTCCTAAATATTATCTCTAATAGTACCCCCATCCTTAGGGATAAATACTCTATTCTCCTAAAGAAAGTTATGGAAGTTCTATACGATATCCTTATTTATAGGGGCCTATATTTCCTTTATCTATTTAATAAAGTCCTCCTTTATATATTCCTATAGCGCGGTATTATTATATTTACTATCCTTATAATATACCATACGGTATAATAAAAATCCATTTAAGTCTTATTTATTAGCGTTTGCAAGGTTAATTATAGCTTTATTCTATATCTTTAGGTTAATATCTTCCTTATACTTCTTTAGGTAGGTTAACGCTATAGTAGGTATAAAATTAACGGGGTGTCGTACATTAAAGGTAGGTAGGATTTTCGGTTTTATAGGATCTCGTAGGTTTGCTGTCAAGAGGTAGGCAATTCAAGATATTGTTTAACACGTTTTAGACGTCATTTAACGCGTTTTAGACGTTAACTTAGAACCATAGGTTTAGTAACACTTTTAACCTAAAGTACTTAACCAAATCTTTATAAACGTGGTTGTTCTATATAATATACGCAACTTAGTATCTCCTAGTACTTAGTAACACTTCTATTACTAGTTTTCCGCAAGTCTAAGGTAGTATAGTATTGCCGTGATCCATTCCATATAAGCGCATATAGCACCCCTATATAAGACTGTCTCTTTTATTTAAAAACCTAGCTGCTCTATAGTTAACTATATATTTAACCACTAATTAGTATTAGTTATATAGGGTGACTCACCAATAACGACTACTCGAGTAGGGTTATAGTGATATTAGTTAATAAGCTTTTTTTAATTAGAATAAGGAAGGGCGAGGAGCTTAAGACTCCTCGCCACGCTAGTGCCGCGGCGTCACGTAATAGCCGCTTGCCTCATTCCCGACAAGTGTAGAAGTAAGGACTATATCTTAAAATACCATCTTATCCCCTTACCCATGCCCTAAAACGATTTATAAATAGCTAATATTAGTAACTACTTATTACGCCTAACCTTAAGCCATTAATTATAACCCTCCTTATCTAGTTCCAGCCCTTTCTTTAGTAAGTACCGTTTATAAGGACGAAGCTCTAACTAATATCCTATAAGAACCCCGTCCTAATTACCTCTAAAAGAAAGGTCTTAAAGCTAAGTCGCTTTCTAGGACAGCTTTATTATAGAATCTTATTAAACGTATTTAATATTATAAACTCTAACTCTTAGGACCGTAGTATAACTATTAACTACTATCTTTAGCAGAATAGTTAGTAGGCTAATACTTAAATCCTAATTAATATAAAAGCTAGCGGCATAGGATTTATTAATAAGATCTTTATATAAGATAATAGTTTTACTTTAACCCCCCTTAACTAGCATATTAATATATTTGGATTTAACAGCAAACGCACTATTAGGCCGTATTACCTATATAGTAGCCCTAAAACTCTAATACCTAAACTATAAAGAACTAAATAAGCTTTTCGTTACTACCCTAAGTTACCTAATAATCCTTAGATAGCCCGAGATAAAGCTATATAAAGTAGTTATTAATTAGGATAACCTTAAGCTTCTATTTACTGCTTTACATTATAAGTAGAAATGCTCTATAATATACCGTCCTAACCATAAACTAAAATCTAGGAAATCCACTAAAATCTATTAGCCTAAGATTTCCCCTAATATCTACCTTACGCCTAAGGAATTTACTAGATTCTACTAGCCTAGGAATTTTATTAAAAATTCTACTAATATAAGATCTCTACTAATATATATTAAGGATCTAAAAATTCTACTAAATACTATAAATTAATCTTAAGCACTATACCGCCTAAAGCCAAGTAGAAGCTTAAGCTTACTACGTAAAGATATTAGAAGGACTAGTATTTAACTATAAAAAGGATACTTAAAGAACCTAAACCTAAATCTAATACTAACTCCGTACCTAATACTAAACCTAAAATTAAATAAGAAACTATATAAGAAACTACGGATAACTAGAGCCCGCTTAACGCCCTAAATATCTATATAATTAGAGCCACCCTACTAGCGTAACTTACCAAAAGACCTAAATATACGATCTTTGACATCACTATAGCTAATATTAAGAAGGCCTTAGCACTAAAAAAGCACACTAACCCTACTATAAAGGTACTAGTAAAGTACTATAACCGCTTAGAGATATTTTTATAAATAAAGCCGATAAGCTACTAGAATACCAACCGTATAATTATAAGATTGTACTTAAAGAAGAAAAGCAGCCTAGATTTAGACCCTATATAAAATATCCTAAAATAAACTCTAAATACTATAAAAGTACCTAGATAAGAACCTAAGTAAAGGATTTATTAGAGTAAACTCTTTTCTATAGCCGTACTAGTAATCTTTATTAAGAAACTAGGCGGTGGACTATGCTTCTACGTAGACTACTAAGCTTTTAATACCGTTACTGTTAAGAACTAATATCTAATCTCGCTAATATAAGAGATACTAAACTAACTAAGTAAGGCTTGCTTTTATATAAAGCTTAATATTATCTCTATGTTTAACCGCCTCTATATTATAAAAGGAGATAAATAGCTTACTACATTTTATACCTAATATAGATTATTTAAGTACTTAGTAATACCCTTTGGCCTTATAAACACTCCGAGCTCGTTTTAACATTATATAAATAATGCCCTACGTCCCTACCTAGATATCTTTTATACTGCTTATATTAACAACATTCTAATATATAGTAATAACTTAATTAAATACTAAAAACACGTTAATTTTGTTTTATAAGCCCTGTATAAAGCTAGTCTATAATTAGATATAGATAAATATAAGTTTTATAAAACGGAAGTCCTATATTTTAGACCTTTTATCTTTATAAACGGTATATAAATAAACCTAAAAAAGGTTAAAGTAATTATAAACTAGTAGGAACCTAAGAACGTTAAGGACGTAAGAGCCTTTATAGGATTTACCAACTTTTACTAACAGTTTATTAATAACTTCTTTACCCTAGTTTTACCCCTTATAGCCCTAACCTAAAAGGATAAAACCTTTATCTTTAATAAGGAATATAAAAAGGCCTTTATTTATCTAAAGGTTATATTTACTACTATACCTATACTCTAATACTTTAACTTAAACTAAATAAGTGTTATAAAAGCTAATTTACCTAATTACGTTACTAAAGGTATTCTGTCTTAATATAATAAGGATAAAGTATTACACCCTATAGTATACTTCTTAAAATAACTAAGCCTAGCTAAATATAACTATAAGATTTACGATAAAGAATTACTAGCTATTATTAGATATTATAAATAATAGCGACTTAAACTAAAGGGCGCTAGATTTTTAATTAAGGTTCTTAGTAACTATAAGAATCTATAGTACTTTATAACTATAAAACAGCTAAGCTATTATTAGGCCCGCTAGTTAGAATATCTGTCTTACTTCTAATTCTTAATTATATATTACCTAGGCGTCTAAAACTAGAAGCCTAATACCCTAGCCTACTGCTTATAAGACGCGCCAGTATTAAAAAAAGCGCGCTCTTACTAAAATTAGACCCTACTTTATCCTAAACTATTTAACCCTCCTACTAAAGACCTTATAGTATATGTCCTTAAAATAACTAATTAATTAATTAAATAGAATATAATTAATAAATATCTAAATAATAAGTTTATCTAAGAGACGCTTAAGCTAATATAAGACGGCCTTAGACGCTCTAAAAAGATTTCTTTAAGTAAACGTAAAGCTTGCGGAAACCGCTTATATTACTAGAACCGCCTAGTTATACCTAACTATAATAAACTTAAGCTTAAGCTCCTTAAATATATATATAATTTACTAGTAGCCCGCTACCTAGGCTAAGAAAACCCCTTAGATCTACTCTAACGGAAGTACTACTAGCTAAATATATATAATATAATATAAAGGTATATCTCTAGCTGCTATATCTACTAATAAGCCAAAGCTTTATATAAAATGTATAATGGCCTTCTTAAGCTACTACCTATTCTAGACTAAAGATAAAAGGATATCTTAATTAATTTTATTATTAATCTCCCTATAAGTAAAAGCGGTATAAATATTATAGTAGTTATAGACTAGCTATTTAAGATAAGATATTTAATCGCCTACCCTAATATATTAATACATACCGTCGCCTAATTATTTCTAGATTATATATAGAAACTCTATAAACTCCCTAAAACAATTATCTCTAATAAAGGTAGCTAGTTTATCTTTATATTTTGGAAAAAACTAACTATTTAACTCCGTATTAAAGTACTACTATTTATTATATACTATCTAGAAACGGACGGCTAAATAAAATATATAAATGCTATAATAGAATAGTATATTTAAATATATACGTTATACTTATAGGATAATTAGATTAACTGGCTTATATTTACTAAGTTTACTATAAATAATTCCGTCTTAGAAACTATAAAGGTCTCCCTATTCCTAGCTAACTACGGCTAGTATTTACAAATAGGCTTTAAACTCTTTAGTAATGTTCCTTATCCCGCTTATTACGCCTTATAAGTTATAAAAGTAAATAAATTCGTAGAAAAGATAGATAAACTATAATACTTTCTTATTAATAAGATAATATAGCCCCAATCTATCTATAAAGCTATAGTAAATAAAAACCAAACCCTAGCACTGGCCTACTAAATTAATAACTTTATCTAGCTAGATATAAGAAATATAAATATAAAACGACCTACTAAGAAACTTAATTAAAAGAACGCTGGCCTATATAAGGTTAAGAAGGTTGTTTTTTCTTATACCTACTAATTAAAGCTTCCTAATACGGTTAAAATCTACCCCGTATTTTATACGTTAGTCCTTTACTCTATTACCTCTATATTAGACGCCTTGCCTAAATAAATATAGGACCCTCCCCTACTAGTTAAAGTGGATGGTAAGAACGAGTACTTTGTTAAAAGAATTAATAATATTAAGTATAATAAACGAAAACGCTAATATATATACCTTATAAAATAGAAAGGCTTTACTAAGCCCTTATAAGAACTCGTTAACTCTATAGGACTTATATAAGCCGCAGAAGGTTTTTATAAACTCTATTTAGAACTACTATAGCCCTACCTTGTAAAAGCTTAAGTTTAAAGGGGGGAGGTATTATTATAGGACACCCCTATAACACCTTATACATATCTACCTATTTCTATTAACTTAGTAACTAGAGACTAACCATAAGATAGTAATCTAATAGTAATCTGCTACGTTCTACTATATTCCACTAAGTTTTATTAAGTTTTACTAAACCCTACTAAGTTCTGCCAGGACCACCACCTAAATCCTATTCTGCTTTATATATATATTAACTAAGTAACCATATATACCCTTTCTTCCTATTTTCCTACCTTCTTTCCCTACGCAACGTCTTGACTTTATTACACAGTTTATGTACGTAGCTTAATAATATCTACTCCGTTATATATTATCGTTACTTATACTCACTCCGTAACAATACCTACTTATAGCTATTATACGCACCTTTCGCCTTAACCCGTATCTCTTTATATAATTAAATAAGCTTTATAGTTTTCTAATCTCTATATATTAGAAAAAGCTAGTTATTAAAAGCGGTTTTATAATTATACTATAGTTATTCTAAGAAGATATTCTCTATTATATAATAGTTGCCATTAATAAAAGCCTTACTATCTAGAATAGGTACTAGAGTTATATACTCTATCCTTTTATAAGGGAGAATATTAACCGCTAGTATATATAGATATTTAATATCCGCGTTAGAGTTAAATATACTATTAACTGTAATAGGATATACGTATTAAATGGCGTCCGTAATAAAACTTATAGATAATGCAGATATTATTATAAATAGGTAAAAACTTAATTAGTTTCTTAAGGGTTATTAGCGCTAAAAGGGCTAGTAAAATTATTAGGACTTT
>Ga0307515_10008923_pt1 | contig 19480 bp, 16 predicted proteins | sample 17_EM_MG_FD_194513 | JGI IMG/M metagenome (GOLD analysis project Ga0307515, IMG submission 194513) | Populus trichocarpa ectomycorrhiza microbial communities from riparian zone in the Pacific Northwest, United States - 17_EM | ecosystem: Host-associated > Plants > Roots > Unclassified | place...
ATGTATGTATGTATGTATATAGAGAGACTTAGATAATACATGCCGTATTATAATGTAGCGAGATTTCGTGGATCCTCACCGCCGGGTAGTATCATATCTTCTCACCTTCCTACGCTCCTCGAGCTCAACGTAGAAGGAACACGAGGAGAGATTTTCGCAGCGTCACCCGTTGGATTGCAATCCCGATGCAAGTTTGTACCCAATGAACCCATTCCGATGTATGGTCACAGTTGGCCACTACGCCAGAGTGTTTGTTTAATATAGGAGACCGACAGAGTGAGAAGAAATGGCGAAACAGCGGTCGGAGGGCAATATGCAACGCGACGCGTGGTATTGATGCTGGGCGTGGAGTTATCTGCCACCGGGGTGTCTCTGACGGCTCTGACGGAGCGCGTCCACTCTGACGGAGCCATTCCGCCCAGACGGAAATGTTTTTTGCTGATGTACGATCGAGGATCTGGACTGCCCGGAGCAGCATGATCTGAGCGCCACGCCAAATGTTCCCGAATTGATTCGGCCTACACTGAAGTCAAAGAGACAGGCTGATAAGGTGTTAATGACAGTCAATGCAATCGAAACGCGGAGGAATAAGGGAGTTAAAAAATAGTAGGACAGAGTGCGTCAATGTTTCACCAGCTTCTTTATGTATCTTGAACTAGAGTTTTAGTGATATATTATGGGCCAATGGTGAGCAGTAGCTTATCAATATCGGTTGATAAACAGATGTATAGCAGGTGCAATGAAGCTTTTGGCAAGATACATAAATTTTAGTCATGTGAGTGCGAACAGTGCAAGAATGTTACTGCGCTCAGCTTTGTCACAAGGCCAAGTCTCAATCAGGCAGAAAGACTACCAATATGTTCAAATCATGATGAAAACTATTATCGATAGCAGCAGGTGTTGAATGGACAATACATACAAATGAGCGTCAACGGAGCGTCAACGATTTGTTGTGTTGTAAGTACGGTCATCAACCAACAATTTGGTCTCTGTGATGCATAACCGATATGTTGGCATCCTCTATAGGCGGAAGAGACAGCGACATGCTCCCTGCTGCATCCTGAGAATTAGCGTCAACAGAGCGTCAACAATTTTCAGCTTCGTGTCTTGGGTAAGTTATGTTCCGATTGGTTGTAAACATCCATTTGTCAGATATTGACAGCCTTTACTGGGAAATACTAAAGCGACATGCTCCCTGCCACATCCTGAGAATGAGCGTCAACAGAGCGTCAACAGAGCGTCAACAGAGCGTCAACAGTTTTAGTTGTTGTATATTTGGTAATCAAGGCATCGCGCTGATCTCCGGGTTCATAACGGAATTATTGACCGCCAGGATAGACAAAAATACAATGTATCGAACGTCAAATACCGATTCCAAATTAATCGATATTGAAAGCTGCAACGCATGCAAAAACGTATCCTTGGTCATTGAAAACGCGATTTTGATAAGATACTATTCACATACTCCGAAAACAAGAGCCTTAATTGAATCGATGGATGGACCCGCTGGGTGACCCGCTGACCAACCGCCCAATTCAGACGGGTTGGGAGTTTACCATTGAACGGTACCCGAGTTCACGGTTCAGGCTCATTGACAACCCGGACCGCCAATTTGGCAATGGTTCAGGTTGGACCCGGACCCAGACCCGAAGTGACAGTCCGGATCAGTTGCTAATACTATATGTAACAGGTGGTCAAATGAACCGGTATGTCAGTTGAATTTTGTCATATCTACAATTATTTTCACCGCTTCAGTAGCTACGGCAGCTGCTTGGAGCTATCATTGTCCCATTATTTGGCAGTTCAGACCAGACACATCTTACAAACTATTAGGGTGACAAGCAGGAATGGCCAGTATATTTGAGTCTCAGAAACATCAACTTGATGATCAGATCAAAGTCTTCAAATCTTGGAAGCATCCCTGTTGCCCATCTGCCAGTTTCTCCGAATGATCACTTGAAAGAACATCGACAAGCAACTGTGGTGAAGGCACAACCAGTGCATAATCAGGAGGTTTTGAAGAAGGTCTTCCGACTTATTTTTCGGCATCTCGACGCACTTTTTCACACCAGACAGCGCATTCTTTGTGCTGATGGTCAGACACAGGAATGTTATCCTGTCCTCTCTGCATCAACTGCCATCTACTTTGAAAGCATTCACTTGCACTCGGTCAATCACCCCAATTGCCTGGGGAGAGAAGCACCAAAATCATTGTTTGGAGAAGGGAATACATTGTGATGGCAATTGAATGACGATTGGCAATCCTTACAAAGGATGATACTCACGACTCTGGGAGATAAGATGGAGAGATGGGAATCAAGACCATATCTGCTAGATCGAGTGGTTTGAACCCCAGAAGCCAACTTCTGGAATATGAAATGCATCTCCCTGGCAACTGTTATCATACCCAATATTCTTCATACCATCAATCTTGGTACGTTTCAGCATTTGATGGACCGGGTAATGTCATTCCTCGAACAACATGCCAGGATTGACAAATTCAACCAACTCTCAGTGATGATACCTCCATATCCTGGCTTTGCACGATTCAACAAGCCATATAGCCAGGTGACGCAATGCAGTGGTAAGCAGATGAATGGACTCGGGCACGTGATTGTGCCAGTTTCCGCAGCAACTCTTTTGAACCCTTTGGCGAGCCAAAGGAATCCCTTCACAAAAGCCCTGTTGCGCGTCGAGTACTAACCAGATTTTCACTTGATGGCACAGTACTGGTACTATACTGAAGCCATGATCGAGTACATGGAGAAGTATCAGGTGGAATTTCATCATCACAAGGATGTCTTCAGTTGATTCCACAGTGGTACATCTACAAAGAAGGTCTTGGAAGCCTCGAAGAAGTAGCTTACTTTGGACAAACAGGAGGAACTGGAGAGTGACCCCGCTTAGAACAATCTATCTGCCACTGCAAAGCGTCATCGCATTGACGAAAAGAGGATGCAGTTCAAATCAGACATCACACAACATCATGTTGACGAATTGTATTTCAACTTTGTGAAGATGCACCTCAGAAACCACTTCTCTGACCATATCCGCCAGCATGGCAACCTCATGAATGCAAGCTCTGAGCTCCCAGACAGAGCGATGATGGATCATAAACAAGCGTACCGACACTCGAACCATCATGAGGCCCCCTGGCAGATTGTCAGTATGAAAACCCGAAATGAGGTGTTTCAGCACTGAGAGCTCAATGCAAATTCTGGAAAACAATGTCGTGACAATGAAATGCCTCTAACCAAAGTGCCTATTAAAGGTATGATGAAAAACCCACGACCAGATACCAAGACCCTTGAAGACTTGGCTGAGTCGTGTGCAATGCCAAAAGTGTCGCTACAGAATCACATTGCCATCTGTTTGAGGAGATTTGCCAACTTCACAGACAACATTCATCACGATCAGGAGTTCAGTCATCTGAACGATGGAAAATACATCTGGGAGAATGCAGTAGCAATTCTGGTGACATCTTGTCAATCAGACAAGCAGGCAGTTCCCATGGTTCGTTGCACAGTGTCCACAAGGTGGATAAAGCATAAGCCACCAAGAAATGATACAGTGCTTCTCTGCATGGGGACAAGTCCGGATAGCCACTATAAGTCCACTGCTGGATGCATTCCCTTCACATTTTAAGGGTCTTGTTGTTGTCAAGGATGCTGAATCCACTGCTCCAGCACTTCTTGCCTTGGTTCAGACGTTTCCAACAGGGCTGATACGTCAGACTGCTGGTACGGTGAGTGTTTGGGAGAGATATCAACCTCCGATGCAACCCTTGCACCCTGGAAGCTACCATTGTAAGCCTCTGATTGGCGTCGGAACCACTTCTATCGTCCCTATAAGTGTGATCCAAGGGGTTACACACCCTCTTCCGCTGACGCTGCAGCCAGATTACGGGTGGTGGTACTTGAGTCACCCACTTGCCTTCAATGCTTTCAATCAGTTTTACATGTAGGTTATTCCATTCAATGTTTGAAGTAATCATTGCAGCGATATATAGAAATCTGATGTGTGTTTACTCTGGGTGTCATAATTTTGTTAAGGGAGTTGTGCAAGCTTGTGTATATTCAATGTCTCAAGGGATTAAATATTTAAGAATATTCTTCAAATCAATGAAACAGTTGCAAAAACCATCGGAAAAATTATAATCTAGAGGACCAACGTGAAAGAAACAAGTGCAGTAAACTAACTTAAATAACTAATCTATTTTTTGAAATGTCGTGATGACGCAATCATATCATTGAACGCTTCAAAGCATGGTGGAACAATGCAAACCAGTAGCTCAGATTATTTGTGGAGAATATGGAGAAGATTCTGTGCATGGGGTCCATTTTTGGAAACCAATTTCGCTTTTTACTCATGTAATCACATCTGGAGAGTATGGCTTCGGGTTTAAGGTGTTCTGGAATTGTGTCAGGGATGTGGTCAATTGTCTCAATACCTCCAAAATTTGCCCATTCTAATAGTTTGATTTTGTAGCATTTTGAAGACAACTATACACTGTGCAGGATATTCATGTATTCTGATCCACAACTTCCCAAGCATTGAGGAGCACTGGAGAAGTTGTCCAGGAGCACCTGAGGAGTACATTGCTTTGAATTCAACCAATGTGGAAGCATCTGGGAACCCCTGGAAGGATTGGTGTGGCTGTTCAGAGTTGCTGAGTTGTTCAGTTATAACTTCAAAACCATTTTACATTTTGCTGATGTCAATCTGTTCTGACAGGCCTTGCACCCCACAAGGAATTTAGGGAGATTATCAGGGAGTGTAATAATTTTCAAGATTGTTATAGATATTGGTTAGCTTTTGTCCAAGGTAACAAGGTATTGAGTCTTGAGAAAGACATGGAACAAAGAAATGACAGGTTTTGATTACATGACTATACTAAGATCAATATATGTTGCATTTGTTATTGGAATCTTAGTACCCCAGTAACAGTATTGGCTATGATATTCTCAACGTAGTGTAAATCCTATCAATTAGATACACTTTATTGCTTGTACAATTGTGACAATGGCCTGATTATTTATCCAATTATCAATTATTGAAAAAAGAAGATACTGAATAGTCGCTAGAATACAGTAAGGTGTAAAGTTATAAAGGCAACTTCAAGAGGATAGTCAATTTATATAATTATGACATTATTTTATACCATATACACCTCTATTGTACAGTATATAAAACAATATATTCTAGTGACTCTAATTGACTGCCTTGCTATATAACCTGTCATATAGTTGATTATGATTAACTTTACTGCTTACAGTGAATACTCAGGTGAATATAATCACAGTTTGAATGATTGATATAAATTGTACTTGATTCCTAGTTGTGAGTCAGCTGATTTATCAACTATAACTTCATTCAGTCAGTCTCTACTCAATGATTATAATTACTATTTCCAGAGTCTATCCAATTTACCCCCTGAAATGCTGCATGATAAGCTTTTTCTATATATATACTATATATTCCACTTTGTAAGCTAAATAGTGACTTTCTAATAAAATACAATCACCCACTATATATGAGCAAGTCCACTTTGTGATAAAGATAAACTGTACTTGAGTACTATCTCTTATTAATGTAAATTACAGAAGAAATTTATATAATTAGAGATAGATACATATTGTATAAATACCACATTCTGAAAAACTGATCTGAGTAAACAAGTTGAACTAAGGTTGACTGGGATGAAAATATCACTGCACCAGGAAAAATGACCTTACACAATGCGTAACTCACAGAGAAGCTTTGTCTGTGACGGTAATCCATAGCATATTTGCTGCATGGCACTATGAGGACCTATGAACCTGCACGTAGACTAGATTACTATGATACGCATGCGATCATGTGCGCTTCATAGTTTACCTGCTGCATTCAACAAAACTGCCAAATGCACTTCTTTCCACACTCCCAAATACACTCTGAAGTACACTCCTGATTGCACTCGATTGTACACAACCAGCCTGCTTGACTGACTCACTTATGGAAGCTCTCAAGACGCTCTCAATTGCACTCGATGGCATACTCTGAGCCTGCTTGGCTGTATGTTCCCAAGTAAACTCTCAAGACACTCTGAATTGCACTCGATGGCACACTCCCAGCCTGCTTGACTGTACGTTGGCAAGTAAGCTCTCAAGATGCACCCAATTGCACTCGAAGGCACACTCCCAGCCTGCTTGACTGTACGTTCCCAAGTAAGCTCTCAAGACGCACCCAATTGCACTGGATGGCATACTCCCAGCCTGCTTGGCTGTACGTTCCCAAGTAAGCTTTCAAGATACGCCCAATTGCACTCGAAGTCACGTTCCCACCCTGCTTGACTGTACGTTCCCAAGTACTCTCTCAAGATGTTCCCAATTGCACTCGAAGGCACACTCCCAGCCTGCCTGGCTGTACGCTCCCAAGTAAGCTCTCAAGACGCTCCCAATCACACTCGATGGCATACTCCCAACCTACTTGACTGTACATGTCTAAGTCGGCTCAAGACGCTCTCAATTGCACTCGATGGCATACCCCCAGCCTGCTTGACTGTACGCTCCCAAGTAAGCTCTCAAGATGTACCCAATTGCACTCGATGGCATACTCCCAGCATGCTTCACTGTACGCTCCCAAGTACACTCTCAAGACGCTCTCAATTGCACTCGATGGCACACTCCCAGCCTGCTTGACTGTACATTTGCAAGTATGCTCTCTAGACGCTCCCAAGCACACTCCCGAGCACGCTTTGAAGTACACTCCCAATCTCTCTTGACTATATGCTCCCATATATGCTCCTGGGGTGCTCTATCCAGAGACTTGCTGAGTTGCAGGTGCCATGCACTGGGAGGCGGGTGGCGGGTGGCAGGTGGCAGGTGGCAGGTGGTGGGTGGCAGATGGTGGCCAAATCATGACGTCGGTCAATATTAGAGTCTGAACCTTATCTTTTGCGCACTCACCACGACAAGATCTCATAATGCCTCCTGGTCATGGTGTTGACAATTGCAGCCTTAGATTCTGCAGACAAGGTAGACAACTGGATCTTGGGGAGAGCAGATCTCTGACTCAGATTGTCCAGTGGAATCTGCTGCCTGTGTCTCACCAATTGTAGGCATCTGTGTTCGCTTTCGGGCATGGGCTGATGGTCATGAGGGCGATGGTAATGGTGTCGGTGATGGTGTCGGTGATGGTGTCGGTGATGGTGTCGGTGATGGTGTCGGTGATGGTGTCGGTGATGGTGTCGGTGATGGTGTCGGTGATGGTGTCGGTGATGGTGTCGGTGATGGTGTTGGTGATGGTGTTGGTGATGGTGTTGGTGATGGTGTTGGTGATGGTGTTGGTGATGGTGTTGGTGATGGTGTTGGTGATGGTGATGATAGTACAGGAAGCGCTTAGACAAGTAGGTTGGCTACGTCAACATTAGCACCAAAGCTTGTCCAGACTTAGAGCTTTCTATTAGCCAAAGCTTCCACAGACTTAGAGCCGTCCATTAGCCAAAGCTTCCACCCACTCAGAGTTTGCCATTGGCCAAAAGCTTCCCATGGAAAACTCTACTCCTCCCAAAGCGTGGCTCCGTCAAATGCGGCTCTCACAAGCGGACTGTCAAGCAGGCTCTCAAGCAGGCTCTAGAGCAGGCTTTCAATTGCCAGCAGGCTCTCATGCGGACTGGCAGTGATAGTGTGTACAGTACCGGTATAAGAGCGAAGACTGCAGGCAGTAAAACCAAGTATAGCTGCATCTCTGGCCGGCAGCCGTATATAGTTCCATCGGCCTACGCGCACATCTCCATGAATTGACTATACATGACTATAGGCTGTGTGTCACACAGGGGTCGACTTGAGGCTTGCTATGAGCTGCGCGTGTGCGCATGTGCACATAGTACAGCCTATAGTTGATTTGCACTTTGCCAATATGTAGCACTCTATTGACCCTGCTTGAATGCAAACTCATTTTTCACAGTGTATAATATCTTGCAAATAGTTGCATTGCAATGGAACATACTATTGTTTAGAGGTATTGCCTATAATATGTCATACTATCACTTTAACTGCAAAAACAGATCAATTATAGTGTTACAGAGGTTTTTCTGGATGTGAAGGTACCTTTAATAGGATTAACATAGCAATTACACTGGCATATAGCAGAAAGTATGATGGAACTGCTGGGGATATCAGATGTGAATAAAGGTTTCATTGTGTCATCAGTTTTGTGAAAATTTGTCATTAAAAGCCAATACTGACATCACAGTTTTAACCCATGTTAACTATTTCAAGCCTCAGAAATCAACTAGTGCCATCTAGCATCTTCGCATTGACTTCAGGTACTCGGAATTCACTATTTCTACAACTCCCCCTGTTTGGAAAGGGTTTATTCCTTTGTCAGTCTGGGCACGAGAAAACACTTACCCCCTGGCTGGGATTATATGCTCACATTTTAACTTAGCAAAATTAACCAAGGCTGAGATTTTCACAATTCAGTCTGTAGAGACTCAGTAAGGGTAAATGACGACTGCAATCGCTATCTAGCTTCAGTCATATGGTACATCCAATACCGCCAAATGCCGGACATGTGTTTATAACCAATTACGACCTTTGTACAACCCGCAAACAAAACTTCCTAATGTCAGCCCATTCCCTACTTTTCGCTCCCGGATCTGCAATTTCAACGACCCTCAAAACTGCCATCGCTAGATCCGGATTATTCTTGAGTTTGACCGGAGGCGATTCTATTGTCATCGCTTCTGGGCCCAACCACCTGAGGCAATATATCGCCTCTCTCTGATTTGCTGCCATTGCAACTAGTTCAAATGCCAGCTTGTAATACTCTGGGCCCCTCACAACTCTATGCAGTGGCAATCTCTTCCACCACTTCCACAGCCATTCCCATTTATGCCCAAGACCCAGTGCCGTCAGATAATCGAGATGATGTTGCCTAATGGTATAACAATAAGTTAAGTTCAGGCTAAGACTACTGTACCCATTCCCGTTCACAATTTTGGGATGCAATGTGAACTGTCCTGGATTCTGACACAGTCCAAGATCCAGCGGCGTACCCACTGTTGCGTCGTAGTTGATAAGCACTTGTCGAGCATCAGAAACAGGCTCACGCAAGAGCGCCAAGAAGTTCGCATATCGGAACTCTGGCCGATCTTCAATATCCACAGCTTCTTCAGGGCGCAGATAGTATTTCAAATCTTGAATATATGAGTCCATAATAGCAACCCGTGCATCTGCAGCTAAAGGCCAATCTGATCCAACAGAAGGGCGGAGCTCGGAGCAGGTTGCCTGATGAGACAGAATGACGTAGTAATGCTCTGCTTTTAAAGGCATTCCTTGTTGTCGGAGTCCCTGTAGAAATGCCAGGAGGGAGTTGACGGGGTAAAATTTCGGTTTGTGGGTATTACTTAGTATGATAAGTTCGACTTCGTATTTAATTTGCATGTCGGGGGCTGCAGAAGCAAGTGCTTTGTAAAAGGTCTTGAGAAAAGGGGTGGAAGATTTATCGCTAAACCCAGTTCCCGTTAAGGACTTGGGGCAGACCAGAGGCGATTTGAGAGCGTCAATATGTGCCTGAAGAATAGTTGAGCTAGAATCCTTCGTGGGCAGCGATAAAGTTGAAAGGTAGCAGGTAAGGTCACCTGTGCGGACGAACTCAAGAAAGGTGGGATGATTGGTGACGTTTACTGAAACTGAAAAATCGGGCGCAGAGGTAGTAAGCTGGCGTATATGCCGGGGACCGCTCACAGACAACAAAACGTTGTACTGAGTTTGAAATGGTTGAATTTCATCCGCGGCTTCTGAAGACTCCAGTACACCACCATCCTTTGCCTTCTCTTTCATCTGTACTGTACCTGTCACCCCCTGTTTCGTAGGCACGGTATTTATTACCTCCTCTTGTGGCTGCATAATCTCTTCAACCTCCTCTATCTCCCGTGCTGTATCCTTTGCATTCTCTTTTACCTGTACATTCTCGTTAACATCAACTGTCGCATGTCCTTTCGCTCGTATATCATTTACCATCTGTTGCCTCTGTAAACTATTCTTTACCTCCTCCGTCACCTGTACGGTATCTTTAGCTGTGGCATCCTCTTTTCCCCACGTCCACTCCCTTTCGGCTTCCCTCGCTGCATCCGCAATCCTGTGACGCTCATCCCTACCCAGTATGCCACGCCACAACCCGTCAATGTTCATATCCTCCCTCCTTGTCCGAGTGAACAGCTGCACAACAAGTCTCTGGCTACCACCATGAACACACACCCAGTCCGAGTTTCCAGCCTCTTCGACCTCTCCCATTTGAGTGGACACCACCTTTCCCCTTCTCTGCTTACGATGGTGGATGAGCTTCAGCTGGTTCCGCCCAAGTAGTCCATCTACATTCGGTGACCATTTATATTGTGTGCGCATGTAGCGACAGACTTTATCGGCGGTTGCATGGAGGTGGCGCACAGAGCGAGCAGTACCCACTAGCATTACCACATTTGGACCAATCGCTGGAGGTGGGTTCAGTGGCCGTAAGTCGAGGGTATTCAAATCTGTGATTCCATGAGCTTCGGAAAGTTGGTTGAGCATGTCCGCGAGTTCTGGGGGAGGGCGTTGCGGGAGCTCGGGCAAGATCTGTTTCTCCGCAGGCAGGTATCTAGGGGCTTTCGATGCCTTCAAGCGGAGGAACCATGGTATCGTGTCTGCCTTTGGGGCCTCGACAAGGTTTTTGGAGGAAGATTTGATTTGTGTCGCAGAATCTAATTGCATTCTGGTATGGTGAAAACTCCGAGCTGACACAGTCTGAATATGAGGCCGGAGGCACATCGTCGGTGGTGCTGAAGAGCGAATCCGAGTGGTGCATGCTGCCGTAAAGGATGTGAGGAGCTTGGTTGAGCAAGCGGTGCATCGTTTTTGGATGGCCATATTGATCTAAGGTGGAGGATGTACTTGTGGAGGATAGCGCCAAAAAATGACATGCCAATGTTCAGTGCATTTAAAAGACTGCCACAACGCGTGACGAGATCGCATTCTGCGCCAAGCCTGCCCCACTTGCTCCCCTCACCAGCGTATTTCCATATAAGTTAAATTCTTAAGTAGGTATACCAAATGTCAGTCCCCGAAGAAGTCACTTTGAGAAAGTTCATATTTAAACGTCCTCTTAACCAAGGTAATGTTGTCGTCTCATCCCGATAACATTGATTACATTTTACTTTTACTGACAAACACAAGATACACGTACCAAGTCAGTGAATCTGTTGGGAACTATTGACTCCCAGCCAGCAATCATTATTGCGGAAAAGACAGCATTCTCTACCGACACCAAGTTTCTCGATATTTTCTCGCGCCCGGATAATCTATTAGCACTCTCTTTAGTAGAGCGCAATGACATATATCATTGGTTCCTAGCCTCACAAACATCTGGCGAATTGCCACAGCATGCAGATGTCAAGCTAACCCTAATATTTCCTGCGACGGAAACCCATATCCGAAAATGTTCTGCTCAAAACCTTCGCATGGTGACAGAAACCCCGGATATCTACCAAAAGTTTGTACTGCCATATGTCAATTCCAAGAGAGATAAAGGAAGATTGAACTGGGTTTACAATATCTTGGAGAAGAAGGTGGAAAGCCAGAGCATTATCATTGAGGATACTGACGATCAAGATGGCTTCATGTTGTTGCCGGACTTGTATGTTGGCTGCATCCCAGGCGTAGTAGCAGAAACGCTGACTCCGGTAGGAAATGGGATAGAAAGACAATGAGCAGTCTGTACACCCTGGCACTGGTTCGTAGGAGCGATATCAGTTCGGTAAGGGACTTAACGAAGAGGGATGTGCCTTGGCTACGGCGTATACAGAAAAACATTCTGCGTGGCATTTGCGATAAGTACCCAGAAATTGAGGAGGATCAGATCAAACTTTACGTCCACTGTGAGACACCGCAACCGGATAACTGTAAATTCCCGGCTAATGATTATGTGTTAGACCAGCCCTCATATTATCACTTCCACATACACGCGGTTTCGATCTCACACGACGGAGGAGCTGGACAGGCGGTGGGTAAAGCACTTTTGCTAGGGAATGTCATTTCCCAGCTTGATACTATGTACGGTGGCGAGGACGCGGGATTTGCTCAAGTGGAATTTACGTATTTCTTGGGTGAGGAGAGTGAGCTGTGGCAGAATGTGTTTGCAAAGCTAAAGCAGAAGGATTGAAATGTTGCTAGATCTAAGCCGGTTGACTTATGGAGAGCGATTTAGTACAGTAGGGCTGTGATGAGGAAAGTGTTCATACTTTCATGGAGCGAGCGGGTTAAGGATGTATTTCAATGATATCACGTGATTCTGGTTTTGGAGATCGCCCAATTGTAGATAGTGATAGGACTTTAACGCGAATCACCATTCGTGTCCTCCCATTACCATTACCATCGCCATCTTTACCCTCACTAACAAACATTAATACCTATCCTTATCCTATCCCTTTGTCCGTTCGCATAATTTTCAGAGGGTCGTGCCTACAACCCTCCGTTTTCACCTTCGTTTGCGTTTGTTTCGTGGATATGGTAGCTTGATCTACTGCCGGGATAATTGGTTTTGATTTCCCTCAGTCTGTATTAGGGACTAATATCATTCTCTTTCCTGCTTTACTCGGTAGAATCTGGTCTACTTCTCTTTGCGACGTTGAAATGAACGGGTCCAACAGTACTTATTCCATCCATCTTCCACCCATCGATGTTGATGATGCTCTCCAATACACCCCACTTTCTTCCATCGTCCCCCTCTCTACAGGTAGGCTAAAAGGCATCATGCCGGGTCTCCTGCAACAATATTGACTAACTACTATTTGATGCTAAGATGTGATTCCAATACCTTTGATCGCCACTGGCGCTGGATCATCTCTCTATCACTCGGAAATCGAACGGGAAAACTCACGGCAGGCACTGGAAATGCTCGATCGGCGGACTGAATCGGACCCAGATTCGAACTATATTAGAAAATTCGTTCACGATATCTCGTCACAAATTAGCCCAGCTGCAACTACAGAATAGTGGGTTACCTGCAGACCTAACCGAAATTAGTTCAAGGCTAGAACTACATGAAAATGCTGATAGTCCGGTGCAGTCGTTTCAAGTCTTTAGCAAGTCATGATACCTCTGCTTACAGCTCAAACCATAAGGCTGGAGAGATACTGCGCAGTACTGGAGCAGGAAAGTTTGCAGAGATGATTGTTGGAAGAGCCAATGTCTCTTTTTCTAGTAAACCTGCTTCGTCAATATCCAGCCCTAATTATTTTACTGACGTTCATGTTTTACAGACCAACGAAGCTCAGTTCCAGTAGCAAAGATTCAGAAATCAACTGTTATGCCCTCCTACAATGTCCTGCCCGCCAGGCAGGCAATTTCTACGTCAATGCCCAGCTTTCACAGTAATGGCAACTCCCTCTCCATCTCCATTGCGACTCCACATGGTACCATGCCAATCCATTTTCCTCCGCAACACAGCTCGTATGGCCAATCTTTTCAAATCCAAATACCGGTTTCAACTCCACACAACAGGTTACAAACGCCAAACAACCGGAGGTATGCATCATTGTCGCCAACCCCTCCTACTGGATCACAGGTTGTCCAGGCTGTCGTTCTTAAGCCTTCTCCTCATATAGACCGATCAGAGTACACGAAATACGAAAAGCTCGATCAAAAATTGAAACAGTCAAAACCATTTTCAGCAAGCGCTGCCTCCAGAAACCGAAAACGGACACGGTCTCACTCCGATGACGACGATGACGGGCCTATAGCTGTCGGAGTGGATCAACGTGCCAAGGCAGATAGCTCCCTTATGAGTCTACTGAATATCATAGATTCTATATTCCAAGCACAGGACAATCTCGAGGCCGATACGTCTGAAAGATTCAGCGAGAGGAACGAAACCTCCAAGTTTTGGATGTCCGGGACGTCTGGTCCATGCCTCTCCACTATTATGCAAACGAAGCTGGAAAGTTCCATCAAGAAAGTTATATCGTTGAAACGGTTTGCACAAGTCCCCGTCGACGATCTCATCAGGCTTGAGAAGCTCTGCGACAACACATTGAAAAGGACTGAAGCGGAAAACATCATACCCCCCGAAGACCCTGCAGAATCTGATCTTGAGGACTGGTTATCACGGATAGGCTTGGTTGATAACGGCCTCAAGTCTGCTAAGACGGTGCTCCGGATCATGGCAGGAGGGCGAGTCGAGAAACAGATTTATTCAGAAGACCTGCTGGCTAGCGTTCTATTACTTGTCAAGAATCTAATAGAAGGAACTCTCAACCCTATGATCGAGATGAGATCTGGAGGAGATCATCAAGCGGCATTCAAGTCTGCATTTGCCCAGAAGAAAATACTTGGTGGCCTTTTGCATGAGGTTACGAACGTTCTTTCTCTTTTTTCACAAATGCTCGCGAATGAAGAGGCTACAGAATCCGCCATTAACTCTGCACTATATATGGCTGCTGCAATAGTCTTCATCGAGAACGCTAGTAACGAAAAAGATTCCCTCTTTGGTATCCAAAGGGTCGAAGTGTTCAGGATGGCCGCAATGGATATTCTTGCGAAAATTTTCGCCCGTTATCCTGATCAACGATCAAATATTATATTTGAGCAGATCCTGACAAATTTGGAAAAGCTGCCGGTAAATCGAGCAACTGCAAGACAGTTCAAACTTGTTGAGGGGGGGAAAAACGTTCAACTGGTAAGTGCGTTGATCATGAGGCTTGTGCAAACTGGCGGGACGTACCAGCCCAAAAAGAGAAAGCGTGGACTGGTACCGGATGAAACTGGAGAATTACAGTTCGAGGAAGACGATGACAAAGACCAGGATGAACGATCACCATACGAGACAGTTACAAAATTGTATCATATCTGTAGTCCACTCCTTGAGGATGCACAAAAAACTTCTAATGCAATTGTCAATTACCTTGTCCAGAAGGCTATGAATACAACGAAAACCGGGGATCAGCCGTACAGACATCTTTTGGACATATTCACAGAGGATTTCCTGGCGGTTTTAGCATCTCCTGAATGGCCTGCAGCAGAATTACTTCTACGAAGCCTGGCGCGTAGTATGTGTAATATCATCGACGGGGAAAAGCAGTCCGTCACAGCAAAAATCATGGCTCTGGATATGCTAGGTGTGATGGGGAGTGGGATCTGTGATTTGGTTGTCCATCTTCGGGAGGGTCGTCGGAATCGAGAAGGAGGCGGCGATGCCCAAATTTCCCTGCTTATTGATAGGTACTTGGAAATTGAGAGCAGTGGAGCGAATAAAACTAGTGCTGTTGCCGCTCTAGATGAAGAATTGCTTGACTGGGAAGGCCCCTTCAGGATATCACTGGAACACTTATTCGAGGCCAGAACACACGACAACTCCCTCCAAAGTGCGTGCGGGTATTACCTTACCCTGTGGAGCTCCAAGATTTGTACACTGTGGGACAAAGTTGTGGAGGAGGAGGATGATGACATCGCAATAGATGTGTCAAGATGTGCGGCAAATCTCAAGCAAATGACCTTGCACCGAGAATGGGATGATGACATGGACATCAATGCATTCACCCCGTCCCAACTCAGGCAAGCATATGCACTTACCGTGCTTAACTTACCGTTCTGTCAGTTTTTCGATCAGCTCTTTAACCGCCTGTTACGATGTATGGACGACAATCAGGCCCAGTCGAGAAGTAAGGCGTTGAAATCTATTACACAGCTGCTTGGAAAGGACCCTACCATCTTAAACCGCACTCAGGTTATACCGTACATCATGAAGAAGTCAAAAGATGCAAGTCCGCTTGTACGCGACTCTGCAGTGGATTTACTTGGGAAGTGTATCTCCATTAAACCCGAAATCGAGGGAATGGTGTGTAAGACCATCATCGACAGGACCATAGACACAGGAGTAGCTGTACGAAAGAGATCAATGAAGATATTAAAAGATATCTATCTACACTCGAAATTGGAGAATCTCAGACTTATGATCGCTGAAGCTCTCGTGCTAAGGATCAAAGACAATGACAGTGGTGTGGCCGAACAAGCGAAAAGGACATTTGAGGAGATCTGGGTTGCGCCTTTTTATTCTTTGATTGGCGATAGCGATGATAGAGGGGAGGCGCCAGTTGATATCAGTCCTCAGATGAAGCTTGTAGCCAACGAGCGAGTGGCTGTGATCGTTAAGGTTGTGCAGAAAGATATCATGCTCGCAGCACTTCACGATGTGATCAAATCTGTGAGTCTGCTCGCGGAATATGTCTGACTAAGACCACTAACATTAGTCATTTCCTCTGACCAGCTCCTCCAGCAGGATAATAATAAGAACTCAGGACGGAACTTTCGAGTGTGCAAGACAATGGTAGCATCAATGTTTGAGGACTTATTGGATCATCAAGGCGACTCTGATAAGGTAAAAGCACCCAGCAATCCTTCGTATAAGGTGAATATTAATAGGCTGCAGGGCATCCGGGCGAGCACCATGCAGACTCTAACTGTTTTCGCAAAAGCGGACCCGAAACTATTTACGCCAGAACAACTGATGCTGCTTCAGCCATACATCGAAAACCTAACTTCAGATGACTTACATTTGTTTAGGAGTGTCATTGTGATATATCGATATTCAATGCCTGTTCTTACGAGTCGCCAGAACAACTTCCTGATGGCGGTGCAGTCAAGTCTCCTCAAAAATTTGACGAGGCTGCCTTCGCCAGAACTCCGCGAAGTGGTGTCCTGTTTGTGGACTATTAGTGGAATTCTCAACGCACCAGATCGTTTGATCCGGGTTACAACCTCATGTGTGACTAACGTCCAGAAAGTTGTTGGCAAGCCAATTGAAGCCCAAGCAGAGATCAAGAGAATTGTACGAACTCTTTACATACTTGGGCTTTTTGGCCACTTCTGCGACTTTGAAGACCAAGCCTCGATGTTTAAAACATCCTTCCCCAAATGGAGAGGCGATTCGGTGTCTGGCCTTATAACAGATACTATCGTTCCATTTTGCGCACCTGAGATAGAACCATCAGTCAGAAAAGCTGCCATAGAGAGTTTAGGGCATGTTTGCCAGACGCATGCAATTCATTTTCTAAAGCCTCAGGTTTTACATATGTTCGACCATGTTTTTGAAGGGCAGGACAGAGATTTGATGAAGCTGGTTCTGTCTGGAGTTAAAGGTTTCCTGCTATTGGAGGAATCCCGTAGCGAACTTTGTCGAGAGGATGGTGGAGACACAACACACAGAAAGGGGGAACAAGCAGAGGAACCAGGACGTTTGACTCAGGCTGCCTATGCCAATCAAAATGACGGCGTCAGTACTAGCCTCGCTCAGAGATATCTGAAGGACATTGTGTCAATATCAATGGGAAGCCAGGATTTATACGCTCTAGTCGCTGCTGAGGTCATGGCCAGTATCTTAAGGCAAGGATTAGTCCATCCTAAAGAGGTATGGTAGATGTACGAACTAATTATGGAGGTAAATGCTGACTTCGAATACTAGCTTGTCCCAGCCCTGGTAGCACTGGAAACTTCTACAACTTCTACAATCAACCAAGTAGCGTACAGAGAACACAAGACACTCCACGCTAAGCACGAAACCATCGTGGAACGAGGTTATTTGGAGGGTGTCCGGGCGTGCTTCCTTTATCAATGCAACGTGGTTGGCGACGGAGCAGGCGCTACTTCTGTACCCAATCATCCTTTCACCGCCAAACTCCGGCCATTATATGATATCGTCAAAGATGGCTCCAGGAAGGTCAAGAAAAACCTTCTTGACAATATCGTCAAAAGCGTTGACTTCGATCCTATGAAGCTTAACGTCGATAGCAACCCTACTCATCTCGATTATGCTAGATTTGTTATTGGAAACCTAACCTTCCTAGATTATGCAACTATGGGTGAGGTGTATCAGATTGTGACGACAATGGAAAAGCTAGTAGCAGGTACTGGAGTAGCCGTCGCACATGCCATTGAAACAGACATTTTCTTCATCAAGTTAAAAAATGGTGAGGAAAGGCAAGATCAAACCATTCAACCACAACGTCTAAAGATCCTTTCAACTGGTGCAGCAATTTTAACGATGGTTTGGGCTGCCAGGACTTACCTTCGAAAGGCTTTCGGGATAAATGAAAACAAGCTTCGAGATTACCGAATTGGGAAGATCAAGTCAAATGACCCTACGATGAATAAGGCGCCTGGGAGAAATCCCAATGTCAACCAGGCAACTGTGTTTGAACAGGTTGAGGAAACGGCACAAGGGTTAGAAGATGACAGCGATATGATGGAGCAATGTCGCCAGTTTGTGGAAATCCTCAGTGTGGATAACGAATTCAGACTTGCAGCAGAGGGCGACGAGGACGATGACCTTAAGTTTACAAGGACGGGAAATACCCCCGACGTCAGTGGGGAAGAAGGCTCACTACCAGCCACCCCTCAAAAGAAGAGGAAAGGCAGTGCAGATCCTTCGGACAAATCAGCGAAGAGGAGGAAATTTCTTCCGTCTAAAAAAAGAAGAAGGGAATAACTCCTTGAAAACTGAGCAACAGCTGCTTCTGGTTTATAATTTCGGACTCAAGAGTCAACAAAAGCGACCTTTGACGGGTTCATGACTGTATTATTATCACCCTTTCTCTGGTCGTATTTTATGGCGGTGTTTGGAGTTCTGATTTGTGGTTCTTTTTTGGGTCTTGGTTTTCTGCATTTCATTGGACCAGGGGTTTTCTTGACTTTATGATGTACATCTAGAGATCGCAGTCATAGTTTGAGGATCATGTGGGTCTGCGGTGTTTTGCAGTCGATTTGGGTTTGATATGACAATTTTATCCCACTGGCTCCTGCCGAGCGCGATGGTTCAAACGAGAATTTTGGTGACAGGTATTTTTCAATACCGAATGCCCAAGAGTAGGTGGAATCCTCAATAAATTCACTTCGGATGAGGCTTTTGTGATGCATGAAGTCCAAACCATTATGCTCGATACAGTAGTGTGAAATTGCTTTACCTCAATAGTACAAATCATGATTCCACCAGTAACTAAAGCGGAACTATACACACACCTTCGACAACACACCTCACCGCCTGGTTTTGCCAAGACCCCCTTTTTTTGGGGCGGGTTACAGTTTTACTTAGGCTTCATTTTCGCATACCTGTGTGTGTCCACTTGTTCACCCCTTGTGTTCAAGTGTACCTCAGACTGCAACAGCCACCCAATACCACTCAGTATGGACCTCGATTGGTAGTCACTATTCCAGGGCAACTCGCCTCCTTCGATGTTTTACACAAGTTAGCAACATGCTTTCACAATATGACACAACCGACACATCAGCAACGACCCTAATTTCCGTCTGAAACACCCGGGTGTTCCGGACGGCTCTGACAGCTCTGACGGAACCTCGTACACTCTGACGGAGAATTACACGCTACCCGTCGCCCAGGCGACGGGTCGCGTTGCATACGTACCTCCTTTACTTTGTGGTGACGTATACGCATCATCAGAACGACACGT
>Ga0307515_10008924_pt1 | contig 19480 bp, 10 predicted proteins | sample 17_EM_MG_FD_194513 | JGI IMG/M metagenome (GOLD analysis project Ga0307515, IMG submission 194513) | Populus trichocarpa ectomycorrhiza microbial communities from riparian zone in the Pacific Northwest, United States - 17_EM | ecosystem: Host-associated > Plants > Roots > Unclassified | place...
ATGAGGCTCCATATTTGACTTCGCATAATGCATAATTGACGTCGGTGAGCGATTTAAGTGAGGCCCTCTACCACCAGGCCTCTATCGCGACTCCCTACTTTGGTGTAATAATGGAACCTCCTCCTCGGCCAACGCCCTCTTTGTAATTAACGCTTTCTACACCTTCGCCTACCTCCCGTAGGAGCCGTAGCAGAGCTACAGCGACGCCCCCGGAAAGAAGCCCATTACGATCACAAAGGTTAAGATAATAATATTATATAAGGCTTGCAAATGCGACAGTAGTATCGCGATTGAGGTGTGTGGAGTCGCCATATCACGAGAGGTTGTCACTTTCGCGCGTATATGGGAGCTCCATATTAATATGGAATATGGAACGGGAGCTCGAAGCTCCATATTGAAATGGTGCCAAGAACCTCATTTCAACTACTGTATACAGTATAGCTTGCAAATTTGACGCGCTTACCGATATGGAGGAGCTCCATATTCAAAAGTCGTCATATTTACCGAACACCTACCTCATATTCAGATTTGAGCTCCATTTCGGTTACAATATGGAGCCTCCATATTGAATATGGAGGTGCAACCGAACACCCCCTTAGGCTTATCTCATAAATCAGACCCCCAGGGAGAAATACTGCCACGGCGTGACGCCAAGGATCTAGTGCCACGCTTGTGGACGCCTCAAGTCCTGAACCAATCATATTACACCGAGAGGCATTTCTCCCCAGGAGTCTGAGAGCTTATGGGCCAGCTTTGGTGGTAACGGAGCGTCAAAATACCCTTTTTCACTGCCGTATCTCAACCCTTTTATAACGTCCGGTTATTACAGAAATACTATAAGGTAAGAACTTTTTAGCTTCTCTGCCTATTATACTTAAAAATAATACTATAGCTATATTATACAAAATATTAAATATAGGCAGTCGGTCACATTTTGGTTAGTATTTTATCGCAAATTTGTCGCAATTTTATTTATTGCTATACCTTATATACTTCTCTACGTATAATTATTACCAAATTACTATAAGCTATAAGCTCTTTATCTTCTCTATCGCCTCCATATTACTGCGATATTATAGCTCTATTTTATAAGAAGTTGGATATAGGCAATTAGTCAGTATATTATCGCAATTTTGTCGCAATCTTGCCTCACTACTATACCTTACGTACTTCTCTACGTCTAATTATTACCAAAATACTACGAGCTAAAATGTCAGGTGACGAAGTCACCTCGCCTATACATGTTGTTCCGCACAGCCGTGCCTGGCATCTTGCCAGTCACTCGCTTACCTTTTGTGGGTTTGTGCTGTGGCTGGGTGGTGCGGAGCCTGTCACCTCACATAAAAGCTCTTTATTTTCTCTATCGCCTCTATATTACGGTAATATTATAGCTTTATTTAATAAGAAGTTGGATATAGGTAGTCGGTCGGTTTTGGTTCAAAACCTAACTTACGTTTTACAACGATGTATCTCGCCCCCCAGTATTCTTAGTAGGGGGTTATAATCTATAAACATATAGATATGATTACCTAAAGGATCTAATTAATAAAATATACAATAACTTTTGTAGTTAGGACGTAGCACGTAGAAATATACAAAATTTGATTTTTAAAACATTCGGTTTGTACTAAAACGAGGCCTATAAGCTCTCAGATGCTTTGCAGAAGATTTGCTGTGACAGGGGTGCGCAGGGGTCTGATTGGTCCAGAAGTTAGCAAGACTTGGCAGGAGTTAGTGTGCAGCCCGTGCGGTGCCCCGAGTCACCTGATGGGTTTCACAAGCAATTGGAGCGATACGAGGCAGAGTAGTAAGAATGGATTTGTACCTTGCCTAGCTACGGTACATGCGCACGGCATCGTCGTGACCGATGGGAAGCCCGCCTAGAGCCTTCGCGCCTGAACCCCCAGCAGCCAACGATCCAATGTGTCGAACGGACAAATCACTAATGAGAACTCTATCTTATTGCAAGAGGCTCTAGAGCCTCACTATATACACAGGTAGGTGGAAAAGGCTAACGACGACGGTTTGGTAACTGTTACTCAGTTGCCACCCCGTCGATATTGCCTCTCAGTCGGTAATAGGTAATGAATAGGTAATGGAAACCGGTAGTAAGACATACAATGACAAGAAACAGGGTGGTGAGTCATAAGGTGGTGAGTCATAAGGTGGTGAGTCATAAGGTGGTGTACCTGACAGTAACCTCAACGGCGATACAATGCCCGGCCCGCCACCCGCGTATCCATGGCTCGGTTGACAGCCAAGTACATGAATGAGCGCTGGTGAAGACTAGGTCCAACCGCAACGAAGCCGAAAAGGTACGAGATCGCGAAAACGGAAAGATGGCGTGGAAAGGACACGTTGAAACTGACGCGGAAGCAGGAGCTGCGGACGATGAACTCGAACCGTGGGAGAGCAACGAAGAAAGGGAAACGCTTGACGAAACAAGAATTGCGAACCGTGGAACGAACCTGGCCCATTCCTTTGGGTCAGCCTGCGCGAAAGTTGCACTTGACTGAGTTGGGTGGGGGAGGAAGTGCTGTGCAATACAAAAACCCCGGCCCCCCTCTCCCTGCAACCCCTCCAGTTGTTCTTTTCTTGTTAGTCATCAACGAGGTAAGGGGGTTACCTAAGTCCGAACCCACCAAACCTCTCAGCCGTGTACAACCTCAGCATCGGAGTCTGGGATCACTGGGAGGCCATCCCTACCTTTCAAAGTACCCTCATTACATCCTTCCAGAACCCCGATACCCCGTGTATGCATCGACGATAGAGTCGACATAGTGTGGTGGGTGCTGTGGGACGCTGGGCAAGACTGCGGGTCTTTGAAGGCGTGAGGTGTGGATTCCGCGGTTTCCTTTGACCTGGTCGAACTGTTGGACTGGTGATGATATCGAGCTTGCGGCTGTGACGCCAGACTCTCCTTGTCTGGAAGAAAGTCTGTGACAGGAGGGTGTGGCCGCAGTCGAAAGTCGTTCTGAAGTCCAAGCTGCAGTCAAGATGTAGATGACTGTGGAAAGAGCACGCGGGACGAACTGGCAGAGGCAGGATGGACAAGGAAGGGTTGTAGAGACAGACGGTGGCCGTAATGAGAAGACAAGAGGAAAATTCCTTTGGAGACTGACGAGCTCTCCTGCACAAAGGGAGATCCATGGGGAAGAGATGGATGAGGAGGGGATGGATGAGGAAGAGTTGGATGAAGAAGAGTTGGATGAAGAAGAGTTGGATGAAGAAGAGTTGGATGAAGAAGAGTTGGATGAAGAAGAGGTGGGATGAAGAAGAGATGGGTGAGGATGGGAAGACGGGCTATTTATCTGGTGTGTTTTGCGCACCTTCGTAACTTCCACTGGGCCACTGAAAATCCAAACAAACATACGGCGCACGCGGGCGTCTGGAAGGTGTCAACAGCAATGCTACGAGGCGGCAAGTAAGGCAAATGGAAAGAACTTCCGGTTCGGCTTCCCACGCGCTTTTACACTTTAATGGTTTTGGTAATGTATTTGAACGTTGCACACGTCTAATAGCTTAGGTGCTCGATGCCTTGATGGTTGATTCATTGAGTGAAAGTTACCTAATATCATAGACATACTAGACTTGCAGGCAAGTCTCGGTTGGCACGGCGCGAGGAAAGCGGAAGGACCTTCGGGAGACTTCAGTGCCTGCTCCCCTACGCGCCTTCCCACATCTAGGATGTTCACATTCGATATCGGATTAGAGGCAAGAGGACCCTAACAAGCTTAGGTCAAGAGCAAGAGAAGCATGATGGAAGCAGGAGACTTTGGAATTATTTGAGAGGGGATCGCATAAATAGTAATATCAACATTTTCTTTGATGTATTGATCGGCCTTGCGTCAATACTGGTGGACACGCCCCAACTTGAATTGAAGAAGTAGAGAAGGAATAAGGAGCAATCCTTCCTGGCCATCTACGACTCTCAGCGCTAAATCCGCGGACGATCGTACTTCAGTAGAATTTGAACCTTGTACACGTTGGGAGACCCCGTCTACTTGAGTTCCATCAGCTCGGAATTCTTCGGCGGCTTGGGCGGCTTTAACAGCTTGGGACTCTTCATTCGGTTCAGCTTGTTCATCCGCGTGGGCTTCTTCATCGACTTGGACGCCTTCATCGCTTCTGGATCGTTCAACAGATTGCGTTGTTTCATTGACTTGGAATTCTTTGTGTGGCTGAACTCCCTCCGCATAAGCTTCTGCATCGGCCTGTGCTTCTCTGTCCACTCGAGACTCGTCATCGGCTTGAAGTTCTTCTTCAACCTGCGGCTCTTCATCCCCTTGCGGCTCTTCATCGGCTTCAGATTCGTCGTTCGCTTAATCTTCTGCATCGGCTTGCCTGTCGTCGCTGCAGAGACCGCAAATTTCCCTCTCCTCTGTTGACGCATGTTTATGACACGAATTTTTAACCTGCCTCCTAATCTTTGGACTATTCTTCACCTTGCTATACTAGACCATAATGTGTAATAGGAAAAGAAGTCGCGGGTCTTGTTTTTAATTAGGGCTTAGTCAGCGTTCTCTAAGCCTTAACGTATCTTACCACTCATCCGCCCACCCTAAAAACCCACCAAAAATTAGAAAAACTGCACCTTGATATCTCGACAATGGCTTAATAATAAATTCCGAAATTTTATAATTAGCCTTTTATACCTATATTAAGACTTTAAATAAAGTTTTAGTATAATAAGCCTGGCCGTTATTAAGATATTAGGTTTTAGCCCTTAATCTTAAGCTAAAATATAATATCTCTAAAGCTACTTAATAGATTACTTTTTAAATCTAATAAGATGTCTAAAATATATATAAAAGGCTAATTATAAAATTTTAGAATTTATTATAAAGCCGTTGTCAAGATATTAAGGTGCAGTTTTTCTGATTTTTGGTGGGTTTTTAGGGTGGGCGGATAAGTGGTAAGATACGTTAACGTATTCTATCAGTAAGCTGCGCACTAAAAATCACACCAAAAACCGGAAAATTCGAACCTTAATATCTTAACAACAACTGGGTAATAAATTCTAAAAATTTAATATATTATATGCAGTACTTAAATCTAAAGGCTATTAAAAATTTAAATATTAAAAGCTTATAGTTTTTAAAATAGTAGTTTTTTGGCCCCACATTTTAAAATTTTTACCTTTTTCCTTAATATTTTAAAAGTTTTAAAAGTTTTACTCTTAGAAATTTAATAGCCTCTATTTCTAAGTGCTATCTATTACCTATTAAATTTTTAGAATTTATTACCTAGTCGTTGTTAAGATATTAAGGTTCGAATTTTCTGGTTTTTGGTGTGATTTTTAGTGCGCAGCTTACTAATGTGCGCAGCTTACTAATAGAATACGTTAAAGGAAACTAACGTAGTCTGCGGGCCAATGGGCCGTGCGGGCAAGTGGGCCACATCAAAACCTCACCAAAAATTAGAAAATTCATACCTTAGTATCTTAACGACCACTTAATAATAAATTCTAATAATTTATATTTAGACTTTTATATATACTCCGCACCTTCTATTAAAGTTATATAGTAAATAGTTTAGTAGTTTTTAAGATATTAAAATTTAGGAGCTAAAATAAGGCTAAGTTACTATATCTTAAAAACTACTAAACTATTTATTATATAACTTTAATAGAAGCTATAGAGTATATATAAAAGTCTAAATCTAAATTATTAGAATTTATTATTAAGTGGTTGTTAAGATATTAAGGTCTGGATTTTCTAGTTTTTGGTGGGGTTTTAATATAGCCCACTTGCCTATACGGCCTATTGGCCCGCAGACTACGTTAGTAGAAGGTGTATATTGTAGTTGCTTACGCTCCTCTTAAAGCTTTATCGCTCGCTTAATCTTTAAGGGGCTAAAGAATATAGCCTTATAGTTAGTTTCTGTACGTAGTTTATTAAAGAGAGGCTTACTATATGTTCTCTTCTTCTTCTTATTGCTAAACGCCTTATAGAGGCCCTTATTTTCTAAGCGGAGGAAAGTAATATTAGTAGTAAGCTTAAAAACCGTATTTTTAAGCCTTTTAGCCTACGGCTCTATAACCTCATTAACTATATCTTATAGAAGCTTGTGTACCTTCCTCTAGTTACTTACTAAGAAGGTTAAGGTATTTAAGTCCCTTAATAAAGGCCAAGAGGCTATTTTACCTTACTTTTATTAGGTCTTAATAGCGCTAAAAATAACCTTTAGATTAAGTAAACTAAGCCTAGTATTTACCTACCCACTAAGTATATTATTCCTAGTAAATACCCTAATAGGCAGCCTAAAATAGATAAAAGAAATCGCGTTTTATAATAGAGGAGGGGCCCTAGCTCTTATAGATAAGATTATTAAGTTCTTAGCTATAATACATACTAAGAGGAAAAAAGAGACTAATATTAAAAGGTTATAATTGGTAGGTTAAATAAGGCGGAAATACGGCTACTAATATCCTATACTTATAACACTAGTTAAGGAAGTTTATATTAATATAAGATCCGTGCCTATCTAATATTAAAAGCCTCTAGAATCTTCCATTTCTAGCCTTTTTCTTTATTTTTATATTAAAGAGAGTAGTAAGCTATAAGAATCCCATCTTATTATTTATTTAGCCTATTATAGTAGATAAAAAGAAGACCTAGTATTGTTTAGGGTTAAAATCTTAAAGCTAGAAATCCTAAAGTATTACGGCACTGACCTAACATATACTATTTTATACTATCTCGTACTATTTTATACTGTTTCCTACTATTAGCTAGCTCACTACTAGCGCCTTAGCGGCTGGCCCTACTATTTATATATAATACCCCCTTTTACCTTCTTCTCCTCTTTATACTATAACGTAGTTATTTAGTCTACTTTATTATAGCACTATAACAGTTTATAGTATCCCTAATTACGCCCTATTACAACCTTTATTTTTTCCCCCTAGTTTATTATTTCCGTTTTCTTAGTGTAATTGCGACCTAGCGTAACTAATAATACTATACTATAAGTCCTAAATAACCCTAGTATAGTTATAAATAATCTTAGTACTATAGCCAGCTTTATAGACTTTAATTGCCTTATATAGATCCCTTAAAATGGGCAACTATAATATAGATAATACCCCGTTAGCGAATATACGCAAAGCACTCGCCTACCTTTTTAATACCTTTTATACCTACATTGCCTGGGCAATTAGGAGTAGCCTAGAGTACCCTAAAAACCTTAATATAGTAGGAACCTTCTAGTACCTCTTTATATATACAACTTTCCTAATTAGTATTAAGAGCAGTCTCTAAGCTATTTATAATAAAGGCCGAGCTATAAAGTCCTAACTTAAAAAAGCTTAGCACAGAATTAACTCCCTTAAGATGCTTAAACTATATATATAACAATACGAATAGTAAGCCTTTATAAATACTTAGACCATATAAAGTTTAAGCCTTTAAATTACTATACTTACCTAAACTATTACTAATAAGAACACCGCTACTAGCTCTCCTTTTCTAACTAAGCCTTATGGAAAAAAGCGTAAAGCAAAAGATCTAACCCTATTTAATGGCAAGGGATCACTAACTAAAAAGTAAAAAAAAAAAAAAGGGAAATAAAGATTTAAGGCGTTTTTTTTAAAGGGATATAAAGTGCTTTAAGACCCTAATAGACGAAGTCCTCTATATATCAGACATGCTAATAGATAAAGCTTATAACTATATTAAGCATAGCCTTAATATGCTATATATACACCTAAATAACTTAAGTAAATAGACCTTCTCTAACTAAAAGTCTATATTTATATATATAAGGAAGCATTATAAGACTATAGATATAACCTAAACAGCTAAAAATAAGCTGGATACCTTAAGCTAAGGCGAGCGTAACTACTAGTCTTAAAAAGTAGAGCTTAATAAGTTAATAATTAAAGTAAACAAGACTAAGGAACAAAAAGTAGATCTACTTAAAAAGAATATTTCCTCTAAGATAAAGGACCTAGCCTTTACCCTTAGCTATAAAATCGGCAATACTAACTATAAAGGCTAGAGCGAGTAAATAGATATATTTACTTATAACCTATAGAACTATACCCACTATACTAAGCTAAATACCGCTAGCGGTTATTAACCTATATTACTATAAAATGACTTAATAAACCTTAACGCCGTTAAGTTCGGTAGTGTAAGGGATATTATTGCGGACACCTTAGGTTGCCCTCAGGACAACCCCCGGACGCCCCTCGGATAATCGCCGGTCACGTGCCGGAGGCACGTGCCCGTAGTATATAGTCTCCACGATCCTAGAGGCCTTACCTCCTTAAGGATTTGTCTTTCTTACCAATCTATCCTATTCCAATCGTGTCCTTATAGCCCCCTGTCTATAAGATCCCCTTACATTTAAATCCTTTCTACTCTTTTTTGGAAGGGTAGTCGGCTTTAAGGACCAGATTGTTTGTTTATATCTTTTGTTTATAACTACTATCTTTCCTTAAAATCTCGCGACGACCTGAACGGAAACTCTACGGATACCTTATAGAAAGCCGTTGCATAAAGGTAGGAAGGTCCCTCTAATAGCGAGAGATTGTGATAATATAACCCTCTGGGTAAGATGGCCGAACGAGCCCTAATACCTAGATGCTCTAGGAGCTTAAAGACTTTCGCACACCTATGGTTACTGCTAAGGAAAACGTAGACACCCTTTACGACGGTTGTAACGCTGCTAGAAAGTAACTGGAACCCCTCTGGCCCCACCTAGGCTAATTGGAAGATTAAGCGCCAGAGGTGACTCTAAGATCTTCCCCTAAGCTAGAAATGCTAGAGGAATACACTAACACGTTTAACTAGGGAACCAACTAGAACCCTCCCGGAAGACCACCGGCCCACAATTAGTATAGTAGCGGTGTATAGACTGCTTACGAGCTAAGTGGGCCTACCCCTTTAGGTAATTTAAGCTAATTACTAACTTAAGACCCGAGCCTTATTGGGAAGCCTATACTAGCTACTAGTACTAACACTACCTCTGTAGTAGGAGCCTCCCTAGGCCTAAGTTCGGAAGGTTAAGAGCCCTATACCGATCTCCTTTAAGACGGATATTGGGAAGCTGTTGTAAGGCTCTTAGAAGCTATGCGGGAGGAAGCCACTAATAAATATATTAGAACCCTTTAAGGGCAAATCCAGATCTAGTAGGGTCTAATCTAAGCTAGGTAAATTTTTTTATAACCTAGTTAAGGCTAAGGGCTTTCCGGGAGCTACCTAGTACCTACCTAAGGAGGTGTAGAAGACTTAAAGAGTTATCTACGCTATAAACGGAAAAAGGACATAGACTAACTGGCTAAGGCCTTTGGCAGTTTAGAACTCCGCTATAGACCTAACGCCTAGTAGTTGGACGATTGGGTTCGTAAGGTAGACAACTTCTTTAAGATGCTGATGATACGAGATAATACCAAAGAGCGTATACGCTAGATTATTAGCAAGATTAAAGACCGATTGCTAAACCAGATCGCACTTAATTAGCTTAATAAAGAGCAAATTACTATATGGCCACAGCTGTAAACCTTCCTAAAGAAATAGACTTAAGATCTGTATATTGTATAATATGATAATATAGAGCTATTCTAGAATGGGACACAGCTAGACCGCTATAACTTCCGCTAGTTTATAAACTTTGTAGAAACTTATGCTTAGTAGATAGATCTAGAGCCCTTTAAAAATAAGGACGGTAGCATTTATAAGAAGGAGAAGATTGGGTTTATCTGGGCTAGAATTAAGCTAGCAATTCGTGATAAAATAAAGCGCGTGGGAGCCCTATCGCGGATTACTATATATATGGATTTCGAACGAGCAGTTCTAAATGCTGAAGATGTGGTAAGGAACTAGACCTCTTCCGGTAGGAAGCTGGGGGGTCACTAGAAGCGCGGGCACTTTAGTAGTAATATAGGGCAGACCTAACCGTTAAAGAAGCCGTTTTTAAAGAGAACTTTAAAAGGGTTAAAGTTAGGAACCTTAAACAACGGGAAAGACTCCTAGGGTTAACCTAACACCCGTCCGGTACCTTTACGGGAACACTCTAAGAAGTTAAGAGAAAACTCTAGAGGTAGATCTTATTAGAAAAATAAGCAGAGCAATAACCGCACTAACGATCTAAAAAAAGAAAAGCCCTAGTCGCGGACCTTTTTTAGCTGCAATTAGGGCAAGATACGGAAGGAGAAACTCTCCGTATTACTATTAAGCTAGAAATAACACTTTCTACGGGTAAGGTATAACAGTTCTAAGCACTATATAACAGCGGCGCCGAAATCAATCTTATATAATATAATTTGGTAAAAGAGTATAAACTTATCCTATTGTAAAGGTAGCGGAAACCTATTATAGGCTTCCTGGATAAGCATCGGATTAAGCTATATAGTGCCTATAAGCTTATAGTGTTAGTAGCCGACATATATAACCGCACTAAGGTAGTTAGCCCGCAACCCTTCTGGGCGGCTAACTTCGTAGGTTACAACCTTATCCTTAGATACCCTTAGCTGGCGGAAGTAGATCCTAAGATACGCTTTAAAACTGGAGCCTTTAAATAGTAGAACGATAAAGATTCGGAAGGGCGTATATTACTAATAAGCCTAAAGGACATCCTAGAGAATGTAGCCCCAGGTAAAATAGTGTACGCTCTATACTTAAAGGAGTATCGGATCTAACCCTTATTTAATGGCAAGATAGGTATAGAGCCTAGTATAGGTAATAACCCCTCTATAACGGAGACCCTATAGGGAACTGCCGGATAGGTCGCGGAGACATTATAGGGAGGCGGCGATCTTAAGGATCTTATAAGATACTTTAACCGTCACGGGTTACTATGGCTTAAGTAATATACGGAGAGTATGCTACGGCACCTTGAGCGCTGCGTTAAGGATTTCCCTACCCTCTACTAGCTACCGTATAAAACAGTATAACGTACGGTGGTAACTATGTATAAGCAACTACTACGGCGCACAACGCTGCCCGCGAGCATCCTAAGGGAGCTCCGGGACCTACCTAATAATAATATAGAGGACAAACGCGACCCCGATTTATTAAATATTCTAGCAGGCCTAAGGGACTTACTAAGGGTATTTTCGGGTAGGAGAGCTAAAGTCCTACCGCAGAACTTGGAGTACGATTATATAATTAATTTAAAAGAAGGTAAATAACCGCCGAACCTTTCTATCTATAACCTCTTACGTAAAGAGCTTAAGATTTTACGGGAGTACCTTAATAGGTTACTGGAAAAGGGGTAGATCTAGCCTAGTAAGTCGCCGTTAGGCGTACCGATTCTCTTCGTCCTAAAACCAGATAGAACTATAAGGCTATACGTAGACTATCGCGGTCTTAATAAGATTATAATTAAGAACCGTTACCTACTACTACTAGTTAGTGAAATGCTAGATTAACTATCTAGGGCGAAGATCTTCACGAAGCTAGATCTATAAGACGCTTACTATAGGCTCCGTATTAAAGAAGGGGATAAGTAAAAGACCGCTTTTAAGACCTAATATAGCCACTTTAAGTATCTAGTGATGCCTTTTGGGCTAGCCAATACGCCTGCGATATTCTAATTATATATTTACAAAGCCTTAGGGGGACTAGTCGACCGCATATACGTCGTCTATTTAGATAATATTTTAATCTACTTAGAAGACGAGGATTAATATAAGTAATACATCCGCGAAGTACTAGAACGTTTAGATAATTAGGGCCTCTACGCTAAGGCGTTAAAGTATATCTTTAATACTAAGTAGGTCGAGTTCCTGGGTTATATTGTGACGCCTATAGGTATAGTTATGGACCTAGTACGGGTGTAGATAATCTAGGAGTGGCCGGAGCCAAAAAGCTATTAGGATGTTTAAGTGTTCCTAGGCTTTGCCAATTTCTATAGGCGCTTTATTTATAACTACTCGGACGTTGCTTAATACCTATCTAACCATATTGCGAAAGCTTCTTAAGACCTGACCTAAGGAGCAAAAAGCTTAAAGGTGGTAAGGAAGAAAACTAAAAAGGGACTAACTAAATAGTATAAGCTATAGTTATGGCCTAGAAAGGTTTAGGAGGCCTTTTAGGAACTTCGCGCGAAGTTTATAAAAGCTTTATTGCTGCGGCATTTCGACCCAGATTAGCTATTGATAATAATTACTAATATATCGAATTTTGCCCTTGCTGGTATCCTACTGCAACCTAATAGGCATCCAGACGCTACCCAGCTCTATTGGAGACTAGTAGCATTTTATAGCAGAAAATTCCAGGGACCTAAAGTTAGGTATTATACCCATGATAAGGAACTGCTAGCTATAGTTAACTGCTTTAAATAGTGGCGACACTACCTTAAGCACGCGAGCTATACCACTTGTGTACTCTTAGATTACTATAATTTATGCTACTTTATAACTATAAAGGAGCTTATACCTTAACAAGCCAAATAGGTAGAGGAGCTTGCGTGATTTAATTTTAAGATTAAATATAAGCTAGGGGAAAATAACCCTGCCGATGGACCGTTACGACGGCTAGACTATACTAAAGGCTTTAAAACGGGAGAAGGAAAACAGATAATAGATATCTTACTTCCTATATTATAGAATAAGCTCCGGGTATAGGATGCTTAAGTACCCACAGCTCTATATACCGAGTCTTAGGTAGTGTAAGCCCTATTGGTTTCCACTGATGTTCTGGCTGGTACCCGGTCCGTTGCTAATAAGGGTCTAAATATACCTAGATAGGACGTCCCTAATATATTCTTAGAACCTAGTGATATACTATCCCTAATTACTAAGCTATCCCCTTAAACTAATAGCAAAGCTATAGAGTAATTGGAACTCGGAGCCCTATAATAACTAAAGGACTTTAACCTTGTAGCGGCCTTCCTAACGCACGCGTATTAAAGAGTTGTAAGATCTATGGTACCATCTAGTCTTATATTTAGAGCAGTATGGGATAAAACAGCTTTTATCCGGGAACTATCCGAAAGGTTAACGGACCTTATCCGTAAGGTGTAACGGAGGGACGCTTCCTATACTATTTTTAATACGGAAGTAGACCGGAAATATAACGGAAAGGAAGCTGCTAGGCGCTACTATTGGGAACTGGGCCCGATAGGCCTACTGCGTAGAGGTGGTAAGGTTTGGGTGCTATAAGAAGCAAATTTACAACAGAAGATTCTTATAAAGAATTACGATAATCCTTTGGGCGGCCACTATGGTTAAGCAAAGATAGTGGAATTACTTTAACGCAAATATTATTAGCTAAGGCTTAATTAGGAAGTAAAGGAGTATATTAGCCATTATAAGAAGTGTTAAGTATATAAGATCCGCAGGCACAAGCTATGGGGTCTACTTAAATTAGTTCCCCCCGCTAGTAAGCTATAGCAATATTACGCTATGGACTTTATTACAGATCTCCCGCTATTTAAAGATGGCTAAGGATAAACATACGATTCGGTTCTTATATTTATTAATAGGTTTTTAAAGTATGTTTAATACCTTCCTGTTAATAAGACGATTAACGTATAAGAGCTCGCCAACCTAATTAAGGAGAAATGCTTTCTTAAAGTAGATTAGCCGCACTCTATTATTACTAATAGGGGCAGCGTCTTTATAAGTTAGTACTGGTCGGATTTATGCTTCCATTTAAAGATAGACTACCGTTATAGTACGGCTTTCTACCCGTAGACGGATAGGTAAACGGAACGCTAGAACTAGGAACTGGAGTCTTACCTACGGATGTATTTAAACTACTAGTAAGACAACTGGTGCGAGCTACTTCCGTACGCGGAGTACGCTTATAATTTAAAGCAATATACATTGTATAAGTATGCACCAATTTAGATTGCCTATAGCGTCTAACTATTTGGGTTTAATAGTATACCTAATGATTACTGGCTAAGGCTGTATGATTAGTTATGGGATCCTACTGGGAAGTTTAAGGACATCTACTAGAGAGTATAAGGATACCTTTAGGAATAGGAGGAGTAATGGAAGTATGCGAAGCAGAGCCTATAAGATGCCTAAGAGCAGTAGAGACTTTGGTATAACCGTAAGCACTAGGATAAGCATTTTGGAGTAGGCGATAAGGTTCTATTACGTTTAACGAATATTAAGACCCGTTAACTATTAAAGAAGCTTAATATAAGATACCTAGGTCCCTTCTAAGTTAAGGAATGAATTGGTAAGCTAGCCTATTGTCTCTAGTTACCCCTATCTATGGCCCGTATGCATTTAGTGTTTTATATAAACCTACTAGAGCTATGGTATAGACCACTGCTGGAAAAGAACTTCTGTTTAGGCCTAATTGAACACCTTAAGGTGGTGGGCGAGCGGTACGAGGTTAAAGCTATACTATGCTATAAGTCTGTTAAGAACAAGCTTTAATTTAAAGTTAAATAGCTAGGCTGGCTCGCTGAGGACTTTATATAGGAACTAGAGGATCACCTTAATTATTGTGAAGATATTTTAAAAGAATATTGGGACTAAGGTCTATAATCTGCAAGTCGCAGAAAGCGCTCTAATACTATAGTGTTATTGCGACCTATAAAGAAAGCTCGCGAAAAGAGTAAATAGGTTAAATCGGATATAGAACGGATAGGCTCCGGAAACTATAAGGATAGGGCTACGGCCTAAGGCAGGACGGGTTCTTAGCCTTTTTACGTATATAGCATAGAGTTAATAGGGTATTTTACTAGAATTGCATTCCTATTTATTAATTTATACTAGGAATATTGTTTTTAGGGCTTTTAAGCCCTTTCTAAAAGCCTTATAAGGCCTTTCTAAGCACCTAATTAAGGTCCTTAATTGCTACTATGTATAAGAACGAATCCTAAAAGTCTAAACCATAAATGCCTAATCTGAAAAGCCACTACGCCTTATTATCATTAGGAGCAGGATTAGTATCTATTAGGCTACTAAGTGATGGCTAACGAGAATGGGATTTAGATGCCTTAGTAGGCGTATAAGTAGGCATGAAAACAGGGGTAGGACAATAAGGTGTAGCTGGAGCAGAGACTCTTAAACGCTTAATACTAATATTAGGTCTAAACTAATACTAATGAAGCTCTTATGGCGTAAGCTTATAGTTAATAAAGATATGCTTAAGCCTAGAATAAATAGAGACGTTAGCTGGCTGGTATAGTCCAGAACTACCGAGACCTTGCTATGGCAACTGTTAGTTACCTATCCGCTAGGTACCTAAAGGGTAACCTACCTAATACTGCATTATGTTATGCTCTTTCGAAACTTAACGCGTATACGCGAACTTCTTTCTGTGGTAGACAGCGACCTTCTTCTTATTACCCCTATCCCTTACCTTATCCTTAGTATACTAACCTTACTTTTACATTAGGCGTTGCTGGCTAGCTTGCTAGGAATTATAGGCGGTGTAGATAGCTATGGCATAGTCTTAAATTCGACCTAGATATTTAGCATTAGCGCTTAAATGGGAGAGAGCCCGGGCAATATAGTAGTTAAGGACATTGAAGGAACGTCGCCACTTAGGCCTAGGCTATTGAAGTTAGTAATGGAAATCTATTAAGGATAGAAAAGCTTACCTTAACGTAACTGCCGCTCTTAGTACGTATGTATTAATTATAAGGACTGAAGGTATTGGATCTAACGCAGTGCGTCTTATTATAAGCCTCTAGAATCCTATTATTAGATTTCTAATCTTTCGAAGACGTATAGGTAAAATTATTTAGGTAGGACCAGCACTAGTTACGGGTTAGCGGGGGTTAGGGTTCTATGTGTAAAGGCAAGGCTAGGATACACTGTGGAATTTGCTTAGAAGAGTAGTTAGCAGGAGAACGAAGAGGTATATTAAATTAATGATGAAAAAGAAGAAAATCTTAATAATATATTAAAGATACGTCTAAATTGGACGAAGGTTGATGATGGGAAGTAAGGTGTTAAGGAAAAGGATTAAGCTTAATAAGTAAAGTGTCTTTATACTTTACCGTCTAATACCCTTCCGGTAAATAGCCGCAACCTTACCGATATAACTCCGTTATAATAGCGCTATTTAGAAGAAAGGAAACACGCGTATAAGTTATTTAACTATTACTTTCTTATAAAAACTGACTACGCGGCCGGGGGAAGGTAATTAAGACGTTAAATTAAAGACGTATATAGGTTAAATTAGACCTAAAATAATACTATAGTATTAAAGAATAACGTTATAGACGTTCTTAATAATCGTATAATAGCTACAATTGCTATCGCGAAATGTCCCTATTTGTTAGGTAGTAGAGCTACGCCAAATATACGGCATAGGACTACTAGATTTAAAACTACATGCACTAAATCTTAAGAGATAAGTCTCTTTAACTGACTAATTAATACCTTAACCGTATTTAATAGCCTAAGGGCAAATGTGGGAGTAATGCGTTAGTAACGCAGGGAATTATAAGAAAAGGATTATAAGAAAAGATTATAGATTATATCTTAGTAGTTAAAGACGACGGCAAGCTAAGGCTCCATACGTTAAATCCTATACTAAAGGTTCTACGGAACTATACTGGAACACTAAATTGCCTATAATACTCGTGATTAATTATAGACTGGTATAAAGGCTTGGAAGCAGAGTTATATAAAAATCCCTGTATTAGCCTAGGTAGTCACCGGCATACTTCCGGTAGGCTTCTAATGGGTCTCCTAGCAATCCTTACATCTTTTCTCTAGTTATATTTTTTCCTTATTAAGGTTTTTTAGGAGTTTAAAGTAGGGGTTAGATAGATAGATGATATATAGCGGCATGCCGATACCTCTCTAATATCTCTCCGAACCTCTTCTGGGATAAGCCCTTATAATCTCCTTACTGTAAGGTAATGGCGATCGGGGGCCGACCGCAAGAAGGGGGGGGGCAATGTAAGGGATATTATTGCGGACACCTTGGGTTGCCCTCAGGACAACCCCCGGACGCCCCTCGGATGATCGCCGGTTACGTGCCGGAGGCACGTGCCCGTAGTATATAGTCTCCACAATCCCAGAGGCCTTACCTCCTTAAGGATTTGTCTCTCTCACTAATCTATCCTGTTCCAATCGTGTCCTTATAGCCCCCTGTCTACAAGATCCCCTTATAGGTAGTAGTAGTAATAGTCTCCCTAATAATATCTAAAGATATTATATAGATAATAGACTTTATATAGCGTATGGTTAACCTAGCTACTAAAAAGATACTTATAACCCTTAGAAGAACTTAAATCCCCTTCTAATACTACCGCGCTAACCCCCTTCTAGCCATAGCGGATTCTTTAATAAAGGGGATAGTAATTAAGGCAGTAACTATAGATAAGGACGTAGGTTTGGATACAGAAACCTACCTTTATAATTCCCTTCCTTAATATAGCCTTAGCCAATAGTCCTATATATAAACTACGGATAAGTACTCTATACTACTACCAATTATAAAACCGGCTGTATTATTAGTAAAGTACCCCCTAGTATATATATACACCGTTAAAAGTGCCTTATAATATACTATTTTAAAAAAGGAGCTCTTACTGCACCCGGCCTAAAAAGACCAAAACTAACTAAAAGAACCCTAAAAAACACCTAGAGAATCCCCCTGAGATATATACATTATAGGGGAGATACACGTCAAGCGACGGTAGTTTATATTCGCGCGCGTTTACTAGAACTACGCCTAGTAATAGACCTCTATAATAAGAACGGGCGAATACTACACTATAAAGCGGAAAGACCTTTATTAAGAAGGCATCTAATAAAATATAAAGCCTATTAGACGCGTCTAGTATCTATAGTTATAGGGGAGTAACCGTTAGCTATAACGAACTAATACAGCTAGTAGAATGGCTCCGCCAGTTTAGTAAACCTTAGGCGCCCTTTTAGTAAACCCTTAATTAAATCCTTTAATGGCTAAGTAAAATTAAAAATAAATAAAACCCCTCCTTACCGGCGAACCGTACCTAGGCTACTATAGCTGCGCTTCTACAGTATAGGGTACCTACCCCCCTAAAGATAATAACTAGGTATATAATTATAATATAACTAAATACGGAAAAAGTAGAGGGGCTTAGGGGATAATTAGAAATAGAAGTCCTTATAAAGATTTATAAAGAAGTTTATAACACTATTACAGTCCAATACCTTAAGAGTGGAGATATTAGAGTTACCCTAAGAGATTAATAGGTAAAGGAATGAGCTATAAAGGTAGGGGATAGGCTAGGAGAATAAATTGGTATAAAAGTGCTTTATAAAAACTACCTAGTTAAAGTCCTAGCGGTCCCCCTAAGCCTTAGGGTAGAAAAAGGATGCCAGGTGGATAATATAGCAACTATATATAAGATAGTAAAATAAACAGAACGCCTTATACTAGAACTTAAGATTACCTAAATCTAATAGCTTTAATAGGAAAATATAAACTAAGCATATAATAAGAATAATAAGAGGATATAAAGGTCGCCAGAGACTTGCTAGGGAGACGCTAGTTAAACGCATAGCTCCTTTATTATTAGCACATACATACTAGGGATGCAAAAACTTATCTAAAAAGGTATTATTATAAATGGCCTTATATACGACGCAAGGCTCTATAACTATAAACTCTGCCTAAAATAATACTATTACTGTATATAATAGGGACATACCTAATCCACATATATAGTATAGGTGTGCTATGGCCACTATATAGGCCCCTATAATATAAGATACTACTTAAATTAAGACTAAATAAAATGCGTAAACTGCCACTAAAGCATATATAAGGCGTAGAAGAGAAAGACTACATTAAATATAGGAGATAGAAGGTAAGGGCTTAATAGCTGCAAGAATAACTACACGCTAGGTTATATAAATAGAAATAATAGGCGATAAGCCAGGGGGGCGTAGGTGCCTTTTTAGCGTTTCCTACCTTTAATACTAGGGGGCTAGGCTAGCTATCCCAAGCCTTAATAGGCTAGAAGTGACGCCGCGCGATATTACTAGACTGTATAGGGATATAAGGGTTATAGGGGACACAAAGGAGAGAACGCCCTATAGGAAAACCCTTATAGACAGCTATAGTAAGCTTAAGACCAGGATAATTAAGAATTAGACTTAATGCGGCAAATATAATATTTATAGCTAACTCTTAAAGGGTATATAGCTAACTAGTAAGAATAGGGAAAGAACTGGAGATAATAATAGATTTAGATATAAAAGCGCTAGTAGGAACATAAAATACGGGAATAGAAAGCTCTATATAAATAAGTAGTAACTAGGGTATAGATATAAGAGATAGAAGTTCTAAATGTCCTAGAGAAAGTAGAAATAGGAGAAGTAAAGAATAAAAAAGAGGCGAAGGACCTTTGCCGGGGGTCCGCCACCTATCTATTATATAGTATAACTGCGGTAACACAAACCACTATCTTGTAAGGCCCTTACTAGACAGCCTAGACCTAGAGAAACACTATATCCTTACTATATAAGAGCCGTATTATAATGCCTATATATAATTAATATACTGCCCCTAAGGATTTTAGCTCCTATATAAACCAAAAGCAGCTATACGCGTATACT
>Ga0307515_10008925_pt1 | contig 19479 bp, 15 predicted proteins | sample 17_EM_MG_FD_194513 | JGI IMG/M metagenome (GOLD analysis project Ga0307515, IMG submission 194513) | Populus trichocarpa ectomycorrhiza microbial communities from riparian zone in the Pacific Northwest, United States - 17_EM | ecosystem: Host-associated > Plants > Roots > Unclassified | place...
AAAAGAATTCCTGCTGTCATGTACTTGAACCTCGTAGGAAAATTTTGTTCATTGATTCTGCATGCCTTTCGTGCCCCGCACATGCATACAAATTTTGATATTACCTTTTGCCAGAAGCAATAGGCTGCTTTCCAAATCAAGATTTTCAAGATCTAATAAATCACTACTGGTGGCTTTGAAACTGCCTGCTTGCACAACTTCAATGATATCTTTTACCACCTTATTCTTATTCTACTCACTACTTTTCTCCTTATCCACCATCCTCCTTTTCCACTCAAACACCGTGTTACTTTCTGTGCAGGCATCAATGATTCTTATTCTTGAATACATTCACAGGTACAATACACATAGATGGCTTCTGACTTGTCATATAGAGTTAGAGAGTTTCACAGACACTCTGCAGATTCTGAGAGAGTTATCTATACGCTGCCGGTGGCCGAAGCCTCTGGTTGGCCCTTCCTAGTATGTTAAACTCATTCAATGAACAAAAAAGGAATAATAACGGGAAAAGGGGCATTTCAGGATATAGAACCTATAAAAGTTAATATACAACATGAAAAGCAATTTTGAATATATGACAAAAACTACTGTGTTCGGACCTTCCAGAAGTAAATATCAGCAAATCTTAAAATATATTCATGTCAACATACAGGAACTTGCTTTCCAGTTTCCAGATTCCATGTTCACAAAGAAAATCTTTCTTTGCAAAATTCTTTCCACACCTACAAAAGTAGGTCAAAAGGAGTCTGTCATGAAGATGAAGACAAAATAATCCATAATGGTACTAAACAAAAAATTAAAAGAAAAATTATTATTAGAAGAAAACATCGAACTAGATAAAAAAGAAACGAGGGCCATGCTTACAATGACTTTAGTTAGCATTACCATCCGACGGATTAAGCATGGTGGTATTTTAAAAGCATGAAGATAATAACCATTACTTCAAACTGCAGGTCAAATCCCAAATCTAGAAATCCGTAATTTGCAAGTTGCATTCTGCCAGAAATTACAAGGGACAAGTAATGGAAATTGAAGGAAAAAAAAAAAAAACAAACCAATTATAATCTCAAACCACCACTTAAAACTACCCAGTTCTCAACAAAACTTGATTTATAAACAGCAGGTCTTACAAAGATAAGAACTTCAAAGTGCAAGATGCAGCTGGAAATTTCTAAACATTAAGCTGCAAGGATTAAGGTTATGTTTGGCACGACTTCAAGATAAAACTACCCAGTTCTCAACAAAACTTGATTTATAAACAGCAGGTCTTACAAAGATAAGAACTTCAAAGTGCAAGATGCAGCTGGAAATTTCTAAACATTAAGCTGCAAGGATTAAGCTTATGTTTGGCACGACTTCAAGATTTTGAAAGAAAAGTCGTGAACATGTTTGGTTAGGAATTGCTTTTGACTTAAATCAAAACTTTGTTAAAAAATTGAGTCAAAATTTTGCTTTAAATCAAAACTATTGAGACATGGATTCTATCTTGCACTACCTCTATTTAAAAAAAAAAAACAAAAGTTGTTTTAAGTCATTTTTTTATTAGAAATACTTCTAACTCGACTCATTTTGTCATGGTTATTTATGAAAATAACTTTTGACATACAATTCAAAGTCCTAAGTTATTTACAACAGTTTCAATGTTCAGGAGACCAGAAACTCCACTGTGATCACCCAGCCCAAGCAAAGATCCCAAGATTCAACTTGTTTGGGGGTCAAGTCTGACACAAATATGGATTTCGATTCTCAGCTAGTGCCCACATAATGACTGAAAAATAAATTACAAGGGACACCAGCGTTACAGCCTACATAATATGCACTGCTTAAAGAACGATTTTATGGTGGAGCCACACAGACATGAACATATAGAAGCAATATGCTTGCTGCTGTGAGCACATACTGCGAACCGAGCACTCAAATGCTCCTTCCAGAAGACGGATAAAAACATTAAAGGAAAATGCTCTTCAATATCCTCAAGATCCACAATCATGAGACAACCAAAGGTATTGAAAAAACAAATAAGAGGAACCAAAAAAAAAAGACAGAAGAAAACTTGGTGACATGCAACCTCCTGTTAAACTCTCAACTTTTTCTCACAAGTCATTCTGTGACATAAAGTGTACCTAACATCATGCTGTTTCAGTAAAATGTTTCCCAGTAACCCATCATCCATGCAACAGTCTCTCCACCTTGCCAAACTGCTCTGATTTCAGAGATCACCCAACATCCAAACTATTTTTTAACAGGTATTAGTCCAATGTGATCTATGGCAATGTATTAGTGATTATAACTCAGGAACTTAAAAAGGCATATGAGATTAAAGTTATGAATTTATGCACGCTATCTTCATCTAATATCAATCAGCATTCCATATGCACAATTAATTATCAAATTACACAACACTAAACCCCATTCTAATATTCAATTCCATTAATCCATCAACAGCCATCAATTTTTCTAGCACAAATCATGCTATTTCTAACTCATATTTCATAAAATATCATAAAAGACCTCATCCTATAATCATACACTAAAAACCCTTGATATCTTTAGCCCAAATCCAACGAAAGCAACAAAATTTAATGGGGACACCAGACCCGAGACATGATTCACACATCTACATGATCTATGATGACAAAGGATAGCTCAACCCCTGTGTTATTGAATTTTATTTGAGTTTATTTGTTGGGTTTGATTTAGTTATTGATAAATTTTTTATTTAGTGGGCTATATGTCCAATTATTTGTTCTAGTTAGAGTTTTAATATTTATATGTTATTTTTCTAAATGTTAGACAATTTTTTATGATTTGAATAAAATTTACAAAGTTGCAGACTTTTCCAAACCCGATTCTTTCTCTTCTTCAGCTCCATTCTTCTTTTCTTCAGCTTTTTATTTTCTTTCTTTGGCTTCTTCTTTCTTCTTACTTCTTTTTAATCTCTTTTGTCCCACATTAGCTTTGCTATCAAAGCATAAACTTTTAATTGTTCTTATAATTAACGAATCTATTAGAGCTTGTGCAAATCTTAAAAATTCAACACAGTTTCTAATCCCTAACAATTGTGAAGGATCATCATCAATAATGATCTAGAAAAAAAAATTGTCTTTCTGTTTATAGTCAAAATCTAAAAAAAAAAAATTCACCCAGTCACACACACCCTAAAACCCAAAACCCTAGCCACTATTCATCTTCCCCTATATTCATCAGCCAACCACCAGTAGTCCACCCATCCACTGCAGTAGTCGCCCACAAAACCGCCTCCCATCACAACCTAACAACTTCCCTCATCAAGAAATCAACAATCTTCAGTTTTACAGTAGCATCAAACCAATTCCAGCTGATCTTCAAGCCACCACTGTCAAAAAACCCATCACATCCAGCCACACTATAACCAGAAAATCAGCACATTCATACCACTTAGCCACACCACTCAACCCAATCCATCCCTACCACCACAGTTGCCTCAGCCACTACCAAATCGAACTAAACACTACAAGCCACAACCCACACATAAACATTGCCAACACAAACCCAACTTTAGCCCCCCTATCCACTACCCACTACCAAACAGAAAACCACAATAGCCAGTCTTTAGCCTCAACCACCATGTCGCCAACCAACCTGGTACCAACCACTATGTCAAAGACTAGCCAGCACACCCACTCATTACCAGTAACCACAATAGAAGACAATAAAATCTCTAATAACAGGCAAATCAACTAGCAACTCCATCACACCGACAATCCACCACAGAGCACAATTGATTCAAGCCTCTGATTGCACCAAATGTTTTTGGCTGTGAGAGGCGTGAAGAAGAATGGTTTTAGAAGAGTCTTGTTACTTTTGCTTTATTGTCAATTTAGTTGTAATTTTGTTTTATATTGATTTATAAAATAAAAAAAGTTAAAAAAGAAAAGTCGGAAAGTCAAAAGAAAAGGTGAAAAAAAAAGAGAGTGAAAAGTGATCGAAGAAAAAGGAGAAAAAAAAAATGACAACAACGAACAAGTCAGACGACATCAGTGATACATTGACAACATTTTACATGATTCAAAGAGGTCCAGCCACAATTGAGTTTGATGATTTGAATCTTTATCGGTAAATTACTCAACCTTTTGATTCATTGAAGTTTACTTCTTTGGTTTTGTACATGTTATTCAATTAATCATCAATAGAGTGCCTTTTTGTGTTTGGAAAAAAAATCCTATCTTACATACGAAGTTCATATTCTACTCACCTATCAAAGTTTGTCATCTATATCTATTTATTAGTCCTTTTTATTATCTTTGGAGCTTGCAGGGTTTATGGAAATTTGTGACTTTTGTTTGATTTACACTTAAAGACTAGCAATGCATGTTTACAATTTCCATAGTGTATTATTGTCTCAATTAATATAAAAAAAATTGAATAAGTTTTACTTTTATTCATTTTTATTTTAGCATTGTGTTTTTATTTTACAATTACCATGGACTAAAACTTGTTCTCCATCATAAGTCATATAATGTGTTATGGGTTAATAATACTTCCATAAGAATCAATAAAAGTATCAAATTCATAGACTATCATGTGAGATTTGGTGTGATGTGATTCCAATGAATATAGGAATAAGAATTTGTCATTTTGGGTAGACAATGGATATATGATTTAGACTTAGATGTCACCATTTGGTTGATCAAATTCATGTTCTTTTACTTTTAAAGGTAGAAAGATCCATTTTATTGGATTAACACCAAGATCTATCAATAAAAACAAGAAAAAGAAGAGTGTGAAAGAATAAGGACTAAGCACAAGTCTAAATGAGTTTGAGAATGAGGTTAAGGAAAAGCCTATTATGTTTGGTTTAGCTGAAAAGAAAATTTCAAAAAAATCTCAGCGGAACCACCTGAGAAGATGAATGTGGTTAACACAATAAATCCAAAAGAGTTTGAAGATGAGGTTAATGAAGAGTCTATTAAGTCTTCTTTAGTTGCAAAAGAAGTTAGCTAAAGAGGTTTCAAGAGACTTTACCACTTGCCTGAATATGTAAGTGTGGTGTTGGAAGAGTTTCAAAATAGTTGTCCCTTTGAACTCCCTGATTCTTCACCTCCTGTAATTGACATCCAGCATGCATAGATTTTGTGTAACCTTCTAAATTCACTAATACCTTACCCTTTATGCTTGACATCCAGCATATCATAAATTTTGAGTAGTTTGTTGAGCTTCTTGAATTCATTACCCTTTATTCATGATAAAGAGTATAACGATAGCCTTGACCCACTCGGTTATGTCCAATTTATATCCACCTAGGATACAATCAGTGTTTGTTCCATTTCATACTCTCAGTCATAAGATGTTCATGGTCATAAACCTAGGATGCCTTTAGGTCTTCTTCCAATGTCTCCTTACACTAACATGTTTGAGCCAACTAAATTTTTTACATGTAGAGTTCATGAGTTGCATGTTGAGATTATAAAACGAATTCAAGCAAATAATAAACAATATAAATTTCAAGTTGAGTGTCATAAATCATTTAATATTGAAGATTGTTTCATTATAGATATTATACAATATACTAAAAGGCATCAGTGTCTCTGTTACTGTTTACCTAGATACAAAGCACTGTGGATTGAAGCAGTGTAATGGCAAAGCTGCCCTTGCCACAGGGAGTTGGAAAGACTGTAAGGGGAGGGTGGGGTTGTCTTTTTATTGGGATGCATTTGGCATTGAAGGGATGGATGCAGAGAAAATGGTTAGTTTTGATTTTGGTGGGGCATGGTGGGGCTGCAGACACCTGGTGTTGGGGCTGCCATGCTCTGGGCGCTAGGGCTAGACAGGTGCGCCTGACTGCAGACCTAGGCGAGCAGATTTGCAGCCCGCATGCCTGGGGGTGTTGCCTTCTCTGTCAAAAGCTGCAGGTTGCCTGGTTCTAGCTTGACAGCCAGACCTAAAACACCTTCAAAAGGTGTAATAGCGTTGGGTGTAGCTGGCCAGCCAGATCCAAAACACTTCAAAAAGGTGTTGGGTCTGGCTGCCCAGCCAGACCCATCAATCTTGGGTTTGGCTGCACAACCATGCCTAAGGATATTGGGTCGGGCTCTGCAGCCACACCCAAGGATATTGGGTCTGGGATTTTTTGCTCTTTTCTCTAATTTAAATTTATTTTTCATACAATAAAGAGGAAATAAATTTGGGTCTGGCTGCACAGCCATGCCCAAGGATATTGGGTCTAGCTCCGCAACCACACCCAAGGATATTGGGTCTGGGATTTTTTGCTCTTTTCTCTAATTTAAATTTATTTTTCATACAATAAAGAGGAAATAAATTGATGGGACTTTTTTTATATTCTACAAAAATTGGGTGATGATAAGTTTTTTTTTTTGTTTCAGGTTTGGTTGAATTTTCTTATTAAAGCATGTTTGTTTTTGTTTTTAAAAATGCTTTAAAAAATATTTGATAATTTTTTATTTTTTTCTTTACTTTAAATTAATATTTTTTCCTTAATTCATATTAAGATGTTTTTGTATTATTTTGATGTGATTATATAAAAAAGAGATTTTAAAAAATAATAAATATTATCTCAATATATTTTTTTAAAAATATTTTAAGATATTTCCAATTTTATTTTTTTCCCTCTTGAAATTTTTTATCTTCTCTTATTGATTTTTTTCATACTGTAAAGAGGAAATAAATTAATGTGACTTTTTTTATATTATACAAAAGTTGGGTGATAATATTTTTTTTTCATTTCAGGTTGGGTTGAATTTCTTTATTAAAGCATTTTTGTTTTTGCATTTCAAGAATGCTTTGAAAAAAATTTCAAATTTTTTTATTGTTTTCTTTACTTCAAAATAATATTTTTGATGTTTTTGTATTTTTTTAAATTTTGTTTTTAAATATATTGAGATTGGATTTGGCTGCGCAACAAGACCCAAGGAGAATATATTAAGTTGGGTCCTGCCCAACAGAACACATTTGAGTTGGGTCCTGCCCCCAGAAGAACCCAAAATAGCTTTGGGTCATGTCCCTAGCAAGACCCAATGCTTCCAATCCTTTTTCTTTTCTCTCATGTAATTTTTTTTCATACAATAAAGAGGAAATAAATTGATGGCAGTTTTTTTTATATTGTTTAAAAATTGGGTGATCATAATATTTTTTTTCATTTGAGGTTGTGTTGAATTTCCTTATTAAGACATGTTTGTTTTTGCGTTTAAAAAATTCTTTGAAATTTTTTTAAATTTTTTTAATGTTTTTCTCTAATATTATCATATTAAAGTTGATGGAGCTTTCAATAAATTTTTTATTCACATCATATACTTGATATATTTGTTATATAAGAGAATTTTTTAACAATAAAATCCATTAAAAAATAATTTATAAATATTATAATATAATATTATTTTGGGTAATAGAAGATATTTTAATTTTATAACATTAGTGTATGAGATTCAAAGTTTTATCAATGTTTTATTGTCTTTAAATTTTTTATTCAGTAGTTTTGAATTATATGTAATATTAAATACATAAATAAATTATGTGTTGGGTCCTGCTGGGGCAGGACCCATTAGAGTTGGGTCCTGTTAGGGGCAGGACTCAAAGTAGCTTTGGGTTCGGTTGCACAACAAGACCCAATAAGTTTGGGGACCCAAAAGCACTAGGTCCGAACCCAATTCTCTTAGGTCCTACGTCAGGACCCAAGGCTAATGGGTCCGACGTCGGGACTCAATTCTCTTGGGTCTTGCAGGACCCAAGACTAATGGGTCCTGAGTCCGAACCCAATTTTGGTCCTGCATCAGGACTCGAGGGTAATGGGTCCTGAGTCCGGACCCAATTCTAGTCCTGCATCAGGACCCAAGGTTAATGAGTCATGCATCATGACCCATTTCGCTTGGGTCCTACCTTCGGACCCAATTCTCTTAGGTATTGCGTCAGACCCAAGGGTGATGGGTCATGCATCAGAACCCAAGGTTAATGGGTCTTGCATCAAGACCCATTTCGCTTGGGTCCTGCCTTCAGACCCAATTCTCTTAGGTACTGCGTCATGATCCAAGGTTCTTGGGTCTTAGGTTTCTAAATATTATTATTTGTGTTATAAATATTGTTATTCTTATTTTAATTAAACGTATTAATATAAAAATATTATTATTATTATTATTATTAATAGTATTAACATTAAAAATATTATTATTTGTATTAAAAATATTATTATTTTTATTATAATTAATATTATTTATAAAAAAATTAAATAAATTTGAAAAACAATTATTATCAATATTGAAAAACAACCTTAGATTTGATTTGAAGGGTAAAATTAAAAATTATTGTTCTTATTGTTATTATTATCATTAATAATTTAAAAAATACTATTATTACTATTGAAGAAAAAACAATTTTTTTTTAAAAAAGATTGAAAAATATAAGAATTTAGGCAAACAAGTTAAATATTATTATTTATATTATAAATATTATTGTTGGGTCTGGTGTTACAGCCAGACTCAAAGCTTTTGAGTCCGGCGTTGCAGTCAAACCCAACACTTTTGGTCTTTTATTTTTTTGATATTTTTTTATTAAAATAAAAAGTTGGCCTGCGCTACACCTAACTAGTTAGATCTATATGGTATCATCTTTAAACCAATCAACAATTATCGACGAGTAGTGCTATACCATATAAAGTGTTACAAATGGTTGAGTAAAATATTTAAGTCATTAAACTACCATCAAATTTTGATATTAGCTCTACTTTTAATGCAAAAGACTTGGTATATATAAATTGCACTATCCTATACCTGATGATCATTTTGAAACTCTTACACCATTATCTTTATCATTGACACAAGGAATTTATTGATGTTATTTTGGATGTACAAGTTGTTTCTATCAAAGATGATGAGATTCAGTGAACCCTAGTTTGCAAGCAACTTGACGTGAGTCAGATTCTACTGAGATTATTAGAGCAACATCACCACAACTTGATCTTGATTTTTACGTGTTATTGGAGTCGTCTTGAACTATACTTGACGAGGTCAAGTTCTTCTAACCCCAAGAGAGTTGATGGAGACACCAGACACAAGACATTGTTCACATATTCGTATGATCTACGATGATAGAGGATAGGTCAACTCCTGTGTTATTGAATTTTATTTGGATTTATTTGTTAGGCTTGCTTTAGTTATTATTAGATATTTTTTTAGTGTACTATAAGTTTAATTGTTTGTTTTAGTTAGGGTTTTAGTATTTATATATTATGTTTCTAAATATTATACAGTTTTTGATGATTCAAATAAAATTTGCAAAGTTGCAGACTTTTCCAACCCCTATTCTTTCTCTTCTTCACCTCCATTCTTCTCTTCTTTAGCTTTTTCTCCTTTGCTTCTTCTTTCTTGACTTTTTCTTTTTAATCTCGTTTGTCCCGCATCAAAATTACAACATAATATCTCACAACATATAGGCATGCACACTCCAAAAAAGAAAAAAGAGAGAAAAACTAAAATCCTCTATATTCACAAAGGAAAGGGCTAAATTTTGATTCCAAAAATATTGTTCTCATAACCCCTTGATCTCTCAATCTCAACTTAATCAAAGCAAGAAACTGGCAACAAACAACTCTTAAAACATAAACATGCTAAAAGAAATAAAAAAGCAAAAGCAACACTTACCAACAATCTCTCCAATTCACAAAAAATCTCCATGCACTAATTTGTACCGCACTAGCCTACCAACATCACTACTATACCCCTGTTTCTCTCCAGGCAACCACGATAGTGAAACATGAAACTTCTTTCCATTGTCCAACTCTCCGCCTCACTCCCTCAATCCCCTTGTGCCCTACGCACTCTACTCTCATAATAAGCATCATTAGTAGGCAACTCATACAAAATGCACCTCTTCTCACTAGTGCCTCCTAAAGTATCCTAAAACTACTCAACTTACAAATACAAACTAACAAATCCTTAATCACTTCAGCTCAATTCGACAAAAATGCAACATAAGATCAAAATAACAAAAAAATGGTTTTGTAAATAAAGGTCACTAACATGAGGATATATTCCAAACAAGCATCCACTGGCATCATCTTCAAGAGGAAAAGTCTCTTCAATAGCATTGAGATAGCAAATTGAGAGACAACAAAGGTCATGAAACAAGAAACCAAAAAACTCATAGTAGAAATACAACCTCATAATTAAGAAGCAAGGAACTCAGACAGCCATATAGCATGCAGAAACTCATACTTCTATAATGCAACCTTCTATTAAAAAGCTACCAACATTATGCAACTGTTGAGAAAGATTCCCTGTAACTCAGTTCTACAATCATCAAATATTCCCCAACAATCTCTCCAACTAGCAACTGCTCTAATTTCAAAGATCAAATTACCCTAAAATTACCTCCCACAATAAAAAATAATTAGTCAAATATGAACTTCGGCCACATTTCAGTAAAATAAATCAGGGCCTTTGAATATCATATCTAGCCAAACTGAGCCAAATTCCCTAGTTAACCAATATTAGGTAAATTGAAATACAATGCCACACAGCTAATATACAAAATACTTTGCTACATTCTACAAACTAAAAATGTTGATCATGACCATCTCCTACTTGATTTCATCATTCCATCTAAATTTCTCAAAACAAGCTTCTTCAAACTAATTCTTCTAAACTATCCTTAAGAAAACACACCTTGCAATAACAAACTACTGAACCCCTAATCCCTCAAGCCCAGTTCCAAAAAAAAAGGCAACCAAATTTAGACACATTGTCTCAACATAATAAAACAAGTTAAAATCGTCAATATTTTGCAGAAGTTGAAAAAACTACCCATTCTCCAATTTATGAATTCTAATCTCATAATATACCCTTCTCATATTCCTTTAATTACTCAATCTAAATTCATGCAAAGCAACAATTTACAACATAAACACAAACAAAACCTATTGTTCCTCCAATACAAACATTCCAACTTCTAAATGGTACTCCAAATAATTTCAAACCAAATACTCCATAATCTCAATCAATATTCAACAAAATCAACACATTTAAAAAACAACTCATAGAACACAATAGGCACGAGAATAAACAAAAGTAAATAAATAAATACAGGAAAAACCTACTCATTCTCAAATTTATGATATTTAAACCCTAAAATCCTCTTCTCGTAACCCCTTAGTTACTCAGAATTTAATGAAATTTTTTTTTGTTTTACAAGAAATAGTCATAAGATAAACATAAAGTAATACACTTTACAACAAAAACACCTGATAAAACAGAAATACAAAAAAAAGCAAAACCACTCACCAAAAGATCATGCCAAATTCTTGATATCCAGTCTATTCATTCTAACTCCACAAATCTATTAAAATACTTCTATAGCAACACTAAACCAGAAACCCCTTAAGCAACCAATCCAAATTTAACAATTGCAACAACATTTACACCAAAGAACAGCTCAGAAAGCACAATATAAGCATGTAAACAAACACACACACAAACACCAATAATAATAATAATAACACTCACCAATGATCGCCAATCCAAAATCCAATCTGTCAAGAACTGCTTTGTCCACCACCACCACCACTTCCACCAAACGCCCTCGGAATTGAAATAGTGAACCTTCTCTCCATTCCTCCAGCGCTACCCCCACCACTCCCTTGCCCTCCAGGAGATCTATTCTCGTAATCAGGATCATCAGTAGGCAACTCATACCGACAAACTGGACACGAATTATGCATGTTCAACCAAGGTATTATACAATCCTCATGAAACACATGTTTACATGGCATCCCTTTGACTTCTTCTCCTCCCTCAAACTCATCTTTACACACAGCACATTGATTATTCATCTCTGATTTCATCATCTCCTCGGTAACCTTCATCGTGGGCAATGCCTCAATCGCCTTTTTCGACGCCGGAGGCGTCCCATACCTGTTCGGGTCATTCTCAGCCAACTGTTGGATCAGTTGCTCCAAACCCGACCCAATAAAATAATCACCAAAATTACCATCTGGGAATCGAAGACCAGGTTCGTGTCCATTGTTGTCAATCACGAACTGGACCCGACCCCCACCAGAATGAAGGTTTTGGAGGTGAGAACGGAGGAACTCAAGGGGGTTAAACGCATTCGGGTCGGAGAATCCGGGTCGGGTTGGAAATTCAGGATGAGAGAAATTGCCAGAGTTTTGGAAGAGGAGAGGAAAGAGAGAAGAGAAGGGGTCAAATGGGTCGTTGAAATACGAGTCGGAGAATGGATTCGGGTTTTGAGGGTTTTGGGTTTCGAATTCTTCAATGAAGCTATCGTGGCAAATCGGGCAAAATGGATCATCGTAGGAAGAGGGAGTTATCGAGACTGTGCGGTTGCATTGATAGCAGAAATATTGTTTCGATGTGGTGGTTGCTGCGGCGGTCACTGCAGGTAATGGGGGAGCTCCGGTGAAAGACATGATTGGTATTAATTTTTATAGAAGGGAGAGTTGTTATTATTATTATTATATTTCCCCCTGAAGAGACTTAAGAGAGGAGTTTAGTAGCCTGAAGATTAGATATTCTAGGTGTCTGTCTCTTTCCTTTTAAATTAATAAATTGGGTTTTGGATTTATCTATGGCGCAGCCCATTAAAAAGCCCATAAAAATAAATAAAGCTAATTTTATTGAAAATTATTTTTAAAAATTAGCTTAATTTGGTTTTATATTTTACAATCTGTTTTTAATATATTTTTATAAGTTTAGTTGCTCGTAGCTATCTATACTTTTGTTAGATATTTTAATAGAGGTCAGGGTGTAGAAACTTAAAATCAACCTAATTTATTATAAAATAATATTTGTCATGTGAAATTAATTTTTTATTTTATTTACTTGTTTTTTATTTTTTATAAATCAAGTAGAATTTGAGTTTCTCACATAAAAGTATTCCTTTCTATTAAAATAAAAAAAATCCAATTAAAAAGTATATAATGACCACTAACCTTATATTTATGAATAAATTGAAATCAATTATATTTATAATCATAAATTAGAGACTTGTTTAAAGTAAAATAATAAATTGAATTAATTTTTTAAAATGATCTCCTTTGTCATATGAATAAGATTTATTATGAGTTTCCATGAATGAATAAGATTATAAAAGAATAATTTATAAATTATTTTTAGCTATATATAAACAAATTTACTTAATGAAATGCTTATATAGAAGGAAATCCGAAATAATTTCATGAAGATTGGGTAATTTAACTCTCTTTTTTTTGTGTGAAAAAAATGCAACTCTAATAAAATTTAGAAGGTGAACAAGGAAATAGATTTTTATAGCCGTTAAATATAATAAGGCTTAAATAAAATATTTTCTTCATCTAGAAAAGGTGAAGAAATTATTTTTTTTACAAAAACAATGGTTGCTATTACTAGGTGTCACAAATTTGATGGTAATGACTATCTTAACAACTTTTCTTCGAAGAAAACAAAATTGTTTAGTGTATTGAATCTTGATAACCAACTAAACAATGAAAAACAAAATACAAAAAGATGAGGATACAAAAATTATTCGAAATATTCTGGAATTAATTATTCTTAGAGATCTTTGTACATTATTCACAGTGTGTTTTATGACCTTCACTTCAAGACTTCATTGGCTTCTTCTTTAATGGATTTCTTCAAGGGGTGTGAATCTCTTCTTGAATAAATACCTGCACAAAGTCCCTTAGAGACCCCTGAGGGTGTTGATGGGGGGCCCTTCGAAGATCAAGTCAGTACGAGGTATTTTTATGTGGCAAAAGACATTGATGAAGGTATTAATAAGCTTTTATGAAGATAGAGAGAAATAAGAAGAATAAAATGTAGAAGTTAGAGAAGAAAAAGAATGATTGTGTTATGTCTCAGAGTATAAGGTTTCGAACCCCTCTTTGTATACTCATGCTTCCTTTTTATATTACCTGGTTTGACCTGCTTCATACAACGTAGGAGGGGTAGAGATGTAATCTCGTAATAGTAAAATAATATTATTCTACTACTCGTGCCATCACATCTAATTAATATAAGCATGAATCGTTTGTTCGTATTTAATGGGATGTGATGAGCATCATAATTACTCGCCTAGGCCTAGAGTATGGAAGACTCAGTATGGAGTTACCTTTTAGCCATACCCTGAACCTAAGAGGAATTGAGTTTAACTCATACGCTGAACCCAAGAATGATTAGGTGCAGTTGCGTCATGGCCTAACGTGGAGTTAGACGCGGACGCATCCTTGACCCAACATGGGATTGGGCGCAGACACACCATCACCCAACATGGGGTTGGTTAGGCGCAGGCGCGTCCCTGACCTAGCATGGGGTTGGGCACGGCCACGTCTTGGCCCAGCATGGAATTGAGCGCGAACATGTTGTGGCCCAACTTGGAATTGGGTGTGGACGCTCCCTGGCCCGACGTGGATTTGGACGTGGGTATGTCATGGCCCACTTTAGGGTTGGGCGTAAAAAAAAACATAACCCCATTTTGGATTATGACTTTCATGTAATGGTCTTTAAATGAGGGAGGTTTTTTAAAAATCATGACCCATTACAAAGTATTCTTGTAAACACTCTAAATATCACAATATCTACGTGCATAAATTATCTAGAATCATAAGCATATATACTGTTACATTTTTTTTAAAAACAATTCTTGCAACTTCTTCTTACATTTCATACTAGAAATTACAAATGTAAAAAACAAATCTATTTAGGCACCATTTGTACTTGCAGTGCAAAATTCTTTTTGAAAAAAATAATTTTTTTGTTTCATATTATTATTTTTTTTGAATGTTTTTAGATTATTTTGATATTTTGATTTAAAAAATAAATTTAAAAAAATAAAAAAAATATCATTTAAATAAAAAAAATATTTAAAAAAATAACCGCATGATATAAAAGATATCTTACTCGGTAGAATCATCTAAAATTGGGAATAATTAAAAAGAAAAAGAAAATGAAATGGCTCACTTTATCATAACTTGGCAAATTACAAACAAGCTACACCCAACATCCACCTGAACCCCACGTGACCATGCTCTTTGACGTGGCAAAAATTCATCCATTGGCTTTTTTTTTTAATAAAGAATTTCTTTGATCTCTATGCACCTCCAAAAACCTTGTACGCAACACCCACCATTGCTGTAAAAATCCCTGCAACTCTCTCTACCTCTCAAGTTCCACCATGGACAAGATTATCCTCTCAAGCACTTCTACTCCTTTATCCACCTCTTCTCTTCCTCCACTTCGTACAGTTACTTCCACAGCTTCTTTATCTTCTCCAAAGAAGCTCTTCTTGTTACGTTCGACTCAAAGTCAAAGAAAACTATCCTCTTCTTCAAGAAGGTCAACTAGCTTCTGTAAAGTTCACAAGTCTACTACAATAACATGTGGAGCTATTACAGAGATTAACGAAAGTGAGTTTCAAAATGTTGTCTTAAATTCTGACCGTCCAGTTCTTGTTGAGTTTGTGGCAACCTGGTGTGGTCCTTGTAGGTTAATATCTCCTGCCATGGAATCTGTGGCTCAGGTATCTTTCTTTCTTACTATATTATTCAATCATGACTATACATTAGCCTTCGATTACAAAAGGGTTTTCTTTTTCACTGTCCCAATTCATGTATTTTTGAGATGTGAGCAAAAAGAATTAATTCTCATGATTTTTCTAGTTAGATGTGGATAGCATTTGGCGCGCCAGAGCTGGTTGGAGGGTCCTATCTAGATGTGATTAAGAGGCGCTTTCTATTGATAGGGCCAAGAAATGGTTAATCTTTTCTGATATGGTTTTTGTTTCTCTAACTTTTAGGAATATGGGGATAGATTGACGGTTGTTAAGATCGATCATGACGCGAACCCCAAATTAATTAAAGAGTATAAGGTCTATGGATTGCCTGCTTTGGTTCTTTTTAAAGATGGGAAGGAAGTGCCTGAAAGCAGAAGGGAAGGTGCAATTACAAAGGCAAAACTTAAAGAATATGTTGATGCTCTCTTGGAGTCCATATCAGTTGCATAGACATGGATATTCCTTCAACATTTTGGCTAGTTTTGAGAATCATGTGATGTGAGCAAATGTCCAGCTTTCATTGACATTTTCTAATATTACAGTCTGTATAGACATCCAATTGTATAATTTGAGCTGATGAATAAGATAGGACATCATTTTCAAGAGAAGATCTTGAACTTCTTAAATTATTGAGGATTTCCTTCTCCTGGTTTATTTGTTTATTTGCAGTATTGTTGGAACTATCTTTACGTTTATTTTCAAGAGCTGATGAATAAGATAGGACATCATTTCTGGATACGTTGGCTGGGGGTGAAATATAATTTCTTAATATTTAATCTGATGAATGTAAGATTGACGATGATATTAAATTTTCTAGAGGGAAATTAAATTGTGATGTATTGAACAAGTTCGATGAGTTCCAGATTTTATGAGGTCTCTATTTTCAATGAAGAAGAAGAACTAGATAACAGGCTTTTGTACGAGAAGAAAAAAAAAAAAAAAAACCTAAACTTTTAACAATTACAACCAACGCTCACAATCAAATCCGTGCGCGGTGCTACCTTTACTATTTGTACAAGCTCATTTCACGCAGTCAGCTCCTTCAAGTTTTGGCCTCCAATGACAGCATCATCAGGGATGTACTTGCCCCAGAACCAATGTGCCTTCCAAACAGTGTTCATTTCTTCAATTGGGACATTCTTTGTCTCGGGCAAGAAGAAGTAAATGAAGATGGTCATGATAACAACAAAGCCAGCAAAGAACAAGAATAGACCAAACTTCAAGTGGCAGAGCATGGTTAGGAAGAACTGGCCAATGAGGAAAGTGAAGAACATGTTGACTGAGACATTGATGGCTTGCCCTGCTGATCTAATCTCAAGAGGGCAGATTTCACTAGGCACTAGCCATCCCAATGGACCCCAAGACCAGGCAAATGCTGCAACATAAGCACAGATCAAGAACAATACAAAGTCGGCTGTGCTACCTGACATGTTTCCTACACCATTTGTTCCAAAGTTGATGCCTATCATGACTGCAACAAGTATCTGCAATCAAAGTAAACATATTCATTGAATCAGAATGAATCTAATGTGAATCCGTCATAGTTAGAAGAGGTTTAATATAGTAAACAAATTGGTTAAGGTTATCATTAAATACCTGGCAAATAATCATCTGAATGCCTCCTTCAAGGAACAAAATTCTTCTCCCAAACCTATCAGCTGAGTAGATGGAAACAGCTGTACAGACAACATTAACTATGCCCGTGATAACTGCAGACATAAGTGAAGCATCATCTCCGAAACCCAAGGTCTTGAAGAGAACAGGTGCATAAAAATTGATGACATTGATTCCAGTAATTTGCTGGAAGAATGGAATCAATATGCAAATGACAAGCTGAGGCCTATATCTTGGCTGCAAGATGTTTTTCCATGGGTGTTCCACTCTCTTCGCAAGCTCATTTGCGGCTGCAAGGTCTTGGAATTCTACTTCAACATTGTTCGTGCCGCGAATCCTTTGCAACATTTTCTTCGCTTTCTCGGGGTGGCCTCTCTCAAGGATAGAATTGGGAGTGTCTGGAAGGAAAAATGATCCAACAATCATCATTATAGCGGGGACAGCTGCAAGAGCCAAAGAAATTCTCCAGCCATATCCTTCTTTGATCTTTGATGTTCCGTAGTTAATGAGATTTGCAGCAAGGATACCGATTGTAATGGCCATTTGGAAACCAATATTAAGCGCTCCTCTAATCTTTGCTGGTGCCATTTCAGATAGATAAATTGGAACAGACTGTATAGAACAGAGAAAATACGAAAATCAATTTCAAACGTTATAACCATTTCAAAGCCAACACTGAGAGAAACAGTTTACCTGATTAGCAAAGCCAATACCAACACCAAGCAACAAACGACCAAGTATAAGCATTGCTACATTGGCGGCAGCACCATTAAGAAAGGCACCAACAAGGAAGACCAACCCTCCAGACAACATAGAGATTTTACGGCCGAATAGTCTGGTAACCGTAGAGGAAAAGAAGGAGGCTACCAAAGCAGAAAGGTAGAGAGAAGATGTGAACAATTGCAACCAGTGGCTATCAAATTTGCAGTACATGCTCTCTCGATGATCTTCGTTCTCTTTGTGGTACACAGATGGGAAGAATTTCTTGAGAAATGAGTCCATAGAAGTCACCCCACCTGCAACATTGTACAGAATCATCCAGTCATTAGTACCTTCAGATATAATTCATCAATAATCTGTCACCACAGCAAAGATGATTAAAAGGTCTTCCATTTATTACCTGAGATACCAATGTCATAACCGAAAATGAGACCACCCATGGCAGCAACCAAACAGGTGGTGATAACGAAGGTAGTGACACGACCTTCATAGTTCCCCCCCGTACTTGGCCCAACAAAAGCTCCTCCAGCCATCTTTTCTGTGAACTCTCTCACTCTTTCGGATGTGAATTTGCAAAGGGTGCAAAAGGCAGTTATTAAGGAGTGCTTTGTTAGCACTTCTTTTTATTCCAGGCGATGAATAAAAGGATCTTTCAAGGCAATTCTTTACATAACCACCAGGGGATGAAACCGCCAAAAAAAAAAAAAAAAGAATCCTTCAGACTATCTTTTGCTTAGTAGCTTCTCCAATGCTTTCAATCCAAATAAGGCAACCCTTCATATAGTTCTTCTACCCCAGTCTGTGGGCGCCAAGAGAGGGTTCCTTCCCTTTTTGTTTTCATCTATTTTTATCTAATTCCATTTTTAAGTTTTCACGAGTTAGATTTAAGGTGGATTAATTAATAAGATGATATCATCCTCCATCTGCTGGTGGCTGGGATTGATTCAAACCACATCCACATTTTTATTAGACACTTTCATCTCCTTGATTGATCAGTCCCTAATTTATAGATCATCCACTTGTTTAAGTAAAATTATGGAGGTTTCATTTGATGCAGCGATTGGACTAGGCAATGTAAGCCTCCCACAGAATGACGAACATGCATGTTCACCATGTATATTCCTCTATGGATAATGGAAATCATTTTATCTCCATTTAGTACGTGATAGTCTAATGGTGCTTGTATGTTTATGCTGCATGCAGATTGTTGAAACAATGCATTCTGCATAATAGTCTACACTAGTTTGCTTCTGCAATCTAGCTACAACTAGAAGTTTCCTTGTAAAACAAGTTTGGCTTGGAATTATTATATCAGAATTCTCACTGACCTTATAAATTAAACAAATAAATTCAATCGGATATTTGTAAGAGCTTCTTGTCAGTTGTGACTTGTGCACTATTCTTGAACATGCCAATATCCATCAGAAAGCCAAAAGACATGGCAGGAAGTTGGAGCTAGTTTATCCAATCTTCAAGCCATTGTCCCTCATATATATATATATATATTGTGACTACATGAGTCAAAATAATATTCCACTCTTCATGAATCCTTCAATACTAAGCATAATTGATGGAGGCCTTTTTGTTCGAGGGTGAACTCTTCTCACTTAGAAC
>Ga0307515_10008926_pt1 | contig 19475 bp, 4 predicted proteins | sample 17_EM_MG_FD_194513 | JGI IMG/M metagenome (GOLD analysis project Ga0307515, IMG submission 194513) | Populus trichocarpa ectomycorrhiza microbial communities from riparian zone in the Pacific Northwest, United States - 17_EM | ecosystem: Host-associated > Plants > Roots > Unclassified | place...
CAAGGCTATTTATAGGGGATTACCCTGCCTTAACTAAACGTAATACCTATAGACCTAGAAGCGCAGCGCCCGTACTATATAAGGTAGAGTAGGGGGAAAAAAAGAAAAAGAAAAAAAGGGGGGGAAGGAGAGATTTAAGTTAATATATTAGCGTGCCAAAATAGGCACTTTTATACGCCGTTGTGCCTAAATACCTTCGCCCATTATATCTAGGGCGAGTAACAATAAGAACGGTATTAGCGTTCTACGTTAGAAGTTTATACTTAGCCAAAATAGGTCTTTTAGGGATAATAAACAGTAAAGCTGGAACGCTTGTAAGGACCACTAGCCCAGTTACTATATTTAGCCGTCCGTAAAACCGTTGTCTTAAGCGTATTAAGCAGCGCCTTTCCGAAATAAGTGTCCGTTATAGAGCTTAGAGTGGAGGCCGAGAGCGGTAACTTTATACTTTAGCTTATTTCTAACCGCGTAGCTTATAAAGGCCAATCTCTTAAAGTAGAAGAGAGGGGCGTTTCTAGGTTGGGGGTCATTTTTAAATAGGTGTTTTATAGCTCGAACTGCGCATTTAGGTTACCCTAAAGCGGTAATTATAATTAATACTCCTTAGTAATTAACGTCCGTTTTACTACGCTTTAGACGTAATATTATATAGTCCTCTGCCAGCATTATGTCGTTTCTAGTACATTTTATAGTAGAGAAGGCGTGGCTATCTTTTTGCGCCTTAGTATAGGTGATCTCGCCTAGATAAAGGAATCCCGTAAAGGCCGTAGTAATAATAGCGTTAAAGTTAAGATCTTTAACGGATTGGGTATTTAGGGTAACCAATTAGGCGAGAATATCTTTAGTAATTGGCAATCTTTTAGCCGTAGTAGAGGGATTTATAGATGTTATACCATCTAGGATTCTTTTAATAATAGGATTATTAAAGACGGAGGTGTTATAATTAGCGTTAATATAGTGGGATTGAATTGTGAAGACGTAGGCTTTAACTATAGTAGGCTTAATACGGCTTATTCCTGGACTAGTATTGCCAAAGATCTATTAGGTAATCTATTCTCCTAGGTAGTAGAGGGGCGCTAGGTACTTTACCGCTCCGTAAAGGTTATAGTAGCCCTCCTAACTCTTAATTACGGGATAGTATAAATCTCTCATTCCCTTAGAGAGGCTATGCTATAATAGTTGGCCAAAGCATTCTAAGGGGGCTTTTACCTTAATTTAGAAATTAGGTAGAAAGTCTTTAAGAGGGACTAGGTCTCTTATTTTAGCGTTAGATTAAATATAATAAAGAAGTATATAGTAATAGTAAATTAGAAGTATCCTAATGTGGGTATAGTAATAATACCCTATCGCGATTAAAACGAGATAAAGTATTAGCTAGCCCGTTTTCTATAGAGGAAACCTACTCTATATAAAGCGTAATATTGTAAACTGTGGCTAGTTAGAGGATCTTATAAAGCGGGTAATTACCTAGTCCTTTTACTACCGTATTCTAGAATCTTAAAAGTGCTACTATGTTATCTGTATAGATATAGACTAAGCTATGCTCTTATTGCGTTGCCTAGAGCTAAAATAAGGTCGTAATTGCTTAAACCTCCCGCTTATTAATTAGGGCAAGGCGGTATTCTACATTAGGGTAGCAGCTTAAAGAATTGTCTTAGGGTAGAGATACTAAATAGGGCGGCTATGTTGTCCCTTAAGAGTCCTTAAGGAAGAAGAAGGCCCTATAACTAAGAATCCCGGATACGTCTAAGAAGAGATAAAATTGTTTTTAATCTATATTATTAAAGAAGAGGATACTATTTAAAAGGGTAAGAGCATCCCTTTACTATAATAAGTTTTAGCGAAGTTTAGCTGTTAGCCGTTGGTAAGGATAACTACCTGCCTTTATAAAAGTGGAGATAAACTTCTAAATAGAGCGGTTGTATAAATACCTAAGCCTAATTACCCGGGCGCTTTAAGCGAGTCTATTAGCCAGTTTTTAACTCTAAACTAGCGTTAGGGATCTACTACTTAAAGCTTTATTAATCTCCTTAATTGTAGTGGCCTATTTTAAAGAAAAAAGATGCAGCTTAAACTTTAGAGTATCTATAATATAACCTAGGACTTCGGCCATGGTACCTTTAATATTCTTTAATTCGTTTTATAGGATGCCTAATTTATTGCTTAATTGGTTATATATATTAAGTAATTAAGGGAGGATAGAAGCGTTAGAGAGTATAAAAATAAAATTATCTAAATAGTGCTCTAAGGCGGCGTTTAGGATATGTTAGATAAGTATCTAGTAGAATCCCTCCGTAAAAAGATTAAATAAAAAGGGTGTAGTTTAAAGGCCAAATAAGAGGCAATATTTAAAATATACTATACCCTTCTAGGAGAACCTTATAAGGCGTTAAGCTTTAATAGAAAGTAGGATATTCCGAAAGGCGTCCTTAATATCCCTCTTAACAATTATATAACTACGGCCTATATATATAACGTGTTAGAGAACCTAATTAACTATTAAATATTATAGTGTGGCGAATGCTATAGGGATTAAGTCGTTAACAGATCGGCTAGATAGTGAGGATAAGTTATAAATATAGCGCCATCCCCTATTTGCTTTAGGTACTAAACCTAGCGGTAAGGATATAATAGGAGACGTTGCTATTGCAATCCTACCTATATCTAGATCGGCGCTGATCTTCTCTAAGATTAGAACTGTATTTGCGGCTATTAAGGCTTAGTTCTTTTAGGAGAGGAGCTTAATTTCTAGGTTTGCCTTAATCTAGCATCCGAACTTTAAGATATTAATAATATTATGTTAAAGGTTGCCGGGGTATAGGGATAGATAATACCCCTATGCTTAAATAATTAAGGGGAATGGAGAGTCCTATAGAGGAAAGGAGGGTAGGAAAACTGGAAATAATAGTATAGTATTTAGCCTACCCGTACTATAAGGGTGGAGTATAGTTTTAGCGGAGTATAGGTATAGCTTAATAAAATCCTCTTCCTCCTCTTTCTTTTCCTTATTAACACTTTCCTTTAGTAATTACTACTTACAATTCCTTACAGTATGCAGGCCACCGCACTTGCTATAGGTATATAGGAACTTATAATCCTTACCTAAGTTATACTTCCCTCTATTAAAGCTATAACAGGTCCTTAAGATATTAGTACTTACTTACGCGCGTTTCGAAATAGATGCGGATTTATAAGTACTAGGATTGTAATAAATATCTAGAAAGTTACTAGAGATCTTCTAGTTAGCTAGCTCTAACTAGTTCTTTTAAATAACTATAAAGTAGTGCTCTAAGGCTATAGTTATTAAGGGAGCAATTTAGTAGGTGGCGGATAGCTAGATAACTTAATTATAGAAGGTAAGTATTTAGGGAATAAGATCTACCAAAAGATTCTTATATATAATAATTAAAATTATTATATAGTTAAGGAAGCCCTCTACCCATACTTTAACTAATAGGTAGTCCTTTATTATCCCTTCTTTCGGTCTTATAAAAAGGACGCTATTAACGATAAGGATATTATTTTAAGGCTTAGACTAGAGCTAGTGTATCCAGAGGCAAAAGAGGTTATTAGGTAAGAAAGTACTTTAAAATACCTTAAGTATCTCTTTATTCGGGACGCTAGGGAGGAGGGTATTTAGAATATTAGCTATAGAGGGGAGTAACTTACCTAGTTTATTAATTGGGGTTAAGGATAACACTACCGTAGCTAATTTTATTATTACTATAGCGAGGCTTAATATATAGAGTTTAGTTGCCTAATCTTCCTATTTTTTTCGGATGCGTAGTATTTCGGTACGGTCCTCCTATTCCTAAAGAAGTTTTATTTTCCGGTTAGTTGCCTAGTCCTTAACCTCTTTTACCTAAGCTCTTCTAATTCTTAGGTCCTCCTTATATAGTTATTAGAGCCATTCTTTAGCTTTTTTAGCGGCTAAAGTCTTATATTAAGCTGCGGAGAAAGATACCATTATAGAGGATGGAGACTGTAATGCTGGTGTATTGCCTAAAGGTATAGGGGAAGGTAAGGGAGACTGGTAGGTAACCTCTGAGGAGTTTAGCTCGTCGAGTGTGTCGTTATTAGTTAAGTTTTTAAGGTTTTTATGGATAATTCGCGAAGGTTTAGATAAGTATATAGGTCGTTAAGTTATTAACAGCAATAATTAATTATTAGAAATTAAGTAAATAAGGTATTGGCTCTTAAATAAAACTAATATAGAAAGTAAGTAAGCAAGGCTTAATTTTGTAAATGTTAATAATATTAGTATTGCTAAGATGCAGGGGTGCTGTAGTGCTCGCTTAGCTATATAGATATATCTATTTATAGACAATCTAATTATACAGGCTTACGCGTCTATTTTACTGTACTTATACCTTAATTAACTAAGTCGTTAATAACTAGAAGATTAATTCTTTATACTATTGGTATTACGGTACCGTAATATGTAACCTAGACAAGGAGCCTAGTTAGGGGTTTAGCTAAAGACTTGGCGTCCTAACGCGTATATATTATATCTCTACCTCCTATATATACCTCTTCTCTTTTCCTTAACTTTATATCTTTATAATACAGCATTTATTTAATCTTCGGTTTAGAGGCATTTATTTAAGCCGTAATATTCGGCATATTAATATGCTAAAATCAGCCTTTTTTAATATATTAACATATTAAAATTAATCTTAGCGACTTAGTTAATTAAGCCACGAGCACGGCAAAGAGGATATATGTAAGCCTGTATAATTAAATTGTCTATTAACAAAGATCTAAAGCTAGAGAAAAGGAAAGGAGAAAGATAAGTAGCGCCGCTTAAGGTTTTATACAATTCTCTAGTCACGTAGAGGTTACGTAAGCCCTACGTCTACTATAACGTCTACTATAACTATAACTAGCTACTATTTTCTACTGGTGCTATAATAATTAACCTCCTATAGACGTAGAGCTTATAACTATATTAGGGCCTATATAATAGCTTATAAAGGTCTATAAAGTAAATGCATTATATATAGAGAGGGATATTTATAAAGTTATAAAGTAATATTTATATGTCGCTAAGGTTATTTTAATTTCGGTATATTTATTATGCTAAAATCAGACTAAAGCTCCGAAAGGTCCCATTGTTTTAATTTCGGCATATTTGTTATGCTAAAATTAGATTAAAGCTTAAAATTTTTTTTTTTTTTTAAATTATACGCCGTTTTAGCTGCCCTAAGGGCGCTATACTAGGTCTTCTATTTTATAGAGGTAGTCCTGGGTAATTACCCGTCTTACTTATAGTAGTGATTCCGTAAGGCTCTTATCCGCCTATCTACTACGTACTATAGGTATACGGTGCCTAAGAGAGAAGCAAATGCCTAAAATCACCAAGTCTGAATTAAACGCTAGAGTAATGTAATTATAAGGATATATGTAGGTAGGGTAAGTTCCTGTGCAAAGGAGATAATCGAAATTAAATAATTAAAAAGTAGTAAGTACCTAAATTACCTCCGTTCCGTACCGTATATTAGAGCCAGGCCTATTTTACGGGCCTATTTTCTTACCGTAATACTGTCCGTCTTCCACTAATGTTATATATAGCGTCTGCCGTTAAGAGAAACTTAAGTAGTTACTTCTAGTCTGTTCCTAGCCTTAAGAAACTGCCCTAGGAGGCCTTCTTATACTATATAGATTGCTGCCTTTTTTACTAACTATGTTTCGTTTAAGATCTCTTAAATACTTTAAGGTTGGCTGTTATGCGACCATATTTCTTTCCTTAGTTCTTTAAAATTGGGACACTTAACCAGGACGTATCGTCCTATCTATTTGTCCCCGTATATATACCTTAAGTTAGGCGCACGTTTAATCCTATAGAGGTAGCTCCTTAGAGCTACCTTTCCTATTTAGATCTAGGTAAGTATAGCCGAAAGGGCCTTTAGTAGGTTATTATGTATCTTAAGTCTCTACTTTAAAATCTTTAGTGCTAATCTATATAACTCCCTTCCAGTTTCACCTCTCTCCTATTCCCTTTTTTAGTGTGCTTCTATTTGGGCTTTTATATATCTTTTTACTGCCGCTAATAGGCTCTATAAGGAGGGGAAGGTGGGGGCCTTTTGTCCTATCCCTTCCTTTCTCTATCCTATTACTTGCTTTGCCAAAATATCCGCTTATTTATTTCCTCCAATCTCCACATATAAAGGGATCTAGTATATTATAACTTTTATGCTTATTATCTGTACTACTAAAAGCCTTTGCCTTATTTTATGTACTAAGTACTATCCTAATTAATTTTAAGGCTTTACTACTACTTAAATCGCTACTTAGCTATCCGTAAATATTGTAAGTCTTCTAATTAGTAGTGAATATTTTAGTGCTAGGTCTAGGGCCAGTTAAAGGCCTTTTAGCTCTCCGGCGTATATGCTACTAACTTAATTTATCCCTATATAATTGGTTACCTCTATTCCTAATTAAGGTATACATACTAACGCTCTGACCTCCCCATTAACTTTACTTCCGTTAGTATACGCTAGGAAGTGTCTTAGGTTATCTTTAGTTTCCTATATAATCTAGTTATACTTCTGCTTTACTATTTCTTTATCCCTAGTAATATAGGTTTATAGTAGTTTAACCTAGGGGCAAAGCCTCTCTAGGCGGATCTCTTTTATAGGTAGTATTCCCTCAGGGAGGTATAGTATAGTATTATTTTCTAGTTTCTAGAGAGGGCTATACCATTAATATTTAGTTAGGGCAGATCTTCTTAGTTATAGGATCTTATGGTATAGCGGTAAGCCTCTAATGCGATTTAGGGAGGACTCTACTACGCGGTAAAGCGCTACTTTGATAAGTGGGATATATATATTAACTTCTAGTCCGGCTCTAGCTATGGTCCGAAATGCTCCCGTTATAAGGTAGAGCGCTCTATATTGGACCCTTACAAGCACCCAGTGGACTTATTTAGCTCTTTTAATAAACCCACGTCCTCCTTCCGGTATGTACTAGTAGGAGGCTGCGTATAGCATACGTGGTACGACTATAGCAGTATACAGCTGTCTTATATATCCGGCTATAATGCCTTACGTAGTTCCTGCAATGCTAGGTAGATATACAAGCTAGCCTATTAACCGTTTAATAACGTGGCCTAGGTATGCCTTTCCGGATAGTTAGTTGTCTAAGATAACTCTAAGTATTAGGCCTTTGTTATTGGTTGGATCGTCTATATCCTTCCGTTCTTTAGTTAAAGCACTAAAGAACGCTTCCCGTTCTCTTCCAATATCTTCTTTTTTAGGGGAATAAAGTATATAAGCTTATACTTCTGTAGTGCGAATATTAAGGCGTGCTAGTTTGCCTACTTTTCCGCCCTTTTATGCAGCATCGCCAGCGTTTTTATTGTTTCTTTAGTAGTTCTTCCGTTTACTATAATGCTTATATCGTTAATATAGCCTATAACGAGTCCGTGTCTAAGCCCGTCTTCGTCTATAGTTATATCTAGGAGGTCGACGTTATAAAATAGGTAGAGGATTAGTAATATTGGTAAGCCTTATAGGATCCCTATTAGTATAGGGAACCTTTTTAATATGCCTTCTGGTAGCCTAATATAGGTAGACTTTCCTATAAGAAAGCTATTAATCCAGTTAACTATTAGGGTGGGTATTTTTCGTTTCCGGAGGCAGTAGATGAGCCTACGGTGTAATATATTATTAAAGGCTCCGCTTATATTAAGCATAAGCAGGCTTACTATATCTTCTTCTCCCGTTTGCTATAACGCGTATACCTTCTCTAGGAGGAGGTGCACCGCGTGTTCGTAACTAGCTGCTGCTCTTCTACCTATGTGAGTGCGTGGTAGGAGGCCATAGGCATCCGCTATAAAGAGTAGTCGTTTTACAAGCAGATTAAAGCTTTAAAAGGTCTCGTTGTTTTAATTTTAGTATGTTTATTATGCCGAAATCAAACTAAAGCTTTAAAAGATCTCATTATTTTAATTTTAGTATGTTTATTATACCAAAATTAAACTAAAGCTTTAAAAGGTCTCGTTGTTTTAATTTTAGTATGTTTGTTATGCCGAAATCAAACTAAAGCTTTAAAAGGTCTCGTTTTGATTTCGGCATATCCGCTATACTAAAATCAGACTAAAGCTTTCTAAGGCTACTTTTAGTTTAACGCCTCTCGTCTAACTTATATCTGTAATTTATTATACGTTAAGATTAGCGGCTAAGATACCCCTAATTTATATCTAATATAGGAGAGCTAAATCGATATAGGTAGTTATAATCGTTTAATAGCAATATATATAAAGGCTTAGTTAATAAAATAGGATCTATTAGTAGCTAGTGAACTAGAATTCTAAGATAAAGACTAGAAGAAAGTTAAGGAAAGGATATATCTATATATATAGTGCTAAGTCCCTAGCTAAGCTTCTAACTAGGGTCTATAATAGTGCCGTAACAATATCTACAGCAGTAAAAATACTACTCTTTACTATATTAGGTTAAGTAGTAACGAGGCTAGCTTCTATTATAAAAATAAATTATAATCCCTAGCTTAATATAAAGCTAGTTCTGTATAAAGTTATATACTACGTCTACTATCGAACGGACAATTAGGTTATAGAAGAAGGACTTATATATAGATTGATCTATAAAGAAAAGAGACTATATATATATAAGGTAGTATATAATAACTAGGTTATAGAAACAGGTTTATAAGATATTAGCGGGGTAGTGAGATATAGGGTGGTCCGTTTAACACACCCTCCTAGCTTTAAGCTTTTATAGGTTAAAGCTATATTACCAGTCTTAATATAGTGTTGATTATAATCATAACCAACTACTAAACCTCTAATTTATCGGTAAGGCCTTATATAGGTCAACTTGTTAATAAGGCCGCAGGTTAGCAGCTACGTTATTATTCTTTATCTGGTTAACAGCCGTACTAGTGTTTAAATCCTCCTATACTATTTAGTAGTCGTCTATCTAGTTCTAGATCCTTTTATACTACTTAGTAATTGTCTATTAGTCCTAGATCCTTCTATATTATTTAGTAATCGTCTATCTAATATTTAGCTAAGCCATAATATCCCTAAATACTCTTACTCTGTCTAGCAATCGTCTATCTAGTCCTAGATCCTCCTATACTATTTTAGCAATCGTCTATCTAGTATCCAAATCCTTCTATACTATTTAGCAATATTAGGTTCGTAGTTTATAGTAATAAGGTACTAGCTCTAGGGTAACGTAGTAGTACGGTACTAGCGACGATATAATATAGTAGTAAGGTGCTAGCTTAGGTTCTTAGTAGTACGGTACTAGCGTCTAAGGTAGTAGTAAGGTGTAAGTAATAGGGTAACAGCAGTATAATACTAGCGACTAGGTAGATATAAAGGTAATTACGAGTATATTAATGACTAAAGTACCCAGATACGAGCCTATAGAAACAGCTAATTAAAAAAATAATCGGTATATGGGAAACAACCTAGGCTTATAACTGTTAAACGGACAATTAGGTTATAGAAGAAGGACTTATATATAGATTAATCTATAAAGAAAAGAGACTATATATATATAAGGTAGTACGTAATAACTAGGTTATAGAAACAGGTTTATAAGATATTAGCGGGGTAGTGAGATATAAGGTGGTCCGTTCAACATCTACGCTATCTTTTAACATACCTTTAACTAATTTAATTTATATCTCCGTATCTATTCTATAGAATACTTACTAAATAGTCTAAGGCGTAACGGCCCTAATAGAGAACTTCGGTACTAGTATTATTTCCGTTTTACCTCCCGGCGTTATAACTAAGTAAGCTTATCCTACTCTTTTTTAAATTATTGCTAAATTTTCTAGGCTAAACCGTTAGGGAAACTAATAGATGGCTTTTATTTACAGCTTGCTAAATGGGTAAGCGCCTTTTATTAACCCTATATACACGTTGCTCTAGAAATATATATACTAGCCGATTAAAGCCGGCGAGGCTATTACTATTAGGCAAATTAAGATAGGCATTAAATGACCTCTTTTAGAAGGGATTAACGCGGTAGTAGGGGAAGGCAAAGTGTTATATACTGGCTTAGAAAGTATATATAGTGGAGATTTATAAAGTACTACTATAACTAATTAGGTCACGTCTAATTAGGATTTTAGAGGTAGTAGGCCTCTAAATTATAGAAGATAATTAAATAGGTAGTAATTTTAGATAAAAATATCTATTTAAAGCGAAGTCACGCCTTCCCTCTAAACAGTAATATTAATATCTATCACAATTAGCCTTTCGGCTTTTCGCTTTCCTACCCTCCACCCTATAAATAGATTTTGCAGCCTCTTAGGCTTGCAGTAGGCCCGAGGGGGGCAATAAGTGTGTAATTATCTACCACTGCTTAAGATAGTAGGGAGCCTACTATATAATACAGCAGGCTAAGATAATTACCCTTTTCTTAGGCCTATACCCCTAATTAATACATTATTTAGAATATATCTTTATCTCTGCAAGTAAGTAAATAGATAGTAGCATATAATACAACCTAACGATTAAATTTGCAATTACTATAATATTATATATAACAGCTATACTAAAGGAGTATTTGTTAAAGTGTTATACCTAAGTAGTTCTTAGTATATAAACATGCCGAAATAACTATTTTCTAACTCTAGTTTTAATAAGGCTGTATACGGTTATGCTTAGTATAGTAAGCTAGTTTATATTAATTACTAGCTTTTATATAAACGCATCTGTTTAAATGGTAGCCTAATTAATAATTACATCCCCGTAATCCGTATAGCTTACTATTCTACTTCTTAACGTTTATATTAGAATATATTATAGACTATATAAAATAAGGGCTATGCTAAATATACCTCTAATAAGGCCGAGAACTTAACTAGCTCTTCTGTAGATCCCTACGGCCAAGCTTAGTGCTATAAACTCTATAGCCGTTTAACGTTTTAAAGTTTCGCCCCAAACTCTTTTGCTAGATCTTTATTTGTTATCTTTAGATAATATAATTTAAGAATTAATTAATGTATAACCTGTACTATATTTCTAGAATCCTAACTTATAGTGCCTAATATAAGTACATTACTAATAGAGTATAGAGCGTAAATAATCCCTACGGGCTGTACTATATTATTACCTTGCTTTAGGTATAATGCGAACGGAGCTAGTTATAGCGCGTCGCTGTTATTATTCGCCTATTCCTTTAGCTCTGTTTCCTATAACTTTGGCTATATAATCTATAGCTTACGTCCTTCTTTAGCCGTTATAGTTGTTATCACTCCATAATAGTCTATATGTGGTAGTAAGAATATATTTGCCTTACTGTAGATCTAGAAGGCCATATAAGAAGACAGGTCTGCTAGCTAAAACTCTATATATTTTCCGCTCTAGTCCAATTCCTTTAAGTCCCTTAATATAGTATACGCCGGTATATTCGCTAAGCATTTAGGTACCTTATTCTGTTTTTATACTTTAAGATTTAAGAAGTTAACTGGACCTATATATTTATTGCAAAATATTAAAATTACCTCTTCTAAAGGGAGGAATCTAGGTTTTAGGTATTCTCCTTCCTTATTTATTAGTTAATTATAGGTATGTATATCAATACCGGGCTTAGTTAAGAGGTATATTAAATACTCTTTAGTTAGTATTGTTGGTATTTTTAGCTTTAATATAGCTGGTATAACTAGTGGCACTATAGGACTTCCGGTTTTTAGTATTTTACGTACTTTAGTAGTGAAACAAACTATATATTTTTAACGGTGCGAGTTATTATACTTGTGGTTCTTCTAGTCTATACGTATGTACTTATTATAGGATATCAGCTCTCCTGGCTTATAACGCTTTAATATCTCCTTATAGCGAGGTAGCTTATATCCTAGCCTAGACTTTATATATTATAGGCTCTCTACCTACTTACATATACGTGCATATACTTTATTCTTTGCTACTTTAGTTATAAGTTTATATACTTTTAGTGAATTAACTATACTGCTGCCGGAGGTTATATTCTGCTGGTAATTTATATATATATTTAAACCGAGCTATATAACTCGGCTTAGGAGGCTCCTAGTGGCTAGCATAACTGTAGAGCTATAGTGTAAGCGGTTATATCGGGCTTTCTAACTTTAAGATACTAATTGGTCGCACTTATTGCATAAGTATTATTCGCCCTTAATTATCCGTGCGATAATGCTTTTAGGATAGAGTTTTCGCATATACCGAGCCCAATTTGCTATTATAATATCCTTTTCGCAACTTTCATAGTATCTACTAACGGTAGGGGAGGCGTTTAGTATATTGTTTTTGTAATAAAAAGTATAGATAACTAGAAGCCGATAACGCTGGTTATAAAGGTTAAGTTTTATACAGTTTTAGTATAATAATGCGCTAGAATTCTAGTTATAAATACTAAGACTAATTAATCTGGGGGATATACCGGTTAATAGGGTTACATCGCGTAGCGCGGTTTGTTTTGGTATAACAATATACTAAAATTAAATTTATGAAAATAGAGAATAGTTAGTCTAAGATAAGTGTTGAGACGAGTGTTAAGATAAGTGTTAAGACGAGTGTTAAGAGTGTTAAGATAAGATAGGTGTTAAGATAAGTATTAAGATGGGTATTAAGATAAGTGTCGAGATAAGTGTTAAGATAAGTGTTAAGATAAGTGTTAAGATAAGTGTTAAGATAAGTGTTAAGATAAGTATTGAGATAAGTGTTGAGACAAGTGTTGAGGTAAATGTTAAGGTAAATATCGAGGTGAATATTAGGTGTTAAGATGGGTATTAGTATAGCGACTATTAATAAGCTAAGTGTAGGAGATAGAAGATAGGGACCTAGGTTGGGGCCCTAGGATAAAACACCTAGATCTTTTTCTATACGTCTTGCTGTCCCTTTAGGGTAGAAATTATGCTATAAGCAGGAGGTCTATGGGTGTATATATATATATAGGGCGATTAAGGGAGCAAGGGTAGGCACACTATTAATTTTACGGTAATCTTAATTTAAGTGGAAGTATGGTACGAGTAGTAGGGTAAGATAGGTAATTAGGATACTTCTTTATAGGAGTTTTAAAGTAACAACCTAACGGTATTTTTCTTCTATTAATGTAGTACAGGTGTTACCTAGGGGGTGTATACTATATACCTCTTACGTCTCCCTTAGAGTTTTTTTATACCTAAATTAGTGGAATTAGTCTATATAGACCTAAAATAGGGACCGCATCGGACGTTAAACAAAAATCAATAATAATAATTATTATTATTTCGCGATATCCCTAAAATTATTATATATAGCTGTGATTGTAAATCGCGGTATTTAGAAACGGTGATCTTATTATAAAGGGAAAAATACCAAACTCTATAAAAATTAAAAAATTAAAAAAACTCTATAACTATAACCCCTAGTGCCCTAAAATAAGCTATATTCTTCTTATAAGCCCTTTAAATATTGAACAATACCTAGGGATAGCCAAAAAGAAGGGTCGCTGGCCTAAAGTAGGACACGTTAACCTAAACTATAACGCGCACGGTTAAAACATCACGGTTAAAATTACCAAAATTCTCGAATTCGGCGCTTTACCGCATAAAAAAGCAGATAAAAAGAATCTTCCGTATTAAATATACAAGCCCTTCCTTAGCTTAGTACTAAAGTTTATTAAAATAGCCCTTAAATAGCCCTTAGGGAAGAAACTAGAAGAGACTATTACGCGTTTTAAATACTAAACAGAAGCTATTAAGAATATAGTTAAACATATTAAATACAACTAGGAGATAGCTACTCCCCCTACCATATAAAGCAGAAGCCTATAGTTAGTAGTCCGTAGCTAGGCAAATATTACTATAGCCGCACCACCACCCCCGTCCGTATAGTTACGCCTCTCTATAAGCGTTGCCCTAATACTAGCCGCACCCGAATATAGATATATTATTATTAAATTTAGTAAGAAAGCAGACACCGAGGCCCTTTAGAGCCTTAGAGAGCCATATAAAGTTATTTAAAAGAAGCTAAATAACGCGCTGTCTAAATTAAATAACGCCCTAGTAAATAAAGCACGGATTACTGCGTTAAAGATCCTTAGGTTAGGGGACGTACTTATATATACCGAAACGCTAGCGTAAGTAGATAACCTGCGTAGACATAGAGATAAGTAGGAAAAGATATTAGGAAGGAGCTCCCGGGTAATAAAACTAATATTTAGAGTAGTAGCATACGGCGTACCTATATGGTCCGTCGCCGATATAGATAAGGAAGCTATAATTTAGAAGTTTAAGCTAGAGAACTGTAGAATACTCGGCAATTATAGGATTATTAAATGGAGGTGGCTTAGGCCCCTAAAGGAGAACTAGAGGAATGCATCGCTGGTATTAGAATTTAGGATTGCGCTAGGCGTAAATAACGTAATTTACGCGGAGGTCCTCTATTAGGATAGCACCTATAAGAGAACTGAAAGATTTAACCGCGCCTGCTAGATAAGGCGATATTTTAAATACTACTAGTACGGATATATAGGAACCTAATGTCGTGAAATAGAGATATGCGGATAATGCGCTACTTAAGATTATAATATAAAAGACTATAAGGCCGAATAGGCTAAGTATTGCCTCTGCTAAGGTAAGTATAACGCCTAGTTACCAGCCTGCTCTATTTATAGGAAGGAGACGGTATATATAGAAGAGGCGAAAGCCAGACTCCGCGTAAACCTATACTAGCTTAAGAACTTAGTATATATATTACCAGGGCTATTAGAGATAGGGAGCCGAAGTTTAAGCTAATTAAGCTTTCTACCCTTATTATAATAGATAACTAAAAGTAATATAAACGCTATAGATGAAACGGATAGGGTAGAGATAGAAGTAATAGACAGGAGTAATAAAAAAAGAGCTGTATAAAGTCTAACAGGCAGCTTAAACGGGAAGCCTAGCCAAGAAGGAGAGACGGATAATAATATAGAATAACGGGACACATTACTAATACGGATGGAAAGAAGTAACTATAATATTACTAAAGCAAAGCCTAGTCTAAAAAGCAGGAAAAATAAGTAGAAAGATAATGCTATAATAAGCCGTAACAAGAATAGAAGGGAGATAATTAAGATTAACATAGTTAAAGAAACCGAAACTAAAACCGAAGACGAAAACGAAGGCCCTAACCCTAGAGGGAACTTGCAATACCCTATACGAAGTTAAGGGAAAACACCTATACTAATACGGACAGATATAACCGGCCGGTCTTAATAACGGAAAACCTAGATATCTACACTATTAAGGTTCTATAATATAATATAGGGAAAAGCTATATAAGAATGCAGGAGCTCCTGCGAGACGAACGGACGTAATAGTACGACGTGATTGCTATCTAGGAGGTATAGCGCAGCGAAAGACCTAAAAGGGACCTCCCTATGACCACTAATTTGATTAGTAATAGGTTCTACCTATATTACCTACCTTATTAAGGGACACGGGTATGTCTTTTTATTAACAAAAGCATTCTAATTAGATGCCTTTATATTATAGATTACGGTGGCAACCTCGTAGTAGTGTCGATTATAAATTAAAGGGAAGAACAATAATATATAATTACAATATTTAATATCTATAACCCGAACCCCCTCCTACCGTATAATCGACTAGACGGCCTCTTAAGAAGGTATATATTCCCGAAGCTAAATAACGCCCTAAGATAAATGAACGGACTAAACTACAGTACTGTAGTTGTAGGAGACTTTAATCTTTATTACCTTAAATAGGGAGGACCTAAAGCCAGATACAACTATAAGGCAGCAGCAGAATATCTTAATAAAGTAATAGAAAACAACGGGCTTAAACTAGGCTTTAAGCTAGGACTTATTATAAGACCGGCTAAAGGAGTAGGTATTAACCCCTTAATGATCGACCTAAGCTTTGTCTCCTTAGATATAATAGACCACCTAATCTAAATAGGGGTTAATAAGGAGCTTAATAAAGGCTTTAACTACCTCCTAATAAAAACAGTATTTAAATACTGGCTAGAATAAGAAGAAGAGCTAACTAGGCGTCTCTTTAAGAAGATAAATAAGGAGATCTTTTATAACGTACTCTAAGACCTCTTAGAGGTACCTTTGGTTCTACTACTAGATTAGATCGACACGGTAACTGTTAAAATTATTAACACCCTTACTAAAGCCGTAGAACTCTCTACGCTAATAGCTAAACTTAGCCCGCGATCTAAACTAGGATGGATAGAGGAATGTATATAAGTAATTAAGGCGGAACGATGTGTATATAGACACTTTAACAAATACCTAACTAAAGATAACTACATTATATTGCAAATAGCAAGGCGAGAAAAGGACAAGACTATTAGGAAAGTAACTAAAATGGAATATAGAAATAGAGTAAGTAAGGTTAAAGATATAAAGGGACTCTGGTCTCTATATGCCTAGGCCCAAAAACAGAACACTATAAGAACTACGTTTACACTAGATATTAGAGACGTAGTAGACATTCTATAATGTACCGTAGAAGGAAAGACAGTAGCCCTTTAAGCCTTCTTTTTCTTAATACTACCGCCGGTAGATCTAAAAGACCTATATAGCTACTAGTATACAAACCCCTTATCGGTCCTGGAAATTAAAACATAGGAAGTAGAGGAGGTAATTAGGATAACTAGCCCGGATAAGGCACTAGGGGAGGATAAAATCCTAAGCCGTATGCTTTATAAGGCTATATAGGAACTAAAAGAACCGCTAACCCGTCTTTTTAACTACTGCCTTATAACGGGATACTGTCCAGCACACTTTCGAAGGTCAATTACCGTAGCACTAAGAAAACTAAAGAAAGGAGACTTTAAGGACCTAAAGATGTATAGACCGATAGCCCTACTAAATATAGTAGGTAAGGTTATGGATAAAGTGCTTACAAAACGAATGCTCTTTATAGTAGACGCCTACGGCCTCCTACTACGCACCTATACGGGTGGAAGAGCAGTAGCTGGTTGTGAATACGTAGTATATCTCCTCTTGGAGAAGATATACGCCGCGTGGCAAACAGAAGAAGAAGACGTAGTAAGCCTACTTATGCTTGACGTAAGCGGAGCATTTGATAATGTATTACACTAAAGGCTTATTTACTGCCTCTGGAAACGAAGAATACCTACACTAATGGTTAAATGGATCTAAAGCTTCCTTATAGGAAGATCTACATGCATTAAATTACTGAAAGGAATGTTAGAAAGATTCCCTATACTAATAGGAATTCCTTAAGGCTTACCAATATTACCAATACTATACCTTTTCTATAACGTAGACCTCCTAAATATTGCTACGGAAGAAGATAGACTAAGGTATGGCCTAGTTATAGGATATATTGACGATATAAGCATAATAGTAAATAGAAGGAACACATAAGAGATAATAAAGACGCTATTAATGCTGTATAAGAGGGCAGAGAAATGGGCATACAGACACGCCTTGGTATTCGCGCTATAGAAGTACAAGCTTATACACTTTATACGACCTAGGAAGAAGGCCTTAGAAGAGGAACGTAAGTGTCCTTTAGTACTTACGCTAAAGGACGGAAGGACCTAAATAATATAACTAATAACAAAAGCTAGATACCTAGGGGTTATACTAGATAATAAGCTAGCGGGGAAAGCGCACCTAGATTACGTAATAGAAAGGTCTATAAGCCAGCTTATATACCTCTTAGGCATTATAGGATCTATATAGGGTATTATAACCGAACACATACGCTAACTTTATACTGCTATAGTTATGCCACGTATGCTTTACGCAGCATCCTGCTAGTATATACTAGAAGGAGGACGTAGCTTTATTAATAGAATAAAGAAGGTTTACTAAGTTCTATTATAAATCTAGTATAAAGCACTTTGTTTTATAATAGGAGCTTTTAGAACTACGGCTAAGGCGGAACTGGAAGTAGAGATACATATCCTACTAATTGAAATAGCGCTGTACTGGGCGGTTGAGTCGTCCCTAAATTGGATTAAGGGCTTACCACTATACTATAAGATTTAGCAAATGCGGAGATCCGCCTTATTAAAATTTAAGTGGTATAGCCCTCTCTAAAAGCTAGAAAATACTATAGCGCTCTACCTTAAGGAAGGAATACCTCCTATAGAAGTAATCCGTCCGGAAATTATCTGTCCGTAAACTGAGCCACTAAAGATCTATATTACTAAAGGAATAGAAGTAGGCAAGCTAGGATATAACTAGATTATATAGGAAGCTAAAAATAACCTAGGATATATATTAGCATATATAGATAGCAGTGAGATTAATAGAGAGGTAGGAGCCTTAGCATATATTCTAGAACTAGAAGCTAAAGTAGCTAGCTATATAGGAACGAACTAAGTCAGTACAGTATATATAGGAGAGCTAAGAGGGCTCTAACTAGCCCTAGACCTAGCACTTAGGCACTTACTACTAATTAGGAGACTTATAATATTTACGGATAACTAAGCGGCAATTTAGGTAGTAGTAAAACTATAGAATTACTTAGGCCAGTACCTAGTCCACGGGGTACGTAAGAGGTTATAAGTAGTACAGATAATAGGTATATAGGCAGCAATACACTGGGTCCTATTATACGTAGACATTAACAGAAATAAATAAGCAGATATACTGGCGAAAATGGCAATAGGGTGGAGAGAGGGAAAGGAAAAGATAGAACTAAAGGCCCCTACCTTTTTATTACTCCAAAGCCTATTATCTGCAGTAAAGAGAACGATAAAGGCAAGACTAGAAGCTTATTAGGTAAGTAAATGGGAGAAAGGAGAGTCTAGGAGAGAACTGTATAGACTGGCACTAAAGATCTTAAAATAGAGGCTAAGGGTGCACAGTGGCTTACTAAAAGCCCTCTCTACTACCCTTACGCAGATCTAGACGGGTAAGGTAGCCCTTAAAAGCTACCTTTATAGAATTAAGCGTACGCCTAACCTAAGGTATACGTGTAGGGACGAATAGATAGGGCGATATGTTTTAATCGAATGTCCTAATTTTAAAGAACTAAGGAAAGTAGTCTGGCCGTATAATAGCTAACCTTAGAGCTTTAAAGCAATCTTAAATAAAGTATAGTTAGTAAAGAAGGCAGTATAATATATGGTATAAATAGGCCTCCTAGGGCAGTTTTAGGAGGCCAGGAATAGACTTAAAGTGACTAACTAAGTCTTTTTTAGTGGTAGATGCGTTATACGCGATATTGGCGGAAGACGGATAGTATTATAGCAAGAAAACAGGCCTATAAAATAGGCCTGGTTTTAATATATAGTACAAAACAGAGGCAATTTAGGCATCTATTACTTTTTAATTATTTTGTTATCTCTCTTATATAGGAACTTACCCTACAAGACATATTTCTTTAGAACTTGGTAGTTTTAAAGCATACGTTCTATCCTAGGTGGTGGCTTAGAATTTGCCTTTGTAATATAGAAGACCTGGTATAGCGTTGTATAGACAGCTAAAACGGTATATGATTTTAAAAAAAAAAAAAAAAAAAAGTTAGATTTAGATTTT